>Ga0247610_10001310_pt1 | contig 31124 bp, 34 predicted proteins | sample 174DNAGHGhighgp2_FD_193483 | JGI IMG/M metagenome (GOLD analysis project Ga0247610, IMG submission 193483) | Sheep rumen microbial communities from Palmerston North, Manawatu-Wanganui, New Zealand - 1742 DNA GHGhigh gp2 | ecosystem: Host-associated > Mammals > Digestive system > Stomach > Rumen...
AGAATCAATTCCATATCTAGATTCTATATCTTTTAATCTAGATTCATATCCTACATCATTTCCATCTTTATCCACTTGCATATCAGCCATGTTTAAGATATCCAAAAACATTGAAGAATATTTATCCGTAATTCTACCATGATAATATACTTCTTGGTAGTACTTATAGTTATTTCTTTTTAAAACTTCTGCACCTACTTCACCATGTATTGAAGTATCTTCATTTAATTCATATCCTATATCATGATTTAATCCTAATACAAATAAATCATTTATTTCATCTTCAGATAAGTTAAATGATCTACCTATTTCCATCATCTTTTTACCAACTGTATAAGAATGAAGTAATCTACCTTGATTCATATATATCACCTAAAAAAATTATAACATAAAAAGATTAAGAGTATATCTTAATCTTTGCTTTATAACTCATCTTTCTTGGCATTAATAAACATAAAAGAGACTAGAATTAGTCTAGTCTCTTAGTTATTATATTTTTTTAAGAATTCATCTAATTTAGATTCATCTTCAAATATATCTTCAAAAATATTATATAAAGAATCTGTAGCATCAAATTCACCTATAGCATAACATTTTTTACCCATACCATATGCTATACCTGCTTCTATATGTCCTGACTTACCAGCTGGTAATACAAGTAAGAAGTTTTTAGATGCTTTTTCATTTTCTAAATCTTCTTCAAATATTTTTAAAACTACATCGCTTTTTAAACCTAAGTTTTCAAATACTTGCATTTTTTCTTCTTCAGTTTGATTTTCAGTTCCATAGCTATTCATTGTTTCATCATTTTTTAAGAAACAATAATATGAAACATTGTACTTGTCAAAGATATCACATATCTTTAATATATTATCTTTATTTCGAGTTTTTCCTGCGATAAAGAAATCATATTTAAATTCCATATATATCACTTCCTCTTTTTTGATTATAACATATTAATATATAAATAAAAGTATTTTTTATTTTTTTCTTACTAATTGTTTAGGCATTTCTTTAGCCATATTATAGTTTTTATATCTTTCATCATCTGTTACATCTTTAATTACTTTAATAAAAGGTGGAACTTGTATTTCTTGATCTTCTGAAGATAATTCAACTTCCATGATTGCTTGATTATTCCATTCAGGATATATATCTATTTCAAAGTATTGATTTTCTTCTGATAAACAATATCTTGTTTTCTTTATAGTATGAAGTGTATTTTTAGCATCCATGAGTAATTTAAGATATTCATTTTGAGTTAATCTCTTCTCTACTTCTATTCTCTTTAGATTAGTTACTTTTCTCTTTTCAGTTAAGTAATACATGTAATCTCCATCAATACCTCTAGCTCTTACTCTTCGTTCTACATCTTCATTACTTTTTAAATATGTTTGGGCTATCTCAACCTTAGTACAATTTGGCATACTTTCTAACTTTTTAATATCTGGATAACATATTAAGAATTTTCTTTCTATTTCAAATGGTTCAGGTTCACCTAGGAAACCTGCTATTTCAGTAAGTAATCTTTCAAGTTTATTTTCAAAGTCTGTACTATTATCAATTATTCTAAAATGTGGATGTCCTGTCCATGCTGCAATTATCTTATCATCAACTAAACATGCTTCCTCGATAGATTCAGTTCTAGCTGTATTATTATCTAGTGTATAGAATTGTTCTTTTCCTTTAGCAGCTGTCACTAAATGGAATACAGCATCATAGGAGTCTCTTTCTTGTACTTCAGTTGAATGCATATCTTTTAATATTCTTCTAAAATCAGAGTCTTTCATATATGCTTTACCATCTAACAATCCACGATCACATACTATAAGTATTTTATCTGCATTCATTCCTTGTGCTGATTTTTCAAATAACATTTCTTTAGTTTTTTGAAGTGTCGCAACTGCTAGTTGAAAATCATACACAGACTTACAAGTCCATGGAGCAACTCCATTTGGAATCATCTCAGTTGCAGTTTCAGGTACAAATAAAACTGTATAACCACGGTCTGAAAAATATCTATTTATCCTTGATAAAGCTGTTGTCTTACCTGCACATGGTCCTCCAGTTAAAACTATTTTAGTGATTTTAACACTTTTCTTTTCATCTAATACATCTAGTAAATCATTAATAGATACATCATATAAATCAGATAATCTTTTTAATTCATCAATTGATGGTTTAGATTTACCATTTTCCCATTTACTTACTGCCTTATCAGTAACTTCTAATTCATATGCTACATATCTTTGAGTAAATCCTTGATTCTTTCTTAGTTCAGTTAAATAATTGCCAAATTTAATACTATCCATAAAACCTCCTAGTACATCTCCTGTACAAGTTTATTATACAATGATTTTATTCTACTTATATTACTTTTTTATCTACTATTGGTAGAACTTTAAACAAAAAAGACCAACTCCCCTTATAATCTAAATAGATTATAAAAGTAAGCTGGCTTATTTCTTATTATCCAAGATATCCAATTATTTAATATATAAAATCTCAATAAGTCTTTAATTATAAAACTAAATTATAAAACATTTAATAAATTATAATCCTAAATTATAAATACAAGTTACACATTTAAAAAATAGGATAATAAGAAATGATATAGGCTAAATATTTTATTTATTTAATCTATCCAATAACTTGATAGAACCTATTATAGATCAAATTCAATAGAATTTAGTTTTGAAATTTCAAAATCAGTGTTTTGAATTTCATTTTCCATTTCTTCTAATTTTTCTTTTAGTTTTTTAGAATCAAAGTTTATTGTTTTGCATTCAAAGTAAGAATTGTTAACTTCTGTTACTCTCTTCTTTGAGTTTTTGCATAACAATAATTGTTCATATGAAGATTTAAGTCTTCTTAAGTTAGTATTATCAACAATTGCTTGTTGAATGCTTCTACCATCACTTAATTTAAACTCATTGTTCTTTTCATATAACAATGCTTTTAATCTAGATAATTCTTTTGAATTTTTTTCTAGTTCTTCTTTTGCTATATCAAAAGATTCTTTGTTATCTTCAATAACATTTACTCTTCCATCTAGTTCTTCAACTGTTGTGTTGATTGCATAATCTCTGATTGAATAACTTAAGTTATTTAAGTTTCTTTCTACTTCTGATATTAAATTCATTAATGCTGTAATATTTGTTTTCATATTATCACTCTCCCTTTGACTAATTACATTCTAATATATTTTTTATATTAAATGGTCGCGGAAAAAGCGACAAAAAAAAGGCTGTTATAAAACAGCTTTTGAAAAAGTATATAGATAGTCATTTATGACATCTAGATCATAAATATTATTATCTAAGCAGTATGCAATAACTAAATCAAATTTACTGTTACTTAAGGAATAACCAGCACTGTTTAATAATTTATTAAACTTGTCTTTAGTTAAACCTAAAGCAAAACATAATTTGATTATTACATTCCTTCTAGGAATATAACTATTACTACAACGTATTTTAGAAAACAATTTCCTATCTACATTACCTTTTTTATAAATCTCTGAATCTTTAACACCCTTTTCATCAATGAATGAGAAAAGTAATTCGTTAAAGTTCATTGATTTATTGTGATTTAAATAGTCTTTACAACTTTCTTTCATATGAATCCTCCTACTAAAACATGTTCCATAACACATTTATAATTTGTGCCTAACTACAAGGCGTTATCCACCTCATATAGCAGGATTCCTCTTCATATTTAATTTAAATCACAGAGTTGAATAATCAACTCAACTTATATATATCATATATATTTTTTTATAGCAAGAAAAAAGTATATGAAATAACTCATATACTTATTATTTTCTTTTTAACGATTTTTCTTTTTGTATATCATAAAATAAAGTTTGGTCTTGTAGTTCTGCTACATACCCACTTGGGAATCTCATAAGATTTTTTTCGAATTCAGGTGTAATTGCAGCTTTTATTCTTTTTAATTCTTCTACTGTAAATTTTATTTTTTGTCCGTTAGAAACAACTAATATTTTCATATCCATATCTATCTTCCTTGACTGATGATTATAATATCACCTATTTTTTATTTGATTATCTTCTTCTATTTTATATTTATTTTTATAATATGAAATCATATCATCTAATATAGTTTCTCCATATTTTAATATTTCATCATTGTTAAACATTAATTTATATAAATAATCTTCACCTAATATATCTACTAAATATTTTATACAAAAATAACTAGCAGTATATCCTTCAAATACACCATCTCTTTGAAATATTAATTCATCTGGAACTGATGTATTACCTTGAATACGATCATTTATATTATTTACAGGTTTATAATTATCTAGAAATTTATTGAATTTCTTTTTATGTGCTTCTTCACTGAATTTTTCTAATTCACCTGATATATATTGAGCTAGACCTTCATCAAACCATACAATTCTATTATTACCATAGTAGTATTTTTTATAATAAAAATGAAATGATTCATGAGCATTCATTGCTACTTTTCTATGGTAACTATTTGGATATTTATCTTTATTAGGTATATTATTTGGTTCAAGACAAGTAACTGACTTACTACCGATGTCATTCCAATATCCAGCGGAATAGCTAGGTGGTTCAAATTTAAAGAAGTTTCTATAATTATCTCTAAATTTTTCTATATCATCAAACACAACAAAAGTTAGTTTATCTAATTTATCTACATTAAATAATTTTCTATAAAAATTATATTTTTTTAATGTATGTTCTATAATATCATCTAATATAAAATCTAATGAATGTTCAGATATAATTTCCATTTCTTCATTTTCAAATATCTTTTCCACGTGTAATCACCTATAAGAAATTATAACATAAAAAGAACTAGATTAAATCTAGTCTTATGTATGATTATTTATGAAATGGCACGATATGAGGTGTTCTATCTTTCTTCATATTTAAAATAAAATCTTCATTTTGTTGTAATGTTGGTTTACAATTATTAATTATTTTTAATAAATTAATAATTTCTATTCTACTTAATTTAACTCCAATCGTGTCTTTAGATTCTTCTAGTATTTTTGCATATCTTGCTATATTCTTCTTAACTTCTTCTTTAGTTTCACCTAATTCCATCACGTTTAAATCTAAATCAGATAATATTAGATTATCTTCTATTTCATATTTCTCTTTTTCTTTACAAGCTATACTATAATATATTTTAAACCAAGTATAATCATAGTAAGTTCCATTATCGGCTCTACCAGTAACATCACACATCAATAATTGTAAATCATATTTAGAAAGTATAACTTCTTCACTTACTTTTAATTGTTCTATTTTTTCATTTCTATCTTCTAATATTTTATTTTTTTCACTTTCTTTTATAAATATCATTTTATCATCTCCTTTAATGATATTCATATTATTACTTTATTAAGTATAACATAATAAATATAGAATCATTAATCCTTTTTATTATTTGTTTTATATAAAAAGAACTAGATTTATCTAGTTCTTGCTTTATTTTTTTCTTTTTCTAATTTAATTATATGATTAATAGTGTCAACTAAAGTCTCATCTGTATATTCATATATATTATTAGTTATAGCATATATAGATCCTTTTACTCTAGTTCCTTCTTTATGTATACAATAAAGAGGTATTTCATCATCATAAGCCCAACCTAATTCAATACCTAAGCCTGTAGCTGAATAACTTACTTCACCAATGAATAAATCTAAACTTCTATAAAACTCTCTTGTAGTTGATGATTTATCATCTAATTCATGTGGTAATATTATTTCATGCTCTTTTGATAATTCAGATTCTCTAATTGGTTTATATAATTTATTTATATAATCATATGCTTTAGCATGTGCTATATAGATTTTCATAGATAATACTCCTTATGTATATGTTTCTTAGAACAACATAATCTCTTACACATTTTTCTTTCTATTTTAGGAGAATCTCCATATTGTTTTTTATAATTCTCAATTCTATTATTTAGTCTATTTGTTTTGTCTTCACTTATTTTATAATATTTTTCTGCTTCTGAAGAATTATAATTTTTAAATATATGATGTGATATTTCTAATTCTTTTTTATTTAATACAGATATATCATTTGATATATAAGTATAAAGTATCTTAATTGATTCATCTAAAGATATATTAAATTCCTTAGCTATTAAATCAATTATTGTTACACCCTTACAACATCCATAGCAGAAAAATGCTTTTTTGTTTTCATCTAAACAAACTGCTAATACATCATCATTATGAAGATGACATTTACAATAATAAATATTATTGGCTCTTGGTTTAATTGTAATATCATGTCCGTATAAACCAATCCACATTTTTAATATAGATAAATCAGAATTCATGATTTCTACCGCTTTATCATAACTATCTTCATTTTCAATAATAGTATCCATATCATATTTATAGCTTTTATATTCTTCATATAGTCCCATTTCAATCACCTTAGTGTTTTATTTTAACTTAATATAAGTTTTTATACAATAAAAAAACTAGATAAATGAATGAAATGCCCCATTTTGGGTAGACATTAATAAAAAACTAGTTTTATGATAGAATACACTAATATCTACTTTATTTGTTTAGTATTTTTGTTATTAGTATTTGTAACTATTTTCTTTCCAGTTTTTGCTTCTATTTGTTCTCTTGTGTTTTTTGCAATAGTTCCACCTTGTATCACTGAATCTAGAGCATTCTCTTTACTCTTTACGGCACTTGATTTAGCGATTTCAGTAGATGTTACTTCCGCTAACATATTAAGTACAAGTTCCATGTTACTCATATTATCTCTTAGATTTTCTTTTGTTAAACCTTTATATTCTTTATATTGTTTAACATTATATCCACTCCAAAGTTCAGTAAGTAGATTTGTTAAGTTTGCAAAATCTTTACTACTTTCTATTCCATTGTTTTTCAATTCATCAGTAAATTCTTTTCTTGCATCTATTCCTTTTAATCTTTGATTAATCCATTCATTTGAATAACCTTTTCTTCTATATGCTTCTAAAGCTCTATTTATAGTTATTTCAGGATCATATTCTTCATCTATTCTTTCTTTTCCTAAATGTGCTAACCATTGTTTAATAGGCTCTGCTTTTTTACTTGGAATAGATTCGATAATTCTAAACATTCCTTCTATATCTACCACATCAGTTAACCTTTTTTTACCATCTTGTGCTTCTAATTTCAACTGGTCACAATTTGTGACCGTTTCATTTCCCTCCACTTTTAATCTTGCTTTTAATACATTCCAATAGTGTCTTGGATTGCTACTATCCGTTAATATTCCTACTATATCAACTACACTTATATAATATTTTTCATCATCTGTATTCCACACTGTTCTTATTTTTTTGTTTTCAAATGTTTTATTTAATAAAAGTATATCTTTATTCATACCTTAACCTCCTATTATTTTTCTTTGTTTTATTATTTCCACCATTTTATTATTAATCCATTCAAGAGTATAACCTTTATAAAGATAATATTCTATTGCTCGTTCGATTCCCTTTGATGGATCAAATATTTCATCTATTCTTTCACTGGCAAGTCTAGCTAACCATCTTTTATAAGGTTCTGCTTTGGATGATGATACTGATTCAATAAGTCTAAATACTCCTTCTATATTTAACATATCTATTTTATAATTCTTTCCATCTGGTGCTTCTAGTTTCAACTGGTAACAATTTGTCACCAGTTCACTTCCTTCATCATTTAAACGTTGTTTTAGTTTATTCCAATATTTTCTTGGATTAGGACTTTCAGTTAATGCAGCAATTGCATAACACTAAAATAATAATCTTCTTTATCTTTATCCCATACACTTCTTATTTCACTGTTTTCAAAAAGATTTGATATTGTTTCTAATTTTTTTTGTTCCATTTTGTTCCTCCTGTCCTACTATTTCTAATTTATATCCTAATGCAGATAATAATTTAACAAAATTACCAATAGACATCGAATGCATATTCTTCTCCATTCTTGCAATTGTTGATTGAGCCATCCCTATTCTATTAGCTAATTCTCTTTGACTTATATTTGATTCGTATCTTATTTTTATATATTCACATATTAAATCAAATTCAGCATCTTTAATATTTTCTTCATTTTTATTGTTCATTTATATCACCTTAATCAGATGATAGCAAATATGCATATAGTAGTCAATAAAAAAATTAAGCTGTTATGCTTAATCTTTTAATATGTTCTTTTTAATACATGTTCCTCTTCTTGTTTATTCAGATTATCATAGTAATCTATTACTATTGGATCATTTAATACACTTGTATCAAAAGTTATTTTATGATTTCTTGATGTACCTATTTTAATATTAAATACTCCATTAGCTAAAGTAGATATACTATAGAATTTATATTGTTCATTATCGATATATTCATGAGTTATTAAATCATAGTAAGTTCTATAAATATCAAATGTACCAAATCTAATTGTTTTATCTAAAAGTGCAAATCTATATTCACCATCTTTTATATATATGTATATATTATAATAAACTGCATCATATAATACATTTCCATTGGATGTTATCTTTGCATTTGTATTAAATTCATTAGGATTATGATTTGTTTCTACTTCTATTATATGTTCTTCATCAGGAAATTGATTATAGTAAATATCATAGTTATTATCTATATCAAATACACCTATTTCTTGTATTATTTGAGTTTCTGATATATCTTCACTTTTAAGTTGTACTAATCTATTTCTTAATATATCTTCTTTAAGTGTTATAAAAGCATCATCTTCCATCAATGATGTTTTATCTTCACCTTCTGTATCCATGACAACATCACACATAGGTATTAAATCATATATATCATATTTAGATAATTCACTTTCAAAATCTGTATAATATCCATTTAAATATTCTTCTATGGGATAATCATCATGAATTAATTTATATCCTTCATAGTAAACATCAACAATATCCGTATAAACAGTTAAATGACTTAAATCCACATCATCAAAGTAAGTTTTATAATTATCAGATAAAAGATAAGCTGTAATAACTGTATTCATTCCTTCATCCATTGATTTAGCATATGGATTATAGATTTCTTTAACACCTCGATATATTTTAGCATTTTCAATATATCTTCCATCTATTTCTATACTATCTCTTATAAATGTATTTGTTAATGCATGAGATAACTCATGATAAAAAGTCTTTATATTATGTCTATTAGAATGTCTTATACCTATCTTATTTCCTGTAATACTATAAAAACCATTTATAGTTTTATTTTCCCATTCCTCTTCAGGAGTAATATTGATTTCTATAGTCTTTAAGTTATGATTTAATACTCTTAAATCTACATTAGGCATCTTTAATTCTAAATCATCTATATAACGCATGATATATTTATGGGTAAAAAAGTTTGATGTTAAAGATGGATTACTTTCAACTGTTTCTCTTAATTCATCAAAAGTAACATTTTTTATTCCTAATCTTTCTAATTCATCTACATTCTTTAATATAACTAAATTATCAATTATTTTATAATTATCTGCTTCAACATCTTCAGTTACACTTGCTAAAGTTTCAATAGCATCTTCTTTATTATCTTCAACTATATTATCTGGATAATATGATTTAGTTAACAATAAAGATAATAATAAAGTTTCTAACATGATTTTATATTTTTTTCTAGTTCTTTGATTCACATGATCACCTGCTAAAAATATAGTTATTAGTATATCATATTTTTTTTCTTAATTGTTTTTCTATTGATTTACTATTAGTTCCATGAATAATTAAACCATTTTCAAGATAATTAATCATATCGTCTATACTTATTTCTTTATACCCTTGTTTATTTTTTTTATATACAAATACATGTTGTATTCCTTCATCAGTTAATAGAATAATATTAACTGGTATTCTTCTATTATTAATCATTCTATAAGAATCAATTACTCTTATATTTCTAGAATCTTTATTAAAGTTAAATTCATCATCAGTAAATAAGTATTCTAGTATTCTTACATGATACCATTCACGATTAATATAATTCACTGATTTATTATCAAATACTTCTATATGCTCTAATACATGTTTAACTTTTTCATATAAACTATCCATATGTGCTATATCATATTTTAATAAATATAAGTATTCATCTGTGTAATACTTTTCATCATTTATATATCCAAGTTTTCTATCCATTTCTTCTTGTTCTTTATATGAAATAACTTGTCTTTCAGTATTTGGATATAGCCCATAGTTGGGTGTTCTTCCATTCATTTGTACACGATACATATCTTCTTGAAGATCTATTGTATATTCACATTTACCATCTTTAGGTTTAATGATGTTATATACATGTGGTAGTTTTTGAAGTTCAGAATTTTCTGAAATTGTTTTAATATTAACTCCAAATTCTCTTAATACAAATTCAAGTATTTTAGCAGCTGTATTACATATAACTATTCTTTTTTCTAAACATTCATCTACATATTTATAATAATTAGCTGATCTATATATATTTTGTTTTCTTTTACTATTTCCAAATGGTAAATATTCTATATCAAAAGATAATTTATTAGCTAAATCTAAGAAGACATATCTAATTAATAAGTCTTCAGTTATATCTGGATGATTTTTTACATAAATACGTACTGATTCGATATATCTTTCTATGTTGTCCATATAAATTCCCCTTTTTTCACATAATGTTGATTATATCATTTGATATACCTAAATATCAACAAAAAACTAGGATTAACCTAGTCTTGTAAATTATCTTTTACTATTTTAGTAATGCTATTTATTCTTTCATAAATTCATTCATAAAGTCTCTTCTATTTCTAATTCTTTATCATCTATCTTATATTTTATCATATTATCTTCATATTTAATTATTATATTGCATTTATTTTTCATAAAACAATTTGTTATACATTTATAATCTGATTTTAATAATAATTGCTTAGTATTATTAGATACATTATAAGTTGGTGAAAATATCACTTTATTTATTTTTATATCAAGATTTCTATCATTAAAATAATAATATTTATCTTTATCATTTATTAATTCAATTATTTTATTATTATTTATCCTTATATTATTTCCTAAATTAAAATATAATTCATATTCACATTTATCATTAGTACCTATAATATCTGTAATTAATAAACCAATTTTAGGATTATATATTGTATATCTAGATACTTTTATTTCTTCTCCAAATATACAACTCATTTTAGTTATTTTAAATTCTTTATTATCTATATATTCATTTTCTAAACACTTAATTTCATGTTTAGTAACAAAATTAGTAATTGGTTCATAGTAATTTTTATTAATAAAATTAATTGTATTATGTGCTTTAGGTCCTATTAAAAATTCTCTAGTTTCATCTCTTTTATATGAATATCTACCTAAATCAATTAATAAATCATTAAATAATACATTTAGATAATCACAGTGTTTATGTCCATCAATTACTTTATTAGTATTTGAACACATTAAATATGATGAGCTATCTCGATAAATACTTTGATATTTATATTTAATAAATTCATCTTTTATTTGATATTTATTTAATTTTACTCTTTTAATATTAAACTTATAACAATATTCTATATCTAATTCTTTATTAGAATATTTATAGTATTCTTTTTGATTAGTAATAGAACCTACAATAATCATTAAATCACTTATATTAATAATATCTGAATCACCTAAATTAGGTATACAATTATCATTAGTTCTAATATTTTTAATATATGTACATCCTTGATTAATTGGTTTAATTAATTTATTTTTTAATGATTTACTAGCAATACTATATAATCTAGTTAAAGATAACAATACTTCAGCTAAATACATAGGTGATGATTCAATATGATATCCATCATCTAATATTTGATTATCTATTTGTTTAAGTAGTAAATCTTCTAATGATTTATTATTATTTAAATTAAACTTATAAATACAATATAAGATATTACTACTTTCAATTATTCCCCAGTTACTTAATAATTTAAATTCCCTTTTAGTAAGCGGTAATAAATAATTTATTACTTTTATAACTATATTTTTATAATACTCATATTGAGAATTATCTATATAATTATTATTCAAACTATAAATAATATAATCAGTTATATTTGATATCATGATTGATACATCTAATGATCTAAATCCTAGATTATTTATCTTGATTGTTTTTATAAATATTTTACCAATTAAACCACATATGTATTTTTTATTTACTTTATACCAACTATCTATAATTTTTAAACCATATTTAATATATTTATCATCATTAGTAAAAGATGTTGCATATATAAACTTATATAGATAATCCATCCTAGTAAACATATAAGCCCATTCATTATCAGAGTTATATGTTATATCAAATCTTATATCTTTATTTTCTACAGGAATATCACATTTTTCCATATCCCATATTCCATCAAAAACAAATACTCCATCGAGCATTTTATCAGTTTGTTCGATTAATTTTTTCTTCTCTAAATCACTTATCATATAAACCTCACTGATGCTTTATTTTTAAATATCTATTTAAAACATGTAAAAACAATTTAGGATTAATCTTAAATAATATTATTTTGATTTTATCTCTAAATCCTAATTTACTAAATATAGCTTTAAAACTAAAATACCTTTTAAATAATTCAAATGCTTTAACATCCTCTAAATATTTATTTATTTCAACATTATTACGTGAATAAAGAGTCACAACAGACCACATAATACATATCTTATTTTCATATAAATTAGGATATTTATTTTCAATATAATCATATCTTTCTAAAGCAGCTTTATAATAATCTATATCTCTATCTACTTTTAAGCTACCTACTATACTATCTTTATGTTTTAAATAATAATATTTAACCTGATTAGAATAAGCTATTCTTTCTATATCAATTACTAGCTTATGTATAACAGCAACATCTGATATTATTCTGTCTTCAAATCTAATATTTTTAAGTAAATCTTTTTTTATTAATTTACCCCAAATATTACCATTTCTTTCAACATTTAATAATATCTTTTTTACTAAATCTATACCAGTTATATATTCTACTTTTTCTTTTTTGTTTTTGGTTTTGTAATTATAATTATAAATAACTTGTGATTGGCATATAGCTAAAGGCACTTTATTATCTTCACATAAATTATATAGATATTCTATTGTATCTTCTTCAATAAAATCATCTGAATCTACAAAGAATAAATAATCTCCTTTAGCATTATCAATACCGACATTTCTAGATAATGATATACCTATATTATCTTGATTAATTATTTTAATTCTTTTATCTTTTATTTTTTTACATATAGAAAGTGTCTTATCAGTTGATCCATCATTAACAACAATTATTTCTAAATCTTTATATGTTTGATTAACAATGCTTGTTAAACATTTTTTTATATATTTTTCACCATTATAAACATTAACAATAACTGATATCATAAGCATTCTCCTATAAATATTATAACATGTTTATTTGTTTAATATATTCTTTTCATACCAAATTTGAAACATATAATAATCCCATACTAAGTTGGCATTATCTTCAATATTATTAATAATATATTCTATCTTATTATAATTAAATATACCTTGTTCTTTTATAAATTGTTTAGTTGATACTCTTTTTAAATCATCATTTAAACATGTGTTAAGCCATATTACAGTTGGGATAGTGAATCCTCTTTTTTTATCATTAAAGAATGATTTAGGAACATATTTATATAATACATTCTTTAAAATATATTTCTTTATTCTTTTATGATATTTATATTTATGTGGGATTGAAAACGAAAACTCTATCATTTCATGAGTTAAAAATGGACTTATTATATTAATATTATTTTTCTTAGCTGCAATACACATTTTAGGAAATACTCTTTGAGCTTGAAATGTATTTAAATCTAATATCATTTTCTTCTCTTGTAAATTATTAGTTTTAATATTTAATTCATCTTCAAATCTCTTTGGACCAAGATCAGCAAATAAATTACCTATCTTTCTCTCTTTATATATTCTATCTACTTGAGCCTTATACTTCTTAGGTATATTTCCAAATATATAGAATAGTTTTTTGTTCTTTAATAATTTATTGCTTAAATGGATATTAAGTGGATTAATAATAGATGCTTTTTGTATTTTATAATAAGTATCGTATATACTAGCACCACAAAAGATTTGATCCGCTCCATCACCAGTTAGAGCAAATCTTATATCATTCTTTTTAGCATATTCATTTAATCTCAATGTTGATACAGCTGATGCATCACCAAATGGTTCTTCATAGTAATCTGGAATTCTTTTAACTATATCTAATGCTTCTTCTTTTTTAATAATATATTCATGATGATTTGTATTTAAATAATTTTTTATAATTTTAGAAGATGATGATTCATCAAACTCTTTTTCTTCATATCCAATTGAAAAAGTATTAATGTTATTAGAACTTATCTTATTAAAAATAGAAGTCACGACATTAGAATCTATTCCACCACTTGAATATACTCCAATGTTTTCTTTATTATCAGCTAATTCTTTTATTATTTTATTTAACTTATTATTTAATTCATATTCTAATTCATCATAGTTATCTATTGTTATTCTATTATTAAATTTATCAAATATATTATAATAATTAACTTTATTTATATCTTCTTTATAAGTCATATAATAACCATGTTCTAACTTATAAATATCCTTATAAATAGTATATGGTTCAGGAATAAAATGATGTCTAAAATACATAGATAATATTTCTATATTTATATCTTTATTATCTACTATTTTATTTAAACTATTACTAAATAATAATTTATTATCTCTTATACAATAATATATTTTTTTAGCACCAATTCGATCATTTATAATTAATAGTTCTTTACTCTTTTTATCATATAAATAGATAGATATAAAATCTTTTATATTATCTATAAAATCACATTTTTTATCTTTATATTCATCAAGAATACATTCTAGATAATTAGAATCACAGTAACCATCTATAGTTATGTAATAATCATCATTATCAATTGATTTATAATCGGAATAGCAATTAAACTTGTCATTATCAATGATGCCATATATCATCATAATCACTTCCATATTTATTATATATTTCTTCTAAAACACTACACATATAATTAATATCATATTCAGTATCATAAAAAGATTTATATACTGTTTCTCTCTTTATTTTTGTTTTATCATTTATTATTTTTTTAGCTACTTTTATCTTATCTTCATTTAACGAAAATGTTTTAATACCTAACTTTCTTATTAACTTTTTATCTAATACATCAGATGCAAATACTTTAGCTCCATTTACTGTAGCTTCTAAACATGAAAGTCCAAATCCTTCTCTTTTACTAGGAACAATTAATACATCGATTGCACTCAATAAATAATCAACATTTAATTTATATCCTAATAATATAATACTATCTTCTAAATTCATTAATTTAATCTTTTCAATTATACGTTCTCTTAATGGACCGTCACCTATAATTAATAATATAGATTTAGGATTAAGTTTGTGTATTTCATTGAATAGATCTATAAGATAATCAAAGTTCTTTTCATCACTTATTCTAGCTATATTAGAATAAACACATTTATTATCTATGTTATATTTTTTTCTTACTTCATATCTATTTGATTTATTGTATTTATATTTATTTATATCAATTCCATTAGATAATATTTTGATGTTATCATTGAAGTCTGAAAACAATGATTTATTAGCTTGTTTAGATACTGATAAACATACATCTACATATTTCATATATAAAGGTCTTATAAGACTTATAATTATACGTTTAAGTATATTTATATGTGGGTTACTGTGTGAATGAACAACCACCTTATTTATATTACATTTTTTAGCAATTCTAACTATACAAAAAGAATAAAAAAATGCTGATGAATTTATATGTATCACATCATATTTATTCTTTTTTAAAAAGCCTTTAACATATTTATTATATTTCAATTTATTAAAGAGATTATTTCTTTTTATATCTATATAATGTATTCTTTTATCTTTAATAATACATTTACCTAAAGATAATATTTCTACATGTATATCTTTATTGATATTATTTAATATATTAAGTTCAAATGAACCCACTCCACCTTCTAAAGATGAATCACTTATAAGTAATACTTTCATAAACTTATCCTTCTTTTAATAGCATTTAAAATATAACAAATATAACAATATAATCTTTTTATAAAAGATAGTTTTTCTCTTTTAAATAACTTCCATGTTCTAGATACTGCGATTAACTTATTAGATGATAAAGACTTATTACCAACACGATAAATAGCAAGTGGCTCACTTATACTATAAGCTGTAACACCTGACTTTAATATTTTCCACCAAGTAGCCATATCTTGTCCTCTTTTTATTTTAGGCATCTTGATATCTTCTTTTTGTAAATAATTCATATCTAACATTACAGAAGAAGTAAAAATAGCATGATTCTTTAATAAATCATCATAGTTCATTTTAGAAGGTACTTTAGCAACTTTTAATTTATTATTTCTTAAATATGAATATGAACTAAATACAAATATATATTTATTATCTTTAATAAACTTTAATTGCTTTTCTATCTTATCTAAATTCCAATAATCATCACCATCTAGGAAGCATAAATACCTTCCAGTTGAATGATAAACTCCTCGGTTACGTGCAACGGCTGTACCATAGTTTTTCTTCAACTTAATTAATTTTATTCTTTTATCTTTTATAGTTTTTATTACATTTAATGAATTATCTGTACTACAATCATCCACAACAATTATTTCTAAGTTTTTATATGTTTGATTGATTACACTAGTCAAACAATCATATATATATTTTTCACAATTATAAACAGTTACTATAATGCTGACTTTTTCCATGTTCTCACCTGTCTTTTATACTTGCTAAATAATCATTAGATCCTTCACACATACACTTAAATGCATTTATAAAAGATATCTTATTTAAAGATTCTTTATGTCTTATTAAAAATTGAATAAATAAAAAGTATTTAAAAGTTCTACTTAATTCAGTAAATATTACTCCTTTATCATAGAAGAACTTCTTATTATATCCTTTAAACCAAGTAGAATTATTTTGATATACAGTACCAAGATAATTAGTATTAGCATATATCTTTAATCCTTTTTTTAAACAATCTTTTAAAAAGATTGTATCATCTCCATGACTATATTTAGATCCTGGGCCAAATAAAGTATTAAAACGTATATTATTATCTATAATACTTTTTCTTCTTACAGCAATTCTGGTAGTTGTATATCTCATATAATTATAGAAATGTATTCTTTTATTCTTTTTATTCTCTTTAGCTAATCTATTAGGACTATGAATATTAAATACCAATACATCAGCTTTAGGATTATTACTAAACTCTTTAATTATTATCTCTTCAAAGTTATCTTCATATATAACGTCATCATCGCCAAATAATAAAATATCAGCAGATGAATTATCTAGTGCTCTATTTCTACTGTTTGCTGCACCTACTTCATCATAAGAGTATATCTTAAAATTTTTATATTCTTCATATCCTTCTTTTTTACATTGATTAATCACGATAGTATCTGAAGTTATATTCATTTTAGATAAATCTTTTTTATTTAAATTCATTAAAGATAATAATACTTCTAATTTCATAATTACTTATCCTCTACATAATATAATTATATCATATATGTTTCTTATTTTTATTAAATAATTCCTTAATATCTTTATTATAAAATATATAATTAAATACAAAAACAATAACTAAAGATACTAAAGAGATAATAATTGCATAAATAACACAATTAAGATAATTTGTAATATTAAATATTATTAAATACTTAAATAATAATATTATAAAACTATACTCTAGTATTAATAGAATCATTCTTTTAATTATTATACTAAAACTTCTATATAATATATTTTTAGTAACATAGATCATTAATTGTACAGTTCTAATAGTTATAGATATAAGAGTACCTAATGCTACACCTACTATTCCATATTTAGTTACAAGTATTAAAGAGATTAAGATGTTTAGTATTGCTTCCGCGATTGAATATTTTTGTGTTTGTTTAAAATGACCTGCTGAATCGATTATATCTTTATATGGTTGTCTTATAACCCATATAAATAATGCTAAAACCATAACCGATGCAAATATTGGTCTTATATAATTAACATCTGTTATCTCTTTCATATAAATATTCATAAAAGGAATAATAATAGTATATAAAACACCAAAGGCAACTACTGCAATTGAATGATATATCAATTCATACTTTTTAAAACTATCGTTTAATACTTTGTTATCATTCTTAGCAAGTAATTTACCTAAATATGTATCAACACCACCTACTACCGATAAAACAAGTAATCTAACACTATTAATTATTAAATAATAAATAGAATAAACAGATATTTCATTTATATTTGAAAATATAGATAATATTATTACATCTGTGTTATTGTGAACTACATATGATGCATGATTTGCAAATCCATTCCACTTTTGTTCTATTTCATAATTACCTGGTTCATTATTAAAATATAATCTATATTTACTCTCTACATATCTCTTTAATAAAAGAGGTCTCATAATTAATATTAAAGTACTACATAATTTAATAATAATAATATTTACATTAAAATATATCATTATGATACATACTATAAAATTAAATAATATAGTTATTATTTGAATATTAGATACAACATATACTTTTTGTTTTACTTGTAAATATATATTATATGTAATACCTAAGAAGTAATCTAAAAATAAACTTAAAGAAATAAGAATAGTTAAAGATATAGTAAATATAGAATCATTAGATGTTTTTAATATATTAGGTAATATTAAACACAATATTAAAATATATCCTATTAATATATAAGCTACCTTCTTATAAAAATTATCACATGTCTTTAATATGTTTTTTATTATATTATTTTTATTATTTAATATAGGTTTATACAAAATAGATTTAATAACGGGTGTCATCCCTGCTTCAAATATAACTATATATTTTAAGTATTGAGTAATAGATACTATTAATCCATTTGTATCTGATCCATATGTTTTAATAATCAATTTTTAATATAAAACCACATATAATAGTTATTATACGTAATAAGATTGAAGAAATAATATTGTTTTTTAGATTGCTATTCTTCATGTATCTATTCTCCTTTTAGTTTTAATTACAATAATTTATTTCATTTACTATTTCATCATAATAAGCTAAAACATATTCAGTTTCTGCCTTTGATTTACCAGTTCTATTTCTATCATTTATTTCACTTCTTAATGTTTCTTTTTCAGCTAACATGATAGACTCAAGTTTTGTATAAGTATTTCTTAAAATAGATATTCTATTGTCATCTTCTAATTCATCTATTTTATTCATATAGAATTTAATATTAGAATTCATAACATCAGTTCTATTAATTATCATATTAAAATCATATTTATATAATCTATTACTATGTTCTATAGCCTTAATTACATATAATAAATCTTCTTCTAATACTTTATCAGATAGTTTATCTATATTAGAATTAATTATATTAAAATATGGTTCATATAGATTTGTTTGAAAGTAATATGGTTCATTTTTAAATAATGTTTTCATATTATTTATTAAATCTTTATATTCTCCATTAGTAATCTTATCATTTATATAATTAAATCTATAATCAACATTGTAAGGTAATAGTTTTATTTTAGTTTTATTATCTTTAATAAAATAATTAGTTGTTGAATTTAATGCAAATAATCCAAGAGTTATAGTTAAGATAATTAAAGGTATATATTCCAATTTATATAAATAAGATATATCATCTTTGATATTTAAACTTAACATTGATATAGATATATAGAATAATATTTGTATTAACATAAATGACATATTAAAATCAAAAGTTAAACTATGTATAAATAATAAAATAAATGTCATAAATATATATTTATTAGTTTCTTTAGATTTAATAACTTTATATATTAATAAAATCATGAATGATAAGAATGCAAATACACCTACTATTCCATAGCTTATTAATAATTCAAAAAAGTAACTATGACTTTCTTTAACTGTATATAAGTATTCACGATAACTTGATGATAGTAATTTCCAAGAATTACCTCCATGACCAAATAAAGGTGAATCTTTAAACATTTTTATACAATCTTTATAAATATATTTACGATTATTAAAACTATCTCCAAAGAATGACATATCATTTAAGAATGCACCTATTTCAAATGGATAATATTTATAATTAACTATATATTCTTTATTATTAATAAATAATTTATTAAATTTAATAGATCCTTTTTTATTATTTTTAATTTCTATTTTTATCTTTCTTGGATTAGTAATTGGAACATAACTAATACTATAACTACCTTTAATATTATTAATATCTTTATTAAATACTATATTCTCGTTTAAATATTCATTTATTTCACTTATTACTATAGTAAAACCTTTTTCTTTAACTTTTGAGCTTAATTCCATATCAAAAGATAAAAGTGCTTTTTCACCCTTCTTAAATCTACCGTCAATAACTTTAACAAATGATTTATCAGTTAATTCAATTGGTTTTGATACTTTTAATGTACAACTAAATGCAATCATAGAAGCAACAGTAAATACTACACCAATAGCAATAGATAATTTAAGATGTTCTACAACTATACTTAAATACTTTTTTATTATATAAACTAATACTAATAACATTAATACTAATAATACAAATCTGCATTTAGATATAATAATTATAAATATATTAAATAACATATAAATACAATATATTAACATTAACTTATATTTTTTATTATCTGATTCTTTATATTTATAAAAAGATAAGATAAAACAGAATAACATATAGATAGCTAATGTATTAGCATATCCAAATGTACCACTGAACTCATCTCCACTTTTATAAACTATTTTAAATGTTTCCCATACATTAGATAATATTTTAGTGTAAGTTATATCAAGTTTAATAATTACAGGTAATATTGAACTTACTAATATCACATTTATTAGCTTATTAATATCTTCTTTAGATTCTATAACATTTCTAGAAAGTATATAAGTTGAATAAATAAAAATATATTTCATAAAGAAATAGATTGTATTACTTAATGAAGCATATGTCTTCATGATTAATGGTAATAAGGTAATTAATACGAATATAAATATTAATATATCTATTTTATTCTTAAAGAATATAGTTTTCTTGTATTTAATTTTATTAATAAATAAATATATAAGGTTAAATAATAATAAAAAAGTACAAGCTACAAAAGTAATATTATCATTCATATATCCAATGATAATATTAAATATTATTACAGTTAAATATAATAATATTAATCCATATTTTTTCATATAAAACCTCCCCCATCTAGCGTATATACAATCATTAATATAAGTATATCATAATTAAAAAAAAGATGATATTTAAATCATCTTTTTTAGCTTAATGTAATTGTATGATTTGTAGTATCTATTGTACCATTTGCATCTGCTTTTAATCTTACTACTGGTCTTAATTGGTTATTATAACCATATGTTAATTTAGTATATGGATAATATTGATGACCATATATATTTTCATTTTCTGAATATAAAGTAAACATATTTGTATTAGTTTTACCAATAACATATGTATAAGAAGGTTCAGTAGTTGGAAAATACAATGTATCTAAACCTGGACCAGATGACCATTCTGTTCCACCATTACCAGTAAAGTTTGAATCAGCAAGTTGTTGAGAAGGATATTTTTCATTCCAACTACCTTTTAATTTATCTAATGGAATTGAACCCCAAGCTAAATCAGCTTGATTAGTTAATAATTGAGTCCAATAAGAATTATTATTCAATGTATTATAGATAGGAAGTAAACTTGTAGAATAATCATAATCATTTGCTTCAGCAACTTTAGATCCGTCTACATATAATGTATTACCATCACCACAGTCACCATATTCACCACAAGCATCTTGACCAGCATCTAGATTAAATCTTGGAGTTTCACCAACAACTATATTGTTGCTAGCAAATTCGCTTGTAATTATATATGCATATTCTCCATCACAGTATAATAATTTCCAATCATCTAGTACTGTCGATACAGCAGCACCTTTAATTGTATTATTTACTGTTACTGAATAATTAACATCATATCCATATGCATTAGGCATATCACTACCCATTGCTAATAAATTTGCAACTAATCCTTGTGGTCCAGCAGTAGCTAAGAATGTACCTTCATTATCCCATGAACCATTTCTTTGTGTAAATGTTGGGTGTGCATTACTAGGAGTTTCGTTACACATGTGATAGAATCCATTGCTTGTAGCAACATCATTAGATGGTCCTACAACATTATTGATATCCCAGTTATTAATTACACTGAAATCACTTATATTTGTATCTTTAAACATGTATCTAACTGATTCAACATCATCAGCTACGAAATGACTTAATACAGGTACACTTGTTAAGTTTGTCATACCTTGGAACATTCTTTCTGAATGTGGATGCATATCTATAGTTGAATCACTTGACCAAATATAGATTGTTCCATTATCATACCATGCCCAAATTGGTACATCAGTAGTGATTAATTCATTTGTTGTTCCATCTACATGAACACCTAATGGAGAATCAGCAGTCATACCTAATTGTCCATAGTTTACCTTTTGTGCATCAGTTGGAGGAGTACTACTCCATTGAATTGAAGTAATATATGTATCAGTTGTGCTATATACTGTGAAGTTATCTACTTGTTCTTCAGTAGCACCATTTGCTAATGCAGCAATTTTCTTTAATCTTAAGTTTGTTGCTTCACCTAAGTCTAATTTAGCATCACCAGTAGATGCAAGGTTTGCTCCACTTGTATCAGGTCCAAATCTTGGATCGTTTGAAGGATCGGCATCATTTGTACCTACAGCTTCAGTTGTTCTAGCAACTGGTTCAAAATTAATTGTTAAAGTAAATCCAATTGTTATAGGTTCAATTGATCTTTTCTTTAATGTAATCTTAATTTTTCCAGTTTTATTTGATTTTGCTCTTACTAATGTTGTTGTATTATCTGTAAATCCAATTTTTTCAATTGTTACATATTCATCCCAACCATTGTCGATATTAAATGTAATTGTACCATTTGCGTCATATTGAGTTGAATCATTTGTTACAACATAATCTAACTCAGCATAATCGCCAACATTTACTAATGTCTTAGTTGAATATGTAATAGTTTTTCTAGTTGATTGATCTATTGTAGCAGTTCCACCTGTTTCAGCAGTTGCACTCGAAAAATAAATGTCAAAATCACTTGAGTTATAACTTAACTTAGCTAAACCGCCAAGAATTAAGCTAGTAGTTACTGAGGCAAAACCTATAGCTAACAATAATATCAAAACAGCTATTCCAGTTTTTACGCTTTTATTTTTCATATTCTATTTTTTCCTTTCATTTTTTATATCTTCTAATTTCATATCATAAATATAACCAATACCTTCAGTAATGATATAGAATACTGCTTCTTCTCCAGGTATTTCTTCATGATATAAAATTGGTTTATTCAGCGAATCTCTTATATCTAACATATCTTCGAAATTTTTAATAACCACTATTCTTAATGATTTAGTTTTCATTAAATCTTCTATTTTTTCATTAGCAACAGTTTCTGATATATATCTGTTATAATCTTTTAAAACTTTATTTAATCTCTTTTGATATTTAGTTTTAGCATCTCTATTAACTACTACCCAATAAATAATACCAATAATGATATTAATATCAGTTACTGCTAATACAGAAACTATAAATAATAATGTTCTATTCTTTAATATAGTAGATTTTTGTTCTAATACTTGATCTGCTGAATTAACTAAATCATAATCCATCTCGATATCAACTGTTTTCTCTGTTAATGGAACAGACAAACTAATAACTTCCATATCTGATAATGATTTTTCAAAATCAGAATGTTTACCATCAATATCAACGATTAATGAAACAATTAATTTAGCAGTAGCAGTTAATTTATATTCATTTATAAAATCACTTGCTATTTTATTATATTTATCATAATCAACTACTACATGTTGTTTAATATCAAATGTATTGTTAGAAGCACTCTTTACTTCTCTCTTCTTTAAGATTATATCTTCTTTTTCATATAAATTTTTATCATGTGCATCATTAACTTCTAGTTTAGCTACAACATAATAAGTGTATTTGATACCTAGATCTTCATCACTTTTAAACGAATAATCAAATGTAGTATCTATATTATCTATTAATGAAGCAATATATCTTTTATTCATTCCAAGATATGGTTCAATAAAATTATCATTTGGTTTTAGATATACTTTATAATCTATATTAGATTTTTCAGAGTAATGAACTATATATCCTTTATTAAATGTAAATGCAAGAGATGCAATTACAATAAGTATTAATAATACAGCACTACCAATAGCAATACTTATTGGAATATACTTTTCATTAGGTTTTCCTCTAATAATAGACATACTACTCACACTACTTTCTAATAATATTCACTTATCCATACAGATGGCCATGCAATATACTGAACACGCTGAACAACTCTACCAACAACCATATTGCTTTCTACAATCCAATTGTCTTCAGCATCATTTGCGTCTCCCTTAGTTATAAAAGCATATTCATCACCATAGAATAATCTTTTATTTATCCTATGAACAATCAATCTACCATCTATTTTAAAAACTATAACGTCCCCTTCATGTAAAATCTCACCATTGTATCTTTTATATATAATTGCGTCCCCTTTATTTAAAGTACCTGTCATTGAACCAGATCCTACAGCAATCATAGAATATTTAAATTCTCTAGATACTAAACCAGCTAGTATTGCAAAGAATACTAATAATATAACTGATTCAACAAACTCTAGTTTTCGTTTAACTACTTCTTTTGCTTTAGGTACTTCCCTTTCACTTCTTAATCCATCAATGATGATATATAAGACAAAAGGTAATAACATAAACATTACTGATTGAATCAACATATTTATATTTGGTACATAAGGTATAACAAATACATATAATTCAAATATTGCTTTATATATTAGACATGGTAATATACCATTTTTTCTACTAATCCACATTAAGAATAAATTCTTAGTTACACTTGTACAAAATGTTAATGCAAAGAATTCATACATTGAATTAAAGTACTCAATATTAACATTTTTTTGAGCAACATTTATATCTATTAATATAAATATTATATAAAGTGTAGCTAACAAAATCTTAGATGTTTTCTTTCCTCCTAGTGGAGCATTCATAGTTATATATCTAATTACTTCTGTAAGTGCAATAATTATCATTACTGTAATCCATATAGAACTCTTTAAATAATGATAAGGTATATACATAAAGTTCCTATTGAACTCTGAAAATATACCAATCATATAAAATAATGACAATGTAAAAAAGCATCCTAAGAATATAATTAGACAAACCATACCATAATAACGTTTATTTGGTTTTCTATATCCATCTAAAAAATAATTAATAATTAGATAAGTAATTAATAAACCAACTATAAGGTAATTATTATATAGTTTAGTTGCTGCATTGAAGAATAAGGCGATAATAAGAAGTATATTTAATATTATTTTAATAATATATTTCATAAATTATCATCCTTCTATCGTATAATTATTATTAAGCAGCTTCTTGAGCATCAGCGTTCATTCTGCAAGTAAATTGTAAGTTTGTAGCTGTTGTTCCATTGTAAGATTTAATTTGTTTAACTAAAACTGATCCTTTTGTACTAGTATGAGTACCGCTTGCAACTACCGTATTTTTTAATTCATTATTAGAAGTGATTCTAACGTATTCAGTATTTAATGTTAAAGAAGCATTTTCAGCATCGAATGTATTACCTAATGAGCATACCATATCACCAAGTAAAGCATCATATGTTGATTGATTGTCTACGTCATATTCTAATAAAGATTCTTCACCAATAGTATCAAGAATTTGTGTTGTAAATGTAATTGTTTTTTTATCATTTGATAATGATGCACTTGCTGCTACATCACCTGTAACACCTTGTTGTGCTGCTCCTGTAGCAGTAGCACTATAGAATGTTACATTAGTATTAAAATCATTATTATCTGGTCCAATATTGATTGTACCATTGATAAATAATTGAGTTGTTACCGCTGCAAAACCGATAGCTAATAATAACACTAATACTACAATTCCAATTTTTACTCCATTCTTACTTTTCATTTTATATCCTCCTCATCTATCATATAGATATATCGTATCATTTTTTTTAATATAGATAAATAATATTTATCATTTTTTTACAAATTTTATTCATTAGAAACTGTAAAAGTCCCATCACTATTCCAAGTACCATTTTTAACTGTGAAATTAGGATGATTATTATTAATTACACCATTACACATTTGGTAAAAACCATTGTTATCTGCATTTAATTCATTACCACTTATTAAAGAAGTTTTTACTGTAATAATATTCCAATTATCTATAGCACTAAAATCATTTATTTTAGTTCCTTTAAATTCATATCTTAATGTTTCTGCAGGTGTTGCATTAAAATGACTTAAAACACTTACGTTAGTTAAATTACTTAAACCTTGGAACATTCTTTCTGAGTCTGGATGCATATCTATAGTTGAATCACTTGACCAAATATAAATTGTTCCATTGTCATACCATGCCCAAATTGGTACATCAGTTATTATTAAATCATTTGTTGTTCCATCTGATCCCATACCAAGTGGTGAACTTGCAGTCATACCAAGTTGTCCATATTTAACCTTTTGAGCTTGAGTTGGAGCAGTTTCACTCCATTCGATTGAAGTTATATATGTATCAATATAATCATTAACTGTATAAGTATTTACCGCTGCTTCACTCATACCATTAGCAAGTGCAGCAATTCTTTTTAATCTTAAGTTTGTAGATTCACCAATGTCTAATTTAGCTGTTCCGTTTGTATTTAAATTAACATTACTTGTATCAATTCCAAATCTACTACTTGTTGCAGGATTCATTTCGTTTAATGAAACTGCTGTTTCAACTCTTGATACTGCTGTTATGCTTAATGATAGTGTTATTTCAAGATTAATAGGTTCAGCAGGTGTTTCTGTAACTTCAATATTTAATTCACCTATTGAAGAATCTTTACCATATACTCTTATAAGTTGATTATCTGGAAATCCTACTTTAGTTATATTTAAATATTCATCATAGTTACCTGAATAAGTATATTGTATTTCCACATCAGCATCAAATTGAGTTGAATTATTAGTTACTACAAATGATAAACTAGCTATATCACCAATAGAGGATAAAGTTACTGGTTGATATGTTATGGTTCTACCATTTACCGAATCAATTACAGCACTTCCATTTGTTTCAGGTGTTGCAGATGTAAAAGTTAGTTCAAAGTTATTTGGATCAAATGCACCTACTCTTGCTTCACCACTTGTAAATACATTGGTAGTTACAGATGCATATCCAACTATTAAAAAAGCAAAAACAATTATGATACCCAATTGTAATTTATTTTTCATAGTCTCACCAATTATAGTATACAATGTTAAACTAAAAAAAAGAAGACACTTATCTTTTTTTATAATGTTTTTGTTTCTTTATTTCCTATTTCTAAATTACATCCATATCCAACAAATTCATCTTCAGTATAATCAAATTCATCTTGTTTATTATCTAGAATATCTTTAGAATCTATCATTTTAAAATCAGAATCCATATATTGAACTGAATCTATACTATAGTTTTTTATAAAGAACGATTTGAAATATCTTTCAATATTTTCATCAGTTGCTTCTATAAATCCGTTAGCTAATAATTCTTTAGCAAAGTTAAGTTGCTTATCATTACTTACATCATATAAACCAGTACAAATTACATTTGATGATTTAAATCTAGATAATACATTATCAGATAATACTAAGAATTGATTATATTCATCAACTGTTGAAAATGATATTAATAAAAATGATTTATTTGAAAACATAAAATAAGCACATCTCTGTGCTTATTTTTATTTCCTTAATCTTCTTTTTTTACAACAACTATCTAGAATTGCAGTATCATATTCATCTCTTATTTTATCTTTGATATTTTTTCTTCCTTCACCAGTAATTCTACTGTAATATTCGCTTTTCATTAATTTAACTTTCTTAACTTTTTTTAAGTCAAAATCATATAATTTAAAATTTGACATACATACCACTTCCAAACTGGTTGATATTGTATCATATATTTATAATTTTGTTGAATCGTAACGTTAACCTTTTATCTTTTTCTAACAAGTTTCTTAACTGATTTATAAATGATTTGTTTTCTTTTACTATTTCCAAATGGTAAATATTCTATATCAAAAGATAATTTATTAGCTAAATCTAAGAAGACATATCTAATTAATAAGTCTTCAGTTATATCTGGATGATTTTTTACATAAATACGTACTGATTCGATATATCTTTCTATGTTGTCCATATATATTCCCCTTTTTTTACACAATGTTGATTATATCATTTGATATACATAAATATCAATAAAAAACTAGGATTAACCTAGTCTTTCTTATATTATTATTTGTTTTTATAAATCCTATATTACTTTATTAGTTTTTCGAATGCATTTGCATTTAATATTGTATTGGATACAAACTTTCCTTTATAAAAGTTTGCCCAATTATTAAATATACATGGAGCATTTTTTGCTTTCTCTAATGAATCTATTTTAATGAAGTTTAATTTAATACCTTTGTCTTTAGAATAGTCAGATAATTCTTTAACTTCATATTCTACATAAGGACATTCATTAGAATAATAAATAGTAAAATCTTGACTATCTATTTCCATTTTTCTAGCACTTTCACTAAAGGTAGGTGTTTCTTTATCATCAAATTGTAATACCATTAATTCATAATCATTAATTGTATCTACTACTTTAAATCCATAGTGTTCAAAGAATTTCTTATCTCCAATAAATGGTTTCTTCTTTTGAGATACTAAAGTACATACACCACTCATTTTTTTAGTTCTTGCATCTTCAATTGCATATTCTAATAATTCTTTACCAATACCTTTTCCTTTAAAACTACCTGCTACCCATAAACAATAAATATACATATAGTTTTTACCATTAATAGGAACCCATGCGGTTTCTATTGGTTCATATTCAATAAAGATTTTTCCCCTTGCATTTAGTTTTCTAAATACATGTCCATCTTTTAGTTTACTTTTAATCCACTCTTTCTTTTTATCTACACCATCTTGATGTTTAGGATCACCAATTGCACAACAAAGATGTTCTTCTTCAATATTATTTTCATCTAAATTAATATATTCATTCATAGTTCACACCTCATATCCATTATACCATAAAAAAAGAGAATTTTTGCATTCTCTTAATATCTTAATATTCCAATCATTTTAAATTTATATTAATACCATTCTATTATAACTGATTCATTATAATCCATTAATTGTGTTGATAATTCTACTTTCTTATTTTTTTCTATAATAAATTCTTTTTCTTTGGATTTAAGATTAATTCCATCATCTTTTACTTTGGTTAATCCATATTTTGAAGCAGTTACTACAATATCATCTTTGTTAATACTTTTGATTTTAAAATCATATTCCTTATCTAATATAAAGCAAGAAAACGAGTTTCCTTCTTTTAAAGTAGTTCGAAAAGTATTATCAGTATTACATTTAACATCTACACTTTTATATTTTGATATTGGTCTTATGATACATTCTTTTTTAGAAATAGCTATCTCATAACTTTCATATCTAAGTATTTCAGTAGCATTTTCTTTAAATATGTACCATGCTCCTTTTCTCCAGTCATTTATAGATGTTAATTTTTTATCTAAAGCATCTTTGAACATTATAAACTTTGCATTAAATGTCCTATAGTTAAGTTCTTCTACTCTTAAGTTTTCTACATATATTTCATATCCATCTAGTTTTCCAACATATTCTTTTTCTCTATCTTCATCTATATATACAGACAATATATTGCTTATTCCTTTTAAGTTATATTGTTTATTATATATATGTAGTATTACACAAAAAATACAAATTAATATACTAATAGATACAACACAGATTAAAATAGACTTAAATATATTTCTTTGTTTCTTCATCTTATAATATTCTTTAAGAATCAAATCTAGATTTTCAATACTATGTGACTGAATTTCATCCTTTTGCAATTTTTCGCCACTTAAAAATTCATTAACATCAATATCTAATATATTACATAGTTCTTTTAAAATAGAATAATCGGGCATATTTTTTCCATTTTCCCATCTACTTACACTTTTATTAGTAACACCAAGTTTTTCTGCAAGTTGCTCTTGAGTAATATTTCTATCTTTTCTACACTTTGCAATAAATTTACCAATCTTTTCTTGATTCATAAAATTTCTCCTTTCTGTAATAAATTATATATTTATATCAGTTTTATGTAGAGGACACAAAACGAGAATTTAATAATTACATAACTATTTTATTTTATTTTTTTTAAATTGTTTAAACTTATTTTTACCATATACGAATTTCTTATCGTTTATGTTTTCAGGTAATTCTATTACTTCAAGAATATAATTATGAATATTAACTAGTAGTTTTAAACCATCTTTTTTAATTAAATAATATGGGGTTCTATCATTTAGTGCATCTACAGTTTCCATTGCACCAGCACCAATTATCCAGTCACTAACAAAACTAGCAAGTTTAACTTTATTTTCACTTCTTAATAACTCATAAATTTCCCAAGGTTCAGTATAATAGTCCTTTAATATTTGCTTATAACCTTTTCCATTCATTTCGTATTTATCTTTATCTAATTCTTTCTTCATAGATAAAGCTGGTAATGAATTATCATTATCTAATAAATAATCAACTGTAAGATTAAATACTTTTGATAATTCTTGTAAATTACTTACATCTGGTAGTC
>Ga0247610_10001311_pt1 | contig 31113 bp, 15 predicted proteins | sample 174DNAGHGhighgp2_FD_193483 | JGI IMG/M metagenome (GOLD analysis project Ga0247610, IMG submission 193483) | Sheep rumen microbial communities from Palmerston North, Manawatu-Wanganui, New Zealand - 1742 DNA GHGhigh gp2 | ecosystem: Host-associated > Mammals > Digestive system > Stomach > Rumen...
TCTCGCCGTCGGCATAAAGCTTATAGCCCTCGGGCACGCTGTTTGCCGGGCACTCCTCGAAATATCTCTGTGGGATAATCTCCTCAGGTTTCTGGCTCGGGTCGAAGGTCGACTGGCCAATGTTCAGGGTGAACTCGTAGGTGCCGAAGATGGTGTCATCAAGACGCATCTCAGGATATACCTTGGTTACAGTGATGACACACTGTCCGCTGGGCAGTGAGCCAGAGACGGTGACCTCCTTGGCGAAGCCGTCGGCGGGGCTCTTGCTCAGAGCTGAGCCGTTGGCGGTGACCTCAAGAGCTGCGCAGTCTACTTCCTTGTCGAAGTAGAGAGTGATCTGTGTGCCTGCGTCGAGGTTGAACGAGCCATCCTCGGGGTCAGACTTCATCAGCGTAGGAGTCTCCATGATGTAAGGATAGCCTCCGTTGTCCTCGATGTCGGGGTTCAGCGATGCTATGCCATAGAAGTTGTCGACGGGAGAGCCGTTGTTGATGCCCGAAGTGTAAACGAGGCCGATGGTGTTGTTGACACTCACCTCTACAGTGGCACGGTCCTCGATAGCCTCTTCCATGAAGATATAGAAACGACCGTCCTTCAGACCCTCAATCGAATAGATTTCCTTCTCCACGCCATTCACCTTAACGGTGGCACAGCTCTTGTCAAAGAACACACGCATGGCGCCTGTCTCCTCCACTAACTCGGGAATGTTGGTGTCGAAGCCGAAGAACACCTCGATGACATCGTTGCTGAACTCAGCGGTGGTGCCATACTTGTACACTTCAAACTTGAAGTTGTCGAAATAGTAGTTGTTGGCTGTTGGACTGTTGTTAAGGTCGAAAGCTATGCTGCGCAGGCCATTGTGGTTAGCGTCGATCTCGCCCTCAGCAGTATAGGTCTGCCAGTTGGTGGCAAAGTCGGGAGTAGTGGCGAAGAGAGCACCGGCAATATAGTCGCGAGGCTCTCTGTGGCAACCGCTGCCCCAAGGAGCTACGTTGTCGGCTTTGTAGTCGAACGACACACGCCACTTGGTACCCTCGACCAGTGCCTCGTTCAGTCTTACGAAGAACTGAGTGGCCCAAGCCTCTGAAGGATTGTCCAAAGAGGTGACCATGATGCCGCGGCTGCCATCCACACCGATGCCATCCTGAATCTCTGCAGGCTGGTAGCCGTCGTTGTTGGCAGCATCGAGAGCCACGAAGTAGCTGCTCAAGTCGTCACTCTCCATGTCGCTGTTGTTGACGATGTTGGTCCAGCCTACCTGCTGCACCTTGCCCTGGCTGAAGACGGTCATGTTGAGGACTGTCACGTTAGCCCAGTTGGCGCCCTTGATGGCGTGCAGGTGGGCGAAGCCCTTCTCCTTGACCATCAGTTTCAGGTCGACCACGTAGACGGTCTCGCCTTCGTTCTCACCGGCCTCGGTGCTGAAATACTTGGCACTCCAGCCGTTCTGGGTGTTGTCGATGAGGTGCGACTCTGCCTCGTTGGCGTTCCACTGGCCTTCTTCGACGTCGCGGTTGAACAGGAAGCGTGGCGTACCCTCTGTCACGGTGACATAGAGCTTCGAGTAGTTCGACAGGTCGGCATAGTTGATGACCTGAGAGTCACCGTAGGGCTGGCCCGTTGACTCGCCCAGCACCCAGGCGCAGTCTGCAGTGCCAGTGCTCTGGGCGTCAGCGCCCCAACCGTCCCACGAGCAGAACGGGATCTCCTGCAGGGAGACCTCGGCTGCACTCACGTTCATTGCACCCACTGCACAGAGCAGCAGCACAAGAATCATTTGGTAAGTTTTTCTCATAATAAAACAGTTGTTTAGTTAATAATAAAAAAGATTGTTTGCAATTTGGGTGCAAAGTTAAAGCCCTTTACGCACAAAGGCTTTACTTTTTGTTTCATGGACTTTTCTATTTGTACACAGTACGTTTCACAACCTTTCGCTTTCTACAACAGGCCTTTCAGCGCACCGCAACTTTCCTGCCATTGACTATATAAAGGCCTTTCTTCAGGTGTGAACCCTGAGCTACGCCTTGCAAACTGTAAACTCTGGTCTCTGGACTATGGACTATGAACTCTGGACTGTGAGCTATCCCCTGCGAGTTCTCTGGCGAGTAGTCGCTGTTGTTGGTCAGGTACATGTCTTTCACCACTATCGTCTTGTCGCCCATGCCCCAGAACGACACTATGCGCACGTTCTTAGTGTCGAGCTTCTGGCCCGTCTTGTCGCCACTGGTATATTTGGCTGCGCCCAGGTTGACCACTATCTGTGTCTTCTGGCCAAAGTCGGCCGTGGCACAGCATGAGCTCCAGATGCTGCCCTCGGTGAAGATGTTCAGGTGGGAGTTGGTGCTGGTCGACGCCAGCTTCACCACGAGATACTTGTATGCCGACATGTCGGCACCTGCGGGGTACTCCCACCCCATCTGCCCATACTGGCCTGGCTTGAAGGTGTGGGTGCTCTCGGTGTAGACGCCGTTGGCAAAGAAGTCGGTCTTTATATACTGCCTGCCAAAGGGGAAGAACGTGGAACGCACCGCGAACTGCTGCGTCAGTTCGTTGCCCAGCGGGTCGGTGTACGACACGGTTACAGTTGCCGTGCCCTCTGCCATTCCGAAGAGGCGGCCGTAGCGTTCCTCCACGGCACTGCCACCAGTGACGGTGAGCCGTGCTGACGACGTCACCTCGCGCTCGTGTCCGTCCTCAAAGACGGCAGTGATGCGCAGGACACTGCTGCCGCCCACCTGCACCTCGGGAGCGCCATCTATGGCCAGACTCACAGCTTTCTGCGAGGCGGGGGACTGGGGTTCGTCGTCGGCATGGGGCCAGTCTACGAGGTAATAGTCGGCATACCAGTCCATGCACGCCTTGCCACACGCCTCCTCCAGTCCGCCAAAGGCTGGCACCACAGAGCCATCCTTGAGCAACTGGTCTACATCGATGAGGCAGCTGGTGCCCGAGAGGGTCATCGAGATGTTGCCGTAGTGGTCGAGGCAAGCCTTGAAGGCCTTGCCCCACTTCGACGTGGAACCGGTGCTCCACGTGCCATAGTTGGGCAGCACCCAGTCACCGTGCTCGTTGTAATGGCCCTCAGCATTGGGGTTCTCGGGGCTCCAGTCCACCTCGGTGATGATGACGGGGGCAAAGTCGACCACTGGCACCTGACTGTGGAAGTTGTCTATCTTGAGGTCCGAACTCGGATTCTGGTCACTGCTGCCATACCATCCGGTATAGTCGTGCACGGCATAGCCGATGTTCTCGCCCTCGATGGGGTAAGACGAGTAACTGGTATAGTTGGACTGGTAGCCGGTGCCGGGAGCCCAAATGATGCCGGTGAAGCCGTTTTGGCGTATCTTGTCGACGATGGGCTGGAAGAAGTCGTGCAGTGCACGGGCATCGTCCTGACCGTTGGCATTGCGCAGGTTGACAGGCTCGTTGGCCAGCTCTATGCTTATCTGGCCGGCGTGCTGGCGTATGTTTTCGTCTTGCGAGACAATGTCCCACACGGTCATAAGATAGTTGTTGTAGTAGTCGCCCACCTTCAGGTTTCCCGGGCATACGCCCGGCGGGCGCACCACGACGTACATGCCGTGGTCCATGGCCTTTTTCATCAGCGGCCAGTAGAGCGAAGTGAGAAAGGTCTTCAGCCGCTGAGGGTTGAACTTCTTTATGTCGGCCTCGCCACCGACATCGCTGGCCTGGCCGTTTGAGCCTGAATAAATATATTTGCTGTCTGGGTCGTTGGTCCAGGCGGGGTCCAGATGGAGGCGGAACACTGTGCAGTGGGCTTTCTCCAGGCCGGTAAAGATCTTCTCGAAATAGTCCAGGCACTTCGTAGCGCCGTTGGCATCGTAGTTTGAGCGGTTGTTGGCGTCCCATGGCGAGCCCCACCGCCAGCCGTTGAAATACATGTTCGGCGTGTCCATCACGCCATGAAGCACCACATGGTTGCCATGTGCATCCACAAGCCAGCGGCCTTCAACATGCAGCGTGGGCAGGGGCTTCACGCCCTGTGCTCCGAGGCCGAGCGAAGCCAAAAGGGCCGCAAGGCAGATAAAGAGTTTTTTCATATTCAGATTTTACAGTTTATTTGTGCTACGTCTTTGCAGCTATATAGCTAACAGTTATTTCATCGCTTTGCCGGGAACGCGGGCGCCTTCGCCCGCAGCTGTGACGGGCGAGGGCGCCCGCGTTCCCAAAGTCGGCTGCAAAGGTAGCACTGTTTGTGTAGAAACCCGTTTCTAATTGTTTCAACGTGTTTAGTATTTGTAAATATGCCAGCTTTTGACCCCACCATTTCCTTTTTTGGTTACTTTTTTGGCGGAGTGTATGTTTTCAACCACTCAAGCAAAAAAATCCGGGCCGTGCAACAGAGCAGTGCACGGCCCGGAAATCTTTAATCTTGTATTTTCACTTCGTTCAAGCTCGTTCACGTTCGGACGAGCTCTAACGAGTTTGGCTCGTCGCTCACTTAAGCACGACCTTGAACTTCGTTCGAGCTCGTTCACGTTCGGACGAGCTCAAACGAGTTTGGCTCATCGCTCACTTAAGCACGACCTTCTTGCCGTTGATGATGTAGAGACCCTTCTGGGCGTTCATCACGCGCTGGCCTGCCATGTTGTAGATGACAGCGTTGTCGGCAGTGGTGGTCACGGTGTTGATGCCATCGGTAAGGGCGTTCTCAATGGTCATCTTGAAGTCCTTCGTCACATAGACGTTGTACTGGCCAGCAGCGAGCTTGATGGTGCCATTGACTTTCTGCAGCTGATACTCGGTATCAAGAGTGGCAGTCTGGTCGCCCTGAGCTATAGCATAGCGGTAGGTGTTGTTGAAGGTTTCCCAGTTAGGATCTGCCGTTGCTTCGTCAGCAGTCTGCTGATAGGTTGCGAAAGCAAAATAGAAGTCACTCTCTGTATTGATTTCATACTTGTATGTACCAGCTGTCTCGTCGAATGTCAGCTCTTCCATATTTGTACGGTCCCAGTCGTTGGCAGTGCCAATGACATACAGAGGAGCAACAGGCTCAACAGGCTCTGAGCCATAGACAGTCTCTTCGATTGTGGACTTAGCATTGTCGCCCTCGCCCCAACCGGTAATGGTGTACAGTGCATTGTCATTAACAGGTGTGATGTCAACGCTCTGGTTCCAATTGTTGTCCCAGTTGTTCTCAGTGGTCTCGCCGTTCATGCGGCAGAGAACGAGTCCAGTGAATCTTGCAGGAATAGTAGCAGAGAAGATACCCTCAGCGCCTTCAACAGCAGCAAAGTCAGTCCAAGCGTTGGCTTCGTTGCCATTATACATGTAGGCAGCAAAGCGAACATTGTCAACGTTCCAGATAGCAGGATTCAGATATACGGTCTTGCCATCCTTCTCAGTCAGCAGGATGTACCAAACAGTTCCCTTATTGCTGTTGTCCCAAGGCAGGCAGATGCAGTTCAGGTCTTGCTTTGCAAACTGTGTCAGGTCAACCTCAATAATACCATTCTCGTTAGCCTGAACATCCATGAATACATACTTGCCTTCTTCTTCGGGAGTGTAGTCACCAGCGTTCTGCTTGGCATCAATCTCATGGTTCATGTAGAGCACGAGTTTCAGGTTAGGAGATGTTACCATGGTCAGCTTGCTAAATGCAGAAAGGTCGGCAATGACATTCTTTGACCTCTGGCCAACGACAACATCACCATTTCCAAGCACGATGGGATGTGTATCAGCACCTATGCCAATTCTCGGCTGGAGGTTGGGGAATGCCTCTGTGAAGTCAACAAAGTCGCCAGCTGGCTTGCCAGGATCTTCCTCGTAGACAATGTCAGGAATATCAACCTGCTCATTCTCAGGATAGGTCTCAAGATAGACACTCTTGATGACGGCCTCGCCGGGAGCGGCTCCGTTGTTGCCCGAGAGACAAATCTCATCGCAAGCGAGCAAGAACTCGTTGTAGGTGTCAGGATAGAGAGCCTTCAGCGTGTCAGCAAGAACGAACTCGTTCAAGCCATTGCTTGCATAAAGCGTCAGATTAGAGCCGCCCTTGTAGAAGAGTATGCGGAACTTTTCGCCGCTCTTGATTTCGGTATCCACCACGAGCTTCTTGTACTTAGAGATGTCGCCCGAGGGCAGACCAATGTTGCGTAGCTGATTGTAGTAGGTGGTTGACCAAGTGAAGGTTCCTTTGGTTGTACCTGTTCCATCTGGTGTCCAAGTAGTGTTGGTGTTGCTGGGGTTCTCGAAGGTGGCAAACACCTTCTCGCCCTCGTCGTTGTAGGTTTCCAGATAGACGTCGTTGATGACGGCCTCGCCGGGAGCGGCACCGTTGTTGCCCGAGAGGCAAATCTCGTCGCAGGCCAGGAGATACTCGTTGTAGTCGTTTGGAGCGACCTTTGCAAGTGTGTCGGCCAGGATGAACTCATTAACACCATTGCTGGCATAGAGCGTGAGGTTGGAACCGCCCTTGTAGAAGAGTATGCGGAACTTTTCACCGCTCTTGATTGTGCAGTCCACCACCAGCTTCTTGTACTTCGTCAGGTCGCCACTGGGCAGCCCGATGTTACGCAACTGGTTGTAATACGTAGTAGACCAGGTGAAAGTTCCTTTGGTTACACCTGTTCCATCTGGCGTCCAAGTAGTGTTGGTATTACTTGGATTCGCGAAGGTGGCATGTACCTGCTCCACCTTTGCGTTAGCTGTAGCCACACCTAATAGGCATAGCAACAAAACGCAGAACAAATTCGTAATTTTTTTCATAATTTGTTGACTTTAGTTAATAATAAAGGTTAAAAAAAAATCATGCTGCAAAGTTAGTCATTCTGCACGAAACAGACATTTACGTTTTGTTTCTTATATTTTCAAAAATGTTTCATTCGGCGCAAAGTAAAAGGGTTTCTACAAGTTTTGTGTGGGCAAACCCCTATTATAATTCGTTGCGTGTCATAGTTTGAAAGTATTCAACCGTGAGTTAGATAGTTTCCAACTCGGAGTTAGATAGTTTCCAACTCGGAGTTAGATAGTATTCAACCGGGAGTTAGATAGTTTCCAACTCGGAGTTAGATAGTTTCCAACTGGGAGTTAGATAGTATTTAACTCTGGCTAAATATGGGTCACCGCACACAAAATCTCGTAGGAGAGTGACAGACTCCTTCCGAAATTTATAACGTTTCGTTTGGCGCTTTGCGGATAATTGTGTAACTTTGCAGCATCTAAAACACACATACCTTATTTATATATCGTAATGGAATATATTGTATCAGCCCGTAAATACCGCCCGATGTCCTTCGACACGGTAGTAGGCCAGGCCGCACTTACCACCACCCTGAAAAACGCGGTGAAGAGTGGCAAGCTGGCCCACGCCTACCTGTTCTGCGGTCCGCGCGGTGTAGGCAAGACCACCTGCGCCCGCATCTTCGCCAAGGCCATCAACTGCCAGAACCCCACCGCCGACGGCGAGGCCTGCAACGAGTGTGAGAGCTGCCAGTCGTTCAACGAACAGCGCTCACTGAACATCTTCGAGCTCGACGCCGCGTCGAACAACTCGGTGGAGCACATCAAGACACTGATGGAGCAGACACGCATACCACCGCAGGTGGGGCGCTACAAAGTCTTCATCATCGACGAGGTGCACATGCTCTCCACAGCAGCCTTCAACGCCTTCCTGAAGACACTGGAGGAACCACCCGCACACGTCATCTTCATCCTCGCCACCACCGAGAAGCACAAGATACTGCCCACCATACTGAGCCGCTGCCAAATATACGACTTCGAGCGTATGACGGTGAAAAACACCATAGACCACCTGAAGCACGTGGCCGAGAAAGAGGGCATAGCCTACGAGGAGGAGGCCCTGGCCGTGATAGCCGAGAAAGCCGACGGCGGCATGCGCGACGCACTCTCCATCTTCGACCAGGCAGCATCGTTCTGCCAAGGAAACATCACCTACCAGAAGGTCATCGAAGACCTCAACGTGCTCGACTCGGAGTACTACTTCCGCATCATCGACCTGTCGCTCAGCAACAAGGTGGCCGAGGTGATGGTGCTGCTCAACGACGTGATAAACAAGGGATTCGACGGCGGTCTGCTCATCCAGGGCCTGGCCAAGCATGTGCGCAACGTGCTGATGGCGAAAGACGCACAGACGCTGCCCCTGCTGGAGGCCAGCGAACAGCAGCGCCAGCGCTACCACGAGCAGGCACAGAAGGCGCCAGTGAAGTTCCTGTACGACGCGCTGAAGGTTATGAACCAGTGCGACATAAACTACCGGCAGTCGAGCAACAAACGGCTGCTCGTGGAGCTGACACTCATCGAGGTGGCACAGCTGACACAACCCGACGACAGCGCCGGCAGTGGGCGCAAGCCCAGAAGACTGAAATCCCTGTTTAAGCAGCTCATTCAGCAGTCACAGCCCGTAAAGAAGCCGGCCCCGCAGGTAGCCGCGGCTGCGACGCAGAATGTCGAGAATAGAACACAGCCGTCACACCCACAGACCCCCGCCAATGGGGGTGGAGCTTACGGGCAGACCGCTGTCAGTGCCACCAGCAAGACCAACGACCCTGCCGCCCCAGCCGGAGGGACTGGCGGTCTGCGACTCTCAAGCATCTCCATGTCGTTCAACAACTTACGGCAGCAGAACAAGAAGATGCACATACTGCCTGGCACACCCGGAGTGGAAGAGAAAAAGGGGAAAGAGACAGAACCGTTCACACAAGACGATCTGGAACTGCAGTGGATGGCCATGTGCAACCGCATGCCACAACGGCTCAGCGGCATTGCTGCCCGCATGAAGAACATGAACCCCGCCATCATGCAGCTGCCCGCCATAGAGGTGGTGGTGCCCAACGAGATAATAATGAGTGAGATAGAGCAGATAAAAGGCAGCATACTGGCCACGCTGAAGCTCTATCTGCACAACTCGGACATAAGCATGACGCTCCGCGTGGCCCAGCAGGAGGAGCGACAGAAGATTCTGACCCGCAGCGAGCAGTTCGACCTTATGGCTTCCCAAAACCCGTCTGTGGAGAAGCTGCGCGAAGCGTTTGACTTGGAGATAGCATGATGGACGACTGGCAAATAGAACATCTTGAAGAGACAGACTCCACAAACCGCTGGCTTCGCGCACATGGCAGCGAGAAGGACCTGGTGGTCTGCACCGACTTCCAGACAGCAGGACGGGGCTGCGGCACAAACAGATGGGAGAGCGAGCGGGGACGGAACCTGCTGTTCTCGGTGCTCATCCACCCGGAAGGGGTGAGGGCTGCTGACCAGTTCATACTCTCAATGGCCAACGCACTGGCACTGGCCGACACTCTGGACCACTATACCGGCAGCGGGAAGGATGAAGGGAAGAGCAGTGTGAAGATAAAATGGCCCAACGACATCTACTGGAAGGACTGCAAGGTCTGCGGCACGCTGATAGAGACCACGCTGAAAGGACAGTACGTAAAGGACTGCATCATAGGCACTGGCATCAACGTCAACCAGAAACATTTTGTCAGCGACGCACCAAACCCAGGGTCACTAATCCAAATTACGGGACAAGAGAAGGACCGTCAGGAGGTGTTGCAGAAGGTGCTGTACAACCTCACGAGGTATCTGTCGATGGTGAAGACGGGCCAGTGGGAGACCATACGCGCCCTTTACCGCCAGCGCCTCTACCGCAGGGAAGAGACGTGGCCATACAGGTTTGCCGATGGCAGCGTGAAAGACTGCAAGTTGCTGAATGTCAGCGACGACGGCCATCTGGAGCTGCTCGGAGACAACCATGAGGTCTGCAGCCTGGCGTTCAAAGAAGTGCAGTTCGTCTTGAGCCGTGACAACGAAATAACGTGATAACGAAATAACGAAAAAAAAGGAAAAAATGGCAAGATTTAAGAGGATTCTTTTGAAACTGTCGGGCGAGAGCCTGATGGGAGCGCAGGGCTACGGCATCGACCCTGAGCGTCTGGCGCAGTATGCCGCACAGATAAAAGAGGTGCACGACATGGGTGTAGAGATAGGCATCGTCATAGGTGGCGGCAACATCTTCCGCGGCCTCAGTGGCTCGCAGAAAGGCTTTGACCGCGTGAAGGGCGACCAGATGGGCATGTGCGCCACGGTCATCAACTCGCTGGCACTGTCGTCGGCACTTGGCGCCATCGGCGTGAAGAACAAGGTGCTGACGGCCATCCGCATGGAGCCCATAGGCGAGTTCTACACCAAGTGGCGCGCCATAGAGGCCATGGAAGAGGGCATGGTGTGCATCTTCTCGGCAGGCACGGGCTCGCCCTACTTCACCACCGACACTGGCTCGAGCCTGCGCGGCATAGAGATAGAGGCCGACGTGATGCTGAAGGGCACACGCGTGGACGGTGTCTACACCGCCGACCCGGAAAAAGACCCTACGGCGACAAAGTTCAGTGAGATAACCTACAAGGAGGTGCTGGCACGCGGACTGAAGGTGATGGACCTCACAGCCATCTGCATGTGTCAGGACAATGGCCTGCCCATCTACGTGTTCAACATGGATGTGGTGGGAAATCTGCGCCGCGTCATGGACGGCGAAGAGATAGGCACGCTGGTGCACAATTAGTGCACAATCACACTTCCTTAAAATCGACATATTCGCCCTCATCCTGGGCGAATATTTTTTTGTTTACAGTGTCGGGGTCCCGATGGTCAATAATGGTCACACCATCAGAGTTCGTCCTCGTGTAGTACTTGCCCGACGTGCGCTTCAAGTCCTCATCGCCAATACCGCCTGTAGTGAAACGACGTATGAAGCGTATGCCTTTGCGCACATAGTGGAACACCACCAGCATGATGACGGTGGCAACCAATACCAATACTAATAATAAGGCAAGAAGGAAATTCATGCGCGTCAAGAAATGTTGTTGGTTAGCAGAGCGTACTCACTATGCCTTCTTCTGCGTGAAGAGCGACAGCACCACGTACCATGCAATGACGGCAGCCAGTCCGAGTGAGCCAAGCAGCAGCAACATTGGCACAGCGGTGATGAGGAAGGAGTATTTCACCTCGTTGCCCTTCCAGCCCCACGTCTTGAACTTAAGCGCGAAGAGAGGCAGCTCGGCAACGAGCAGCCAACAGCTGAGGGGCAGCAATGCCACCACTATATATATATAATAGGTGGGAATGGTGTATGGCTCGAAAAACTCCTTACCGCTCATCCACAGTATCAGTGAGCCCCAGAAGAGCGCGTTGGCAGGCGTTGGCAGCCCTATGAACGATGTGGTCTGGCGCTCATCGAGATTGAACTTAGCCAGCCGCAGGGCGGAGAAGGCCGCCATGACGAACGAGAGGTAGGGCACCCACTGGAAGCAGCTGTCGACAAACAGATCGCTATGTACGGCTAACTGCCTCCCGAGGAAGTTGAAGAATATGGCCGAGGGTGCAAATCCGAAGGTTATGCAGTCGGCCAGCGAGTCGAGTTCCTTGCCTATCGGCGAGCTGACATGCAGCAGGCGGGCCGTCATGCCGTCGAAGAAGTCGAAGACGGCACCAATAACGATGAAAAGCAGGGCGTAGGCGTAGAAGCCCTGGAAAGCGTTGTATGTGGCAATGCAGCCTGAGATGAGGTTGCAGCAAGTGATGGCGTTTGGGAGGTGTTTCTTCATAGGGATAATGGGGGGCTGGGACTTCTGGGACTACTGGGGCTACTGAGATTTCTGGGGCTGTTGGGACTGTTGGGACTGCTGGGACTACTGAGACTACTGAGACTGCTGAGACTACTGGGGAATGGTTATACCATGCGGGCTATGACCGTCTGGCCGCCTGTGGTGGGCTGGTTCATCTTCACCGTGGGAGTGCAGCCCAGCGGCAAGTACACGTCGACGCGCGAGCCGAGCTTTATGAAGCCCAAGTGCTCGTCTATGTAGCAGTCCTCCTGCTCCTTGGCATAGGTCACTATACGCCGTGCCATGGCCCCTGCAATCTGCCGCACAAGCACCTCCTGTCCGTCGGGGGTCTCAATCATTATGTCGGCATGCTCGTTCTCCTCGCTTGCCTTAGGCAGCCATGCCTTGTGGTAGTTGCCGTTGAAATGCTTCACAAACTTCACATGCCCGTCGACCGGGAACCAGTTGGCGTGCACATTGAGCGGGCTCATGAAGATGCTTATCATGAGCCGCCGGTCGTGGAAATAGTCGTCCTCTTGTGTTTCTTCCACTACCACTATTTTTCCGTCGGCAGGAGCAACCACTGTTTTCTCAGTGTCGCCGTTGAAATACCTGATAGGGCAACGGTAGAAATTGAGCATCAAAAGCCATGCCGCCCCGAAGAGCAGCACAAAGACGGCAAAAGGAACAGGGGTGTCGAAAGTACGCCATAACACTACTGCGACTGCGACAATAATAAACAGTCCGTAGAGCAACTCGTCAGTACCCTCTCGATGTATTCTAATTTTCTTAAGTTTCTTAATTCTTTCTCCCATGGTGTTAGCTTTGACCTTGTTTTTCACAAAATCCGTGCAAAGGTAATGTTTTTTTTACAAACCACCAACATTTTCCGCTCTCATTTGTCTATTTTTAATGAATTTCAAAGGTTTACACGCCTTATTGGGCAAAATGAGACAAAAAAGAAAGGTCGTGAAACATTATTATTTTCCCGCGTGACGTAAAGAAAAGTCCATCGGACGTGAAGACAAGCGGTTTACAATAATAATGCCTACCTTTGCATCGTCAATTTTGTTGAGTGTGAACAAGAGCAAACAAAAATCATAAATTTTAAAATCTAACAACGTATGAAAACCGAAAGACCGCTTGACCCGAGAGGGTCGCTTGCTAAGCAAGTTTTGTGGAAGTGCAGCCGGCGCTTTACGCTGGTTGCTGCAGGCATGCTGTTGGCCGGTGGAAGCATCATGACGTCGTGCAGCCAGTACGATCTTGACGAGCGCACTCCCGAGGGATGGGGCTCGAGTATCTACAGCTGGCTCGACGAACATGGCAACTACACCAACACCGTGCGGATGATTAACGACCTTGGCTACCGCGAGGTGCTTGCCAAGACGGGCTCTAAGACGCTGTTCGTGGCCGACGATGACGCCTACAACAGGTTCTATGCCAAGAACGACTGGGGAGTGAAGAGCTACAACGACCTGACAGTGTCGCAGAAGAAGCTGTTGCTCTTCGGCAGTATGATGAACAACTCCATGCAGCTGAACAGTCTGCCCAGCGTGCAGGGCAATCCTCCTCGCGAGGGCGAAAGCATGCGCCGCTTTGCCTCGAGCTCTCCTTACGACTCAGTGACAGTGATACGCCCGTCGCAGATGCCCGACAACCGCTACTGGAAGCGCTTCAGGGACTCTGGCCAGCCATTGGTGTGCATGACCGACAACACTGAGAAGACGCTGGTACAGTTCATTGAGAAGCTGCTGGTGAACAAACGCATCACCAACAGTGACTACGATTTCCTCTTCAACAACACCACTAAGCGCCAGGCCGGCGACGCCAGCATCAACGGCGTGCAGGTGGCTACTCCCAACATCAAGTGCTCGAATGGTTTCATACACCAGATGCAGGAGATAGTGATGCCTCTGCCCAACATGGCCGAGGTCATCAAGATGAAGGGCGTGGCCAGCCAGTACAACCGGCTGCTGGAGCGCTACTGCGCCCCCTACCCCGACATGACCCCCGACCGCAACGGGTCAATGACCATGCAGTACAACTTCCTTTACCCCGACCGCAAGGTGGACACCGTATACCAGAAGCGTTTCTTCTCGCAGAAGTCGCAAGGCGGCTCGTCGCTCAACAAGTCGCCCGACAACGGCCCTGTGACAACGCTGAAGTTTGACCCCGAGTGGAACGCCTACTATTCCGGCGACGCACAGTCGGGCAACACCGCCATACAGCGCGACATGGCCGTGATGATGGTGCCAAGCAACACCGCCATGGACGAATACTGGGCAAACGGTGCAGGCAAGATTCTGCGTGACCAGTACGGTTCATGGGACAAAGTGCCCGATGACGTGGTGGCAGAGCTCATCAACAACAACATGCTCTCGTCATTCGTCATCTCCGTGCCGTCGAAGTTCAGCAGCATCCTCAACGATGCCAACGACCCGATGGGTGTTGACATTGCAGACATAGACTCTGTATGGCTCGGATGCAATGGTGCCGTATACCTTACAAATAAAGTGTACTCGCCTACGTCGTTTGTCAGCGTGCTCTACCCTGCCCTGACCAACGAGTCGATGAAAATACTCTACTGGGCAGCCCAGAAGTGCCGCTACAACGTGTACCTCAACTCTCTGAACGCCCGCTACAGCCTCTTCATCCCCGACAACGAGGCACTGCTGCAGTACATAGACCCCTGTTCCTACGGCAAGGGCAAGACGCAGCTGTTCCGTTTCCACTGGGACCCCACGAAGGTGTCGCAGCCTGACCGCCAGGCCGACGACCGCGTATGGGCCAGCATCTGGAACTACGACCCTGAGACTGGCGAGATAGGCGACTCTATAGGCAAGGCCAACTTTGACATGATCAAGGACCGCCTGCAGGACATCCTTGACAACCACATCGTCATTGGCGACGTGGAGGATGGCAAGGAGTACTACCAGACCAAGGGTGGCACCGTGCTGCGCATCAAGCGCAATGGCGAGGGCACCTTCACCGTGCAGGGCAGCTATCAGGCCGACAACGGCACGCAGCTGGAGATAGCCAAGGTGTACGACCAGACCAAGGATGGTAACGGCAAGGCTTACGTGCTGCACTCGGAGCCCATCATGACCACCCGCAAGAGCGTCTTCGACGTGCTCAAGGAGCATGAGGAGTTCTCGCTGTTCAGCGAGATGCTTGAGGGCAGCGGTCTGCTGGAGCGCATACACGACAAGCAGTACTCCACACCTACCGACAACCTCTCACCCTTCAACACCTACCACTATACAGTCTACGTGCCAACAAACGAGAGCATACAGCAGCTCCTGGACAGCGGCAAGCTGCCTACCTGGGAACAGGTGGAGATGGGCAAGGAGACAGGCAACGCAGAGCAAGCCACTGCCGACTCGCTGGCCATCGTCAGCTTCCTGAAGTACCACATACAGGACAACTCGCTCATCATAGGCGGAGGCAGTGACGACGACGACCATGAGACCGCACTCATCGACTCAAAGACCCATCGCTTCTACCAGGTGCACACCACACTGAAAGACAACGAGCTGACCATCTGCGACAAAGCCACCGACGACTGGCTGATAGCCAACCCATCGATGCGCGGCAGCGCAGAGTACAACAGCCGCCTGGCAAGGGTGCTCACATCGACAGGCCTCTACAACCTGATGGCTCGTGAGTATCAGTACAACTCCACGTCGGCAAGCGGTGCCACTCAGATACAGACCACCTCGGCCGCCATCATCCATCTGATTGACAAACCATTAATGTATAGCACTACGCTGAAATGATAAATGAAAAATGATGAAGACTATGCAGACAACACATATTAGCATGAAGAAGCCAAGCCGATGGATGAAGGTGATAAGTTTATCATTTATCATTTGTAGTCTGTCATACAGCACGGCATGGGCGCAAAAGACTGGCGACATCATAAGCGGTACGGTAACTGATGACTTCGGACCTGTGATGCGCGCCAACGTTGTGGAGATAGACGCCGCCAACCGTATCGTGGCCTCGGCCGTGACCGATATGAGCGGTAACTTCTCGTTCAAGCTCAAGAACCCGAAAGACAAGCTGCGTATAACCTACGTGGGCTACAAGACGGTGACACTGCCATTCAACAAGACGCACTACACCGTGCGCATGCATGACGCCACCCAGATAAAGGAGGTGACCGTGACGGCAAAGAAGAAGACCCAGGGCTCGGGCCTCGCCATCCCTGTGGATGAGATCTCGACCGCCCAGCAGAGCATCAACATGAGCGAGTTCGAGGGTCTGTCGATGACCACTGTCGACGAGGCCCTGCAGGGCCGTATCGCCGGACTGGACATCGTGGCCAACTCGGGTAACCTGGGCTCCGGCACATCGATGCGCCTGCGCGGCGTGTCGTCAATCAACGGCTCGTCAGAACCGCTCATCGTGGTCGACGGCAATGTATGGGAGACAAACACCAACGACTTCGACTTCTCGTCGGCCAACGAAGAGAAATTTGCCGAGCTGCTCAACGTCAACCCCGAGGACATCGAGAGTATCTCGGTGCTGAAAGATGCTGCCGCCACGGCCATCTGGGGTTCGCAGGGCTCCAACGGTGTCATCGAAATCAAGACAAAGCGCGGCGTGCGTGGCAAGACACGCGTGAACTACAGTTTCCGCCTCACCGGCACCTATCAGCCCAACGGCTACAAGATGCTCAACGGCGACGAGTACACCATGCTGCTCAAGGAGGAATACTTCAACCCGCAGATGAGCGACGCTGCCAGCAACATCAGGGAGCTGAACTACGACCCGTCGTTCCCGGAGTATGAGATGTACAACAACAACACCGACTGGCTGAAGGAGGTGAAGAAGGTGGGATGGCGCCAAAACCACTACCTCGCACTCTCGGGCGGTGGCGAGAAGGCCCACTTCCGCATCGGCGCCGGCTACGACCACGAGACGGGCTCCATCATCGAGCAGAAGCTCAACCGCTTCACCTCGCGCGTGAACCTTGACTATTTCGTCAGCGACCGCATCAAGATTGAGACCAACATCGCGCTGACCTACACCAAGAACAACAAGAACGCCGGCGACCTGCTCTCGCTCGCCTACAGGCGCATGCCCAACCTCTCCATCTTCGAGCAGGACCCCGTCACGGGCGCAGACCTTGACGACTACTACTCCATACTGCCCACCGTGTCGCCAGCACTCAACGACCAGCGTGAGGACTCCAAGCACAACTCAATACCCAACCCCGTGGCACTGGCCAAGCTGGCAAAGAACAAGGAGACCAGCTACAACATCACGCCGGAGTTCAAGCTTAACTACCGGCTCCTGGGCCTCGACGAGGAGCACCACCGCCTGGACTATGAGGGCAAGGTTGTGTTCAACATCTTCAACAAGTACGACGACCTGTACATGCCGCAGTCGCTGAACACCATGGGATGGAACAACGGCGAGAGCAACAAGGTGACGGCCAACTCGAACAAGAGCCTCGGCGTCACCACCACGCACACGCTTACCTTCACCCCGCACTTCACCAATAAGGACCACTCGCTGACAATGATGCTTCGCGGCCAGCTGACCAGCGGCACCTCGTCGTCGCAGGGTACAGCCCTCTCCGGACTGCCCAGCGGCACCATCCAGAGCACCGCAGCCGAGGGTATCATGAGGAATGTGGGCACTGGAAGCGGCCAGTGGCGCAGCGTCTATTTCACCTACTCTGCCCACTACGCCTTCAAGGGCCGCTACATGCTCGACTTCTCGGTTCGCCGCGACGGTTCGACAAAGTTCGGCGACGACCAGCGCTGGGGTAACTTCCCCGCCCTGTCGCTGCGCTGGAACATAGGCAAGGAGCCTTGGTTCAAGAAAGCACTGCCCTTCATCTCCATGTTCTCCGTCCGTCCGGGCTGGGGCATCGTGGGACGCCAGCCGGGCAGCGAGGGACTGTTCTACAGCAAGTACAGTAATGGTAAAGGCTACCTCGACTCTGGCAGTACCGCTCCCGCAAACATCCAGATGAAAAACCTGAAGTGGGAACAGAAGGAGACCTACAACCTGGGTACCGACTTTGGATTCTTCAACGACCGCATCACGGGTAACGTGGAGCTCTACTGGCAGTTCACCACCGACCTGCTCATGGCCAACCGAGGCATCCCCACTTCTTCGGGCTATCCCACTCTGGCCTACCAGAACGTGGGCGACATGAAGAACATCGGTTGGGAGTTCAACCTCAATGGCAACAGCATCATCAAGGCTGGCAAGTTCAAGGCCGACTTCAACATCACCTTTGCAAACAACAAGAACGAGATCACCGCGATGGACGAGACCTGTCTGGCATCGCTCAACAACGAGTTCAACCGCCAGAACGGTTCCTACCTGACCCGCGTGGAACTGAAGACCGCCATGGGCTCCATCTACGGATTCCGCTACAAGGGTGTCTACCAGTACAGCGACTACACTCCCGAGGAGGTGCCGGGCGTCAGCGGCCCCAACGCTCCTGTTGCACGCGACGCACAAGGCAATGTCATTGTCGACGAGAACGGCATGACCACACCTATGATGTTCTGCTACACCGGCTCAAAGGACGAGTCGAAGGTGTTCCGTGGCGGAGACGCCATCTACGACGACATCAACCACGATGGACAGATTGACGAGCTTGACATCGTCTACCTGGGCTCATCACTGCCAAAGTTCACAGGCGGCTTCGGCTTCAAGCTGCACTATGGCCGCCTGAGCTGGAACAACCAGTTCAACTTCCGCTACGGCAACAAGATCATCAATGCCGCACGCATGAACGCCGAGAAGATGTACGACAACAACAACCAGAGCGCCGCAGTGAACTGGCGTTGGCGCGTTGAGGGCGACATCACCGAGATTCCGCGTGCACTGCGCCAGGCCGGCTACAACTACCTGGGCTCCGACCGCTTCGTAGAGGATGGCTCGTTCATCCGACTGAACTACTCGCAGCTGAGCTACTCGCTCGACCCGAAGGTCATCAAGAAGTGGGGCCTCACACAGCTCAGCTTCTATGTCTCGGCCAACAACCTCTTCGTGCTGACCAAGTACAGCGGTGCAGACCCTGAGGTGGGCTATGGCTCAATGGGCATAGTGACCGACAACGCTCAGACTCCACGTGCCAAGTCGTTCACTGGTGGCGTGACCATCCAATTCTAAGAATAAGCAATGAGTAATTAGACATTTGTAATTATGATTACCAAAAACATAAACAAATTCATTGTCAGTAGTCTCGTAGGCTGCGCCATCTGCGCAGCAACCACATCCTGCAACGATTTCCTCGACATCCTGCCTATGAACGACGTGGTACTGGAGAACTACTGGACAGAGAAGGGCGACGTGGTAAGCGTGCGCAACAGCTGCTACGAGTCGCTCGCCAGCGAAGACGCCATGACCCGCATAGGGATATGGGGCGAGCTGCGGTCCGACAACATGTTTGCCGGTGCCAACATACCTAACGACGTCAACGAGGTGCTGAAGGAGAACATGCTTTCGTCAAACCCCTTCTGCAACTGGTCTAAGTTCTACGAGTGTATCAACCGTTGCAACATAGTGTGCCACTACGCACCCATGGTGCAGGCCATCGACCCCAACTACAGCGAGGCTGAGATGAAGGCCGACATCGCCGAGGTGTCTGCCCTGCGCGCCCTGTGCTACTTCTACCTGATACGCACCTTCCGCGACGTGCCCTACACTCGTGAGCCAAGCATCGACGACACGCAGAACTTCATACTACCTGCCACAAAGTTCGACGATGTGCTCGACTCGCTCATCACAGACCTGGAAAGTGTGAAGGACGACGCCGTACGCCGCTACGAAATGGAGAGCGTCGTCGGCAGCTACTTCTCGTTCCCCAAGGCCAACTCGAGCCGCATCACACGCGTGGCCATCTGGGCACTGCTGGCCGACCTCTACCTGTGGAAGCAGGACTGGGACAACTCCATCAAGTATGCCGACATGGTCATCGACTACAAGCGCCAGCAGTATGAAGAGCTGAAGGAGCGTGTGGGCGATATCAAAGAAATAGCACTCATCGACGAGGTGCCCATGATTCTTGAGTGTCCTGACGGAAGCGGCGATGTAGGCGGCAACACATACGACGCCATCTTCGGAGACGGCAACTCGTTTGAGAGCATCTTCGAGCTCTACTTCTCGCCCAACCAGAACCAGGAGAACACCTGGGTGAAGAACTACTATGGCAACGACAACACCCCTAACGGACGCCTCAGGGGCAACGCTCTGACATTTGGCACGAGCAAGCTCGACATCATCCAGAACAAGGTGGCCCTCTACAAGTCTACCGACGGACGTTTCTGGGAGTCGTTCAGAATAGAAGGCACTACGCTGAACATAGGCAAGTACGTCAACGCTACAGTGAGCTACAACACCAAGTCTGTCGTCAGCGAGAGCAGCCTGGGCCTCCACCAAAGCATGCGCGGCAACAACACGTCTCCCTGGATCTTCTACCGTCTCTCAGACATGCTTCTCATCAAGGCCGAGGCTCTGGTCAAGCGCAACCAGGAGGGCGACATGGACGCCGCTTTCAACATGGTGAACATAGTGAACAAGCGCGCCAACAACCTCGTACAGTCGCTCAAGCAGACAGACTACAGCAACTCGCAGAACGCCATGGAGAACCTGGTGTTCGATGAGCGCCGACGTGAGTTCATGTTCGAAGGGAAGCGCTGGTTCGACCTCGTGCGCCGCTCACGACGCGACGGCAACACCACCTACCTCGTGGCTGCCGTGAAGAGTAAGTACGAGCAGAACGCCAACGCCATCGCCATCAAGATGGCCGACCCGAACATCATCTACTTCCCATACGCCAAAAACGAGATGAAGGTGAACCCACTGCTGGTTCAGAACCCTGCCTACACCAATGGAGAGGACTCAGAATACAGCAGGTAAATAGTGCATAGTTCATAGTGCATAGTTCATAGTGCATAGTTCATAATTAGGAACAAATAAACTACAGATACAAATGAAAAAGATATCAAGAATATTCAGTCAGATGGGTGACAGAGCCAAGGTGCTTTCGCTCTTGGCAGTGATGTCCATGCCGTTCTTCTTCTTCTCATGCGTGGACAACGACGACGTGCCCGAGACCATGTACACTGCCAAGAAAATGACGGCAGGTGCTTTTCTGGAGGCTCATCAGGACCGCTACAGCGACTTCACCACGCTGCTGAAGCGCACACCTTACTTCTCAATGATGACCACCTACGGCCGCTACACGCTCTTCGCACCTACCAACGACGCCATGGCACAGTTTGTAAAGAGCCATGGCTACAGCTCGATAGAAGACATACCACAGGGAGTGTGCGACTCGATAGCACGCACACACATCATGCGCAGCGGAGCATATTTCACATCCGACGTACCCGAAGGCACGGTGGGCATGAACATGCTCGATGCCTTCATAGTGTGGTCGAGCGACTCGGACGTGGTCAACGACAACCACCTCATCTATTACGTCAACAAGAACTCGCGTATGCTGGAGTACAACGACTCGGTGACAAACGGTGTGGTACACACCCTCGACCACGTCATCTCCACCAACAACGACTTCCTGCCCGAGAAGATGGAGGAGGACTCTACCATAACCATTTTCTGCGAGGCCCTGCGCCTCACTGGCATGGCCGACTCACTGCACAACTACATCGACGAGACCTACAGCATAGGTGCAGACTCGGTGTACACCGGCACACAGGAGCGCTGTATGAACAACGGCAACCCCTACATGACCTGTCTGTGGGTGTCAACCCGTTATTTCAAGTACACCGCTTTCGTGGAACCCGACTCAGTGTACCGCCGCCACAACATTAATAATATAGAGGACTTGAAGAAATACGCCAAGCAGGTCTACGACGCCACATACCCTGAGGACGCCGGCCTGTACGACGATGACTTCACCAACCGCAAGAACCCCCTGAACCGCTTTGTCAGCTACCACCTGCTCGACCGCATCGTCTCTTACAATGAGCTGGTGGGTTCTGACCTGACCAAGGAGTGCTGGAACCCCAATGTCTGCGACCCCGAGGACTTCTACGAGACCATGTGCCCCGGCACTCTGGTGCGCATGGCACTGCCGGCCAGCCAGGGTGTGTTCATCAACCGTCGTGGCTTCAAGAACAACCTCTATGGCGACCCTGAGAACCGCGGAGTAAGAGTGCTCTCGCCATCAGAGTCAGGACGCATAGACCAGAACGCCCTCAACGGATACTACCACTACATCGACGACATACTCACATTCTCGACCCACACACGCGACGTTGTCTTCAACTGCCGCATGCGCTTCGACCCCGCCGTGCTCAGCCCAGACTTCATGAACTGCGACGGCCGCAACCACAAGGACCAGATAGGCAACACCATCCGCGGTTTCAAGCGTGGCTACCTCAAGGGATGGGAGATGAGCGACGAGAGCTTCGTCGGTGTCACCGGCAACGACATCTGGTGGCGCTCATACCTGGGCCACGTGGTGGTGGTCACCGGTCGTTTCGACGTGACATTCAAACTGCCTCCCGTGCCAAAGAAGGGAACATACGAGATACGTATGGGATACACCCCCGACGAGGAGCGTGGTGTCATACAGGCTTACCTGAACAATGTGCCCTGCGGCATTCCTGTTGACATGCGTATCGGCGCATGGGATCCCGAGGTCGGTTCAGTGGCCGACGGTGCCGAAGGCGCACAGACCGACGAGGAGGTGAAGATGCAGGACAAGGCCCTGCACAACCGTGGCTACCTCAAGGCTATGGACTGCTGGTTCCAGGGAGGCTACTCCAGTGGCAGCAACCTGCGCTCGTTCAACCACGGTCTGCGCCGCGTGCTGGCCACAGAGAGCATGGACCCGGAGAAGACCTACTACCTGCGTATGCGCCAGGTGCTCGACGACCCTGAGAAATATTGTAACTTCAACTATCTGGAGATTTGCCCGAAGAGTGTCTATGGCAGTCCGGAAGGCGAGGATCAGCACTAATAAACATGAAAATTGAAAAATGATAATTATGACTAACTATATTAAACGCATAAGATGCTGTATCATCTGCACAGCACTTATCACTTGCCACATGCCACTTCTCACCTCATGCAGTGACTGGTCCGACCACTACGAGCCGTCACTGGAGGGGGGTAGCGATGCCACCTTGTGGCAGCAGCTACAGGCCAACCCGCAACTGTCCGACTTCTGCCAGGTGCTCGAGCAGACACGCATCTTCCGCATGCACCACAAGACCGAGGTCAGCTATGCCCAACTGCTCAACAGCGGACAGGCGTTCACCGTCATTGCACCCGTCAACGGCACGTTCAACAAAGACTCGCTGCTGCGACTCGTCGAGACGGCACAGGGCGACTCCGTGGTCGAGAAATCGTTTGTCTTCAACCACCTCTCGCGCATGACCACCTCGATGAAGGCCGTACCGCAAACGCTACACCTGATGAACGGAAAGAACGTCACCGTCACAGCGACGGACATACAGGGCGTCTCCATCATCAGCCCCAACCAGCGGGCACTCAACGGCGTCATCCATGTCGCATCACACTCACTGCCCTATGCCTATAACCTGTACGAGGCACTGTGCGACGACCCCGAGGTGGCAGAAATCGGAGCCAACCTCCGCCAGTATGAGTGGGACGAGTTCGACCCCAATGCCTCGGTCACAAGCGGCATCGTGGAAGGTGTGCCAGTATACATCGACTCGGTGGTCCATGAGCACAACCGCATACTGGGCAGCATAGGCCTTTTAAACGCCGAGGACTCCACCTACTGGATGGTGGTCCCCACGACAAAGGGATGGCAGAAAGCCTGGGAGGAGACCAAGAGCTACTTCGTCTTCGACAAGTCGTACCAGAAAGCCGACTCTCTGCAGCGCTACTGGACCAACCGCGCCCTGCTCGACGACGCCATCTTCAACATGACCGACCAGAAATCAGTCAACGACTCGCTGCTCTCGGTACCTTACCTTAACTGGCGCAAGAGCTATGTCGCCGGCAAGCCCATCTACCACGTGTTCCACAGCCCGTTCGCTGCCGGTGGCATACTCAACGGCGCACGTCAGCTGCAGTGCAGCAACGGCGTGCTGTACAAGACCGACGAGTGGCCCTTCACCCCAGAGCAGACATTCTTCAAGCCTTTATGGGTAGAGGGAGAGACCACATGGCTCATCACCGACGAGAAGAGCTGCCGCTACGCTGGCATCAAGCAAGTGGCCGACAGCATATCGCAAAACAACTTCCTGCAGATTATAGCCACCAGCGGCACTGCCAACTGGGAGCTGACCTATCGTCTTGACAACGTGCTCTCGGGCGCATACGACATCTGTGCAGTCATACTGCCGCAGACCGTACTCAATCCCGACGCCACAAACCTGCGCCCATGTAAGTTCAAGGCTACAGTGAACTATGTCGATGCCGACGGCAAGGACAAGTATTTCGACTGCGACAACACACAGTTCCAGTCGGACCCGCTGAAGGTCGACACGGTGGTGCTGGCAGAAGGCTTCCACTTCCCCGCCACCAACTACAGCCAGAGCACCAACAAGATAAGCCTCACACTGAAGTGCAGCATCACTGCCCGCGAGACGTCACGTTTCTCGCGTGAGATGTGGCTCGACTGCATCATTCTGCGTCCACGAACCTCTAAACCTTAATAGCTATGAAAAAGTATATTATATCATTTGCCATGCTCCTGGCTTCCGCATCACTGGCAGCCCAGGACAATACAAAAACGGTGAAAGGACAGGTTGTGGATGCCGCCACGGGCAAACCACTGGCCGGTGTCATCGTATCAGCCTACGACAACCAACGCACGACGACGATGACCGACGAAAACGGTCAGTACGAGTTGAAGGTCAACGAAGCCACCCGCTCATTGCTCCTTCGCGTTGAGGGCTACAACCTGCAGCAGCGTGCCATCAGCGGCGATGTGGTCAATGCCTCGCTCTACAGCAGCGCCTTCACCGAGTCTTACGCACGCTCCACGTCTGCGTTCCTCAGTGCCGAGGCCAACCGCTTTGACAACAACTCCGAAGTGAGCATCGACCCGCTCATAGCACAGCAGATAGGAGCCGACATGCGCATGGTGAGCCGCGGAGGCATACCCGGCATGGGCAACACCATGCTCATAGAGGGCATAAACTCGCTGAACGCCAACGCACAGCCACTCATAGTCATCGACGACGTCATCATGGACATGCAGTACAGCCGCACCATGCTCCACGACGGATACTTCAACAACCTGCTTACCAACCTCAACGTCAACGACATAGAGAGTGTGCAGGTGCTGAAGAACGGCACTGCGCTCTACGGTGCCAAGGGTGCCAACGGCGTGCTACTCATCAAGACAAAGCGCAACAAGTCGATGGCCACGAAAATCGATGTCAACATCAATGGCCGCTACGAGCTGACACCTCGCCTGCCGAAGATGATGGATGCCGAAAACTACCGCCTGTACACCACAGAGCTGCTCTCGGGACACATGAACCCCACAGCTATGGGCAGCATGCGCTACCTGAACAGCGAACCATCGTACTACTACTACAACCAGTACCACAACCAGACAGACTGGAAAGACGAGATCTACGACAACGCCTTCTCGCAGAACTACGGCATCAACGTGCAAGGTGGTGACGACATTGCCTCGTACAACCTCTCCGTGGGCTACTCGCTGGCCAACAGCACACTGAAGGAGAACGACTACTCGCGCTTCAACATGCGCCTTAACTCCGACATCTCCATCACCCGCAAGCTCGACGTGCGCTTCGACGCTTCATACAGCGACGTAGACCGCAACCTGCGCGACGACGGTGCTCCCGCCAACCCGCTGGGCACAGTCATCACCTCGCCGGGATTCATTGCCCTGGCCAAGTCGCCATTCCTCTCGCCCTACGCCTACGACAACCACGGCCACAGAAGCCACTATCTGGCCGAGGCCGACGACTACTTGGAGGGCAAGTTCCAGGGACGCGGACGTCTGGCTAACCCAGTATCCATATTAAAGTATGGCGACGGCAAGAACCGCAACTCGTTTGGCAACCGTCTCATCACCTTTGCCATCACACCGAGATTCCAGTTCAACCCTCACCTCACACTGAGCGAGCATTTCGTGCTGGGACTGGTCAACACCAACGAGAACTACTACCTGCCCATCCAGGGAGTGCCCAACTTTGTGGTCGACGGACTGTCGGAAGAGACTAAGCTGAACAACATTGCACAGAGCATGGCCTCGCGCGAGACAGCCATACAGAGCGACACCCGTCTGGCATGGCAGAACAAGTTCGGAGTGCACGGCATCAGTGTCAAGGGCGGAGTACGCTACCTGAGCTACGACTACAACAGCACCGCCCAGCTCGGCTACAACTCTACCAACGACAAGAACCCTAACATGTCGAACTCGCTGCAGTTCAAGAAGACCAGCGGTGCCGACGACCAGACACGCGAGATAACATGGTACGCCCTGGGCGACTACAACTTTGCCGACCGCTACTATGTCAGCGCAGGACTCTCGGCACAGGCATCATCGCGCTTCGGTGAAGATGCCGGCGGACTGAAGCTCTTCGACACCGTTTGGGGCATCTTCCCCAGCGTAGGGGCAGCATGGGTGCTCACCAACGAGCGTTTCCTCTCCAGCGTCAAGGGCATCGACTACCTGCGTCTGAACGTAGGGTTCGACGTCACTGGCAATGACGACATCGACTACACCGCCTCGCGCTCCTACTTCATCTCAAAGCGAATGATCACCGACACCGGCGTCACCGGCAAGGTGATAGGAAACATTGGAAACACCGACCTGCAGTGGGAGACCACACGCCGTCTGACAGCCGGGCTCACAGGCAACTTCCTGAACAACCGCATAGGCCTGCACCTCAACTTCTACAAGAGCTGGACCTCCAACCTTCTCTCTCTGCGCCAGCTGGCCTACGCCAGTGGTCTGCAGGAGAACTGGAGCAACGACGGCAAGCTGGAGAACACCGGCTTCGACGCCACCATCACCGCAAAGGTGCTGGCACTGAAGGACTTCAGCTGGGAGCTGGGTGCCTCGGCCGGCCACTACAAGAACAAGGTGACAGCCCTGCCCGACAACGACCGCCAGATAGAGACCGACATCTACGGTGCCACCATCCTCACACAGGTGGGCCAGCCCGTGGGAGTGTTCTACGGCTACAAGACCGACGGTGTCTATACCACCACAGCCGACGCCCAGGCCGACGGCCACTACATACTGAAGCAGAATGGCGACCGCGTGTATTTCCAGGCCGGTGACGCACGCTTTGCCGACCTTGGCAACTCTACAGAGGCCAAAGGACTCATCGACAAGGCCGACCGCACCATCATAGGCGACCCGAACCCCGACCTCTACGGCAACATCTTCACCACGCTCACGTACAAGAATCTGTCGCTGCAGGCCGTGTTTAACTACTCACTGGGCAACGATGTGTTCAACTACCAGCGCTCACTGCTCGAAGGCGGTACATACTTCTTCAACCAGACCACAGCATTGAAGAACCGCTGGACCACAGAGGGGCAGCAGACCGACATACCACGCGTAAGCTACAACGACCCCATGGGCAACTCGCGCTTCAGCGACCGGTGGATAGAAGACGGCAGCTACCTGCGACTGAGCAGCGTCACGCTGAGCTACCACGTGCCCATACAGAGCACTTACCTGCAGGGCGTCACCATTTGGGGCAATGCCCAGAATCTCTTCACCCTGTCGCACTACCTGGGAAGCAATCCTGACTGTGCGCTCGGCTCGTCCATCCTCTCACAGGGCATAGACCGCGGACTGCTCTCGGCAGGACGCTCATTCTCCCTCGGTGTGAACATTAACCTGTAAAAAGCCCCTTCCCTGGCCCTCCCCATGGGGAGGGAAGAGACAGACAAGCAACAATAGAAATAATGTCATAGATTATGAAAAAGATTATTTTAAAATATGTAGTGTTTTTTGTAACTGCTCTCCCCCTCGGGGGAGTTGGAGGGGGGCTCCTTGCTTCCTGCTCCGACATGCTCGACACCGACTCTGAATTGGTGGAGTATGAGAAGGACAACACGCTGAACCACCCCACCGACTCGGTGTACAGCATCATGGGCATCATCAACAAGATGCAGATCATAGCCGACCGCACCGTACTGCTGGGCGAGGTTCGCTCAGACCTGATGACGGTCACCGAAGCCGCCTCTACCGACCTCAAGCGTCTGGCCGCCTTCGATTTCTCGCAGGCCAACAAGTACAACCGGGTGAGCGACTACTATGCCGTCATCAACAACTGCAACTACTTCATTGCCCATGTCGACACTGCCATGCAGCGCCGCGGACGCCACATCTTCAGCAACGAGTATGCAGCAGCCAAGGGCTTCCGCGCCTGGACATACCTCGAGCTGGCAAAGATTTACGGCGAGGTGCCCCTGGTGACAGAGCCACTCATGACCGAGCGCGAGGCCGCTGCCGCCGTGGCAGGACGCAAGGCCGGCATCAAGGAGATCTGCGAGTTTTTCATCAATGACCTCACCCCTTACGCCAATGTAGAGGTGCCTGAGTATGGCAGCATCGGCGACAGAGCGTCAGCAAACTTTTTTATTCCCATGCGCGCGCTCTTGGGCGACCTCTGCCTCTGGGCAGGCCGCTACGCCGAGGCAGCAAAGTGGTACTCGGAATATCTGAACGACAAGAAGAGACCTGTCATTGTGAACTACTCCATACGCCAGTATTGGTACAACCCCATGGTCTATACCAATCCCAGTGGCAGCTACACTGTCAATGGACCCACAGAGCGGCTGGGCATCATCCCCATGGAGACACGCATCTTCGACGGAACCATCAGCGACCTTGACAACATCATGAACTCTACGCGCGAAAACAAATACTTCTTCCAGCTGCAGCCGTCGCGGGCCATACGCAAGCTGTCGGCAAGCCAGATAAACTGCATAGAGTACAAGAACGACATCAGCACAGACACTGTCTACGTGCCGCAGACAGGCATGAGCAATGACCTGCTCGTAGGCGACCTGCGCCTCTACTCGGTCTACCGCCTCACCTCGATGGGCGCTCAAGACCCCTACGAGGAATACTCGTCTATGACACAGAACATCAGCAAGGTCTTAAACGGCACCATCACCACCTACCGCAGCCCCATGGTCTACCTGCGCTTTGCCGAGGCACTCAACCGTCTGGGCTATCCCCAGTCGGCCATGCTCATACTGAAATACGGCTTGTGCAACGAGAATGCAAAGCAGTATGTTGACAGCTTGGAGTACGACCAGTCGAAGCAGTACATCTCGTTCGACGAGACGAGTTTCACCCGCGAGAACACCATTGGCATCCATTCGCGTGGCTCAGGCGACTCGCAGTGCAACAAGTACTATGACGTGCCGCAGCCCGACCACCAGCTGGCCACACGCCAGGACACCGTGCAGTACCAGATACCACTCGTCGAGGACATGATCATCACCGAGATGGCTCTTGAGGGCTCGTTCGAGGGCTACCGCTTCTACGACCTCATGCGCGTGGCCCTGCGCCGCAATGACCCGTCGTACCTGGCCGACCCCGTCAGCCGGCGCAACGGCGAGGTCGACGAGACAATGCGCACCATGCTCATGGACACGAAGAACTGGTACTTGCCACTGCCTTGACACAAAATTCACATCATTTGAACGATTTCTGCCGTTTTTATCAGCAAAACGACATAAAAACAGACCAAGAGACGAACTGGAGCACCCTCCGGTTCGTCTTTTTCTATTTTTGTCCATTTTCTTGCGCTAACGTCAGTATAATAGGAAAAACATGCAGAAAATACGAAAACAAAAGCATGAGAAACATTCTTTATAGTCCATTTGTATAAAAAATTGTAATTTTGCAGCGTGAAAACATAAATAGTCACAAATCCACAACGAAAAAGAAAAGAAAACAGAGGTTTACTTCATAAGTTAGTTATTAGTTTGTTAGTAGTTTTAGTTAGTAGTTGTTTTAAAGAAACAATGTTAGTTATGGTAAAACTAATGCCCAGCGGCCAGTCTGTATGAGAATATCGGCGGTCGCTTTTTCTTTTTCAGCTCATATCCTTAAGCCCTATACCCCCCTTGGAACGCTCCGCGTCTTGCAAAAACCAAGAAAAACACCAAAAAAACAAATAGAAAGACCGCTTGCGGTTGGAGGCAAAGACAGTGTGAATAATACAGGTTATGGGAGGTTCTCTACCAAATGACCAATTTGGGTTTAAAATTCGTTGCGCGTCACAGTTTGAAAGTATTAAACCGTGAGTTAGATAGTTTACAACTCGGAGTTAGATAGTTTACAACTCGGAGTTAGATAGTTCCCAACTCGGAGTTAGATAGTTTCCAACTGGGGGCGCATCCCTATCTTTTTGGCCAACCAAACCATTGGACTTGAAGGTTTGGAGCGCCAGGCCTCTATCGGACAAATAGTAAAAAAAACGTAAAAAAGTTGGCATCTCATGTTTTTTTCGTATCTTTGCATCGTCTAATAACAAAACAACACAAGTTTTTACCATAACTATGAAACGAATTTTCGCGTTTATCATATCATATATATGCCTTTCGCTGACCGTCTTTTCTCAGACAGCCCAGTTTTTCCCATCCGACAATTTCTCAAGCAGCCTCATCTCCGACGTGTGCCAAGACCGTCAGGGATATATATGGATAGCCACCGACTACGGTGTCAACCGTTTCGACGGCTATTCCTTCCAGTCATTCCTTCACGACGACGCCGACACCACCACGCTTGTCACCAATGTGGTGGTTACTGTTTTCTGCGACCGCGACGGGCAGATGTGGATAGGCACCAACCGCGGACTGGACCGTTTCGACGCCGCCAGCGAGTCGTTTGTCCACTATCCCTTTCCCGACGGCATACAACCACGCGTCTCCAGCATATTTCAGCGCCACGACAACACACTGCTGGTGGGAACAGCAGGCTACGGCGCCTACGCTCTGAAGCCGGGAGGTCAGCTCGAGCACTTCTCGCTAAAGTCTGACAATTATTTCAGCCGCTTTTTCGAAGACTCGCACGGCCGTCTGTGGAAGAGCGGATTCGACGAGAACGTGTCCATGCTCGAAGGCAACCGCATAGAGAGTTTTCTCTCGCCCATGGGCAATCCACAAGGCTTCGCCGAGATAGACGGCCAGCTCATCATACTTTGTCAGCACGGCTTCATGACCTACAGCAACGGCAAGATGGCCGAAGCCAACATAAGCCTGGGCGAGCTTACAGGCAAGGATGCCATCTTCACGCGCATAGTTGCCGCCGGCTCAGACAATATATTCATAGGTACACGCGGCCAGGGCATTTACCGCCTGACAAACAGCCACCCCCGCCGACTGGAGCCCGTGGAAGTCGACGCCACCGGCATCGACCTGAATACGGCAAAGATAAGTGCCGCCGCTTTCGACAACAAGGGCAACCTGTGGGTGGGATGCCATCGCAAGGGCCTGCTCATGCTGTCGCCGAAGCCACAACAGTTCCGCAGCTGGAACTTCGAGCAGCAGGGCATACGCCTCGGCTCGCCCATCTCGTCGGTCTGCGAAGGCGACA
>Ga0247610_10001313_pt1 | contig 31105 bp, 34 predicted proteins | sample 174DNAGHGhighgp2_FD_193483 | JGI IMG/M metagenome (GOLD analysis project Ga0247610, IMG submission 193483) | Sheep rumen microbial communities from Palmerston North, Manawatu-Wanganui, New Zealand - 1742 DNA GHGhigh gp2 | ecosystem: Host-associated > Mammals > Digestive system > Stomach > Rumen...
AGTTGTGGGTAACAGCCAGAGGCAACTATATGGATGATGAACCAGCCATCTATTGGTTGACAAAAGATGCAAAGGGTAAGATGATGGTGGGTGGTCATCTGGACCAGCCAGTCAGCGACCTCTGTATTGTGGGTGATTCCCTCTATTTCTATGGTAGTCAGTGGAGTGAAGTGACGATGACGAATACCGTGACCTACGGCATTATCAATGTGCGTACCCATGAGATTGTCAGTACCTCACTCTCCAATGCACCAGAGATTGGTAAGATTCGTATGCCTTATGGCATTATCGTGAACCCTATCCATCGCGATTTCTATCTGATGGATGCCAAGAACTATGTCTCCAGTGGTGAACTGCTGCATTTCCTGCCTGACGGTACCTTCGACTGGAAGGTCAAGACAGGCGATATCCCTGCGCACGCAGCGTTTGTGTATAAACAGTGAATAGTGAATAATGAATAGTGAATAGTCGAAATGGATAGAAAGTATAATGAGGTGAAAGTGAAATGGGTGGTGAGAGTACTGACAATGCTATTCACTATTCACTGTTCACTATTCACTGCATCCGCGCAGCGGATGGACAACGTGACGACGCACTCGAAATATATCCAGGCCGTCGATGAATACCGTCCTGCCCCAGGACAATATGTCAACGACATCCCTGAATATGAGGAGGGCGACACAGAAGCGACGATGGTGCAGAAATGTACGGAAATGATTGCTGGTGACTATAAGAATACCCACCTCATCGCATTAGGCGGCTGGGGTGGCTATGTCACCTTCCACTTCGACCACTCTATTGCCAACATCCCTGGTCAGCGTGATTTCGCCATCTGGGGCAATGCCTATCAGGAACAGACCAATCAAGTGTTTGGTGGTATGAATGAGGCGGGCATCGTCATGGTGTCGAAGGATATAAACGGCAATGGTCTGCCCGACGATCCCTGGTATGAGATCAGTGGCAGTTGCGACGTGGACAGCGTTGGTAAGGTGATCTACAACTACGAGGTGACCTATCAGCGCAATCCCATGGGCGATATCCCTTGGACAGACAATCTGGGTCATAGCGGCACCATCGACCGTATCAACCAGTGGCATCCGCAGGAGTATTATCCTTTATGGTTGCCTGATGGCCTCACTTTCCGAGGGACCCGACTGCCTGACAATATGCTCGACCTCTCAAATACCGTCGACAGTGGCTGGAGCCGGTGGTATTATGTACTTGTCGGCTTCCGCTATGGCTATATCGACAATCTCCCCAACTGGACAGACAAGGCCGATGCTAACTCGTGGAACTATGAGGGTTGTGGTATCGATATCTCGTGGGCTGTGGATGAGAACCGTCAGTCCGTCAACCTCGATTTCATCGATTTCGTGAGGGTATATACGGGTCTGAACCAAAAATGTCCGGCTCCCAACTGGTGGGGAGAGACATCCACGGAAATCCAGTGTGCTGAGGATCTTCACCTTGAGGCCTCGCTCGATGCCATTCGTCAGGCCACAGACATTAAAACAATGGATAAAGGAGAAATGATAAATGATAATGGGATATACGATCTCAAAGGCATGGCCCCTTCTCATTCCTCGAAAATCCTTATCCGCAACGGCAAGAAATATTTCACCAAATAAACAACATGTTTCATTTAAAACCAAAAACATTATGAAAACAAAAAGTATTTTTGCAATCGCAGCCATCGTATGTGGCACTGTGTTAATGACATCTTGTAGTGGTAAAAGCGATGTGCCCGTCACCAAGCAGACCTACACTATCTCCTTCGAGGGTCAGACCTTGAATGCCGATGGTTTCTGGTGTGGTGATGAGACTGGCGAACCTTTCGACAACTGGGGCTCTCAGGCTTACAGCTGTCTCTACAAAGAGGCTGGCACTGAGTTTGTTGCCAATTATACACCTGCATGGGGCACCTGGACAGGCTTTGCCATCTCCAGCCGCACAGCTACTTCCTTTAACTCTGCCACGATGACACCCGACCAGTTTAACAACATCACAGGTACTGCCCGTAGCGGTAAGAACTTCTGTGTGGTCTACCCCTTTGGCGAGAGCATCGAATTCGGAGGCCCTGTCACACTGAAAGGCTTCTGGTACACCAACAATGCCTGGACTGTTGACGCCATTCTCAATGGTGACGGCATGTCACCTGGTATATTCGAGGCCGACGACTTCCTGAAGTGTGTCGTTTATCCCACACCTGCTGACGAGAATCTGATGAGCGGAGCCCGCTACGAGATCGACCTGGCCAGTGGTGGCGATTATGTGAAGGGCTGGCAGTACTGCGACCTGAGCACCCTCGATGCTTTCAAGAACATCAAGAGCATTTCGTTCGGCTTCGAAGGCAGCAAAAAGAACGACTATGGTCTGACTACGCCGACCTACATCTGTATTGACGATATCGTGATTGAAAGATAATAGACTCAGCCATTGAAATACGTTCAATTATTATTGTTGACAGTTCTTGTCCTCTCCTGCGGAGGTCGTCAGACGACGGCTTCGCAGGCAGAGGGCGACACTGTCCGTTTCAAATATGCCACGCAGCTCAGTGTAGTACGTTACGACGGCTATACAGTTGCGACACTGAAAAATCCCTGGAAGGAAGGTATGGTTCTCCACCAGTATGTGCTGGTGCCTGCCGATGCTGCTGAGATGCCTGCTGGTATCCCCCATGGCATGACCATTGTCCGTACCCCACTCCGTCGTTCGATGATCTTTTCCACCGTTCACTGCGCCATGCTGATGGACTTCGGCAAGCAGGACTGTATCGCAGGTGTGGCAGATTTGAAATATATCAAGATTCCCTGGATTCAAGAGCAGGTGAAAGAAGGCCGGATCAGTGATGTGGGCGACGGCTTGAGTCCTGTCGTTGAGAAGATCATCGACCAGCGGCCTGATGCCTTGTTTCTCTCACCCTTCGAAAACAGTGGCGGCTATGGCAAACTCGAAGATATCGATATCCCCATCGTAGAGTGTGCGGAATATATGGAATCATCGCCTTTGGGTCGTGCTGAATGGCTGCGTTTCTATGGCATGCTCTTCGGCTGCGAACAGAAGGCCGACAGCCTCTTCAATGCCATCGACAAAAACTATAATACGCTCAAGGCTCTCACCGCCCACCATCGCCCATCACCCAACTTACATTGTCCCCAAGTCCTGCTCGACAATGTCACGGGCAGCGTCTGGTATGTTCCTGGTGGCAAAAGCACCATCGGCCAGATGATTCAGGATGCCGGTGGCAGCTATCCTTGGGCCGGTGATAACCACAACGGTTCTGTATCCCTTCCTTTCGAGAGTGTCTTGGAGAAAGCCGGTGAGGCAGACATCTGGCTCTTCCGTTACAGCAGCGACCATCAAATTACCTACGATGAACTGCGCAGTGAGCATCATGGCTATAACCAGTTCAAGGCTTTCCGTAATCAGCAGGTCTACGCTTGTAATGTTGAACAGAGCCTGTTCTATGAGGAGACACCCTTTCATCCTGACTGGTTGCTCAACGACTTCATCCGTATTCTCCATCCGGAGCTGGACCATCTTGCCCCACTCCGTTATTACAAAAAACTTTGAGTTAACTCATTTCATCGTTTGAATTAACTCGATTAATGATTTGAGTTAATTCAGTTCCAAGCGCGAAGGATGGAACCATCGAAAGAACAGAAGTAGCGCATCAGCGACGAACCCTCATCGCCACTGATAATTGCCCCTGTTTCCAGTTCATATGTACGCTTGCAACGGGAACAGTTCACCTGCTGACGGTTGCCTGTCCAATTCATCGCCTGCAGGTTGGTGCAATTCGGACAAGCACGATCATAAGCCCAAAGACCGTTGAAGTTAGTAGTGCCGATAAAGAGTCCGATGCTATTACTGGCACCAAGCACATAGCTGGAATAGTTTTCGAGGTCGGTGCTGATGATGTTGTCTTCCTGAGGTGTCTTCCCGTCATTGCTATTAACATAAACGTGGCGGACGCTGTTTTTACCATCACCTTTAGTAGTCACATACACATAAGTACCAGGATTCTGTGCAGCAGCAAAGAGCAGGCTCGTGGCGTGGTCTTTATAGCTGAAGACGAAGCGGCAGACATATTTCCGGCTCACAGGTGCCTCGGCCTCACAAGAAGTGAATAGTGAACAGTGAATAGTGAATAGTAGTGACACCATCAGGAGCCACCACTCTCTCTTTACGTAAATTCTGGGATGACTATTCACTATTCACTAATCACTATTCACTCAGCAGAGTTTTCTCTGCTGCCGTCATGCGCTCGAAGTTGAATCCTTCGATTGTTTCCTGCATCAAGGCCTGAATCTGGTCGTTGCAGAGGTTGCCGATGGAGCCCTCATGGGTGTGGTGGATATCGTGACTGGCCTTGAAGTTGCCAGCCTCGATGTCGAGACCCACCTTCTTGTAGGCATCGCGGAAAGGCATGCCATTGGCAGCGAGACGATTCACCTCCTCAACACTGAACATCGGATCGTACATCGGATTGTCGAGGATGTGCTCATTCACCTCTATCTTATTAATAATGTAGGCTGCCATCTGCAGACAATCCTTCAATTCGCCAAAGGCAGGCAGGAAAACCTCCTTGATAATCTGCAAGTCGCGGAAATAGCCCACAGGCAGATTATTCATGATGAGTGTCACCTGCTGGGGCAGCGACTGGAGTTTATTGCATTTCGCACGGATCAGCTCAAACACATCGGGATTCTTCTTATGTGGCATGATCGACGAACCTGTGGTACACTCCTTCGGCAACTTCACAAACGAGAAGTTCTGTGAGTTGAACAGGCAGGCGTCGAAGGCCATCTTGGCGATGGTACCTGCGATGGTGGCGATGGCAAAGCCCACGTTACGCTCCATCTTACCACGACCCATCTGGGCATAGACCACATTGTAGTCCATCGAGTCGAAGCCCAACAACTCCGTCGTCATCGTACGGTTCAGGGGGAAGCTGCTTCCATAGCCGGCAGCTGATCCCAGAGGATTACGGTTCGTCATCTTATAGGCAGCCTGCAGGAAGAGCATATCATCGGTAAGACTCTCGGCATAGGCGCCGAACCACAGTCCGAACGAAGAGGGCATTGCAATCTGCAGATGGGTATAGCCGGGCATCAGTACATCCTTATACTGATTGCTCTTCTGAATCAGTTCGTCGAAAAGAATCTTCACCTCATCGGCGATCTCCTTCAGTTCATGACGGGTGAAGAGCTTGAGGTCTACGAGCACCTGATCGTTGCGTGAACGACCGGAGTGGATCTTCTTACCCATATCGCCGAGTTTGCGGGTCAGCAACATCTCCACCTGCGAGTGCACATCCTCCACATCGTCCTCGATGACGAACTCTCCGCGTTCTGCCAGATGGTAGATATTCCGCAACTCTGCCAACAGCGCCGTCAGCTCGTCTTTCTCCAACAGGCCAATGCTTTCGAGCATGGTGATATGAGCCATCGAGCCCAACACGTCGTATTTCGCCAGATAGAGGTCCATCTCGCGGTCTCTGCCCACAGTGAACCGCTCTATCTCCTTATTGATCTCAAAGTTCTTCTCCCAAAGTTTCATCTTGACTTTAGTTATTTTTGACTTTAGATTATAGATTATAATTAGACGTAATGCACTTGCGCTAGGGCGTCGGCGATCTTTTCGATACCGTCCTGCAAGGGTTTCCCTACCATTCCTTTGATAAAGGGGGGAAGCTCAGCCTTCAGTGTCAATTTCATCTTTGAGTTCTGCTCATCCACAGGCAGCACCTGAATCCAGAGGTTGAAGGGCACGGGCGACTGCACGGTCTCAAACTTCACGCACTTCGGCTCCTCACGGTCGCAGATGCGCAGCTTCAATTCTCCCACGGGAGCCACGTTGAGGCTCACGGTGTCCTCGTCATACTTAAAGTCGTTCACCTTATCCTCGGGCACTCGATCCTGTACCTTTTCGAGGTTGCGCAGGTCGCTGATATTGTCATATACAGCCTGCTGAGGGTAGGGTATCTGCTTGACACTACTCTCGAATTTGCTTTCACTTCCGAATAATCCCATAACTATTCACTATTCGTTATTCACTACTTACTGCTTCCACGTTTCCGGGCTCTTGCGCCATTCGGCGAGCACAGCCTTGTCTGCTTCCTTGATATAACCGGTCTTTGCAGCCTCTTCGACCACTGCCTCGTAGTTACTCAGGGTGATGAGCTTCACACCTGCCTCCTCGAAAGCCTTCTCAGCCACGGGGAAACCGTAGGTAAACGATGCCACCATGCCGACCACCTCGACGCCATATTCGCGTAAGGCAGCCACAGCCTTCAGCGATGAACCGCCTGTCGAGATCAGATCCTCGACCACGACCACCTTGGCACCCTTTTCGATTTCACCTTCTATCTGATTACCCATGCCATGATCCTTCGGCTTCGGACGTACATACGAGAAGGGCAGTCCCAGCTGATCGGCCACGAGGGCACCCTGTGCGATGGCACCAGTGGCCACACCGGCCACAGCCTCAGCCTCAGGGAAGTTCTCCTGGATGGCGTGACAGAGCTCGAGTTTCACAAACGAACGCACATCGCTGAACGAGAGCGTCTTGCGGTTGTCAGTATAAATGGGTGATTTCCAGCCTGAGGCCCAGGTAAAGGGCTCGTTGGGCTGCAACTTGATGGCCTTGATATCCATCAGTTTTCGTGCTAATTGATGCTTGATATCCATAATTCATGAATTATTTGCGTGCAAAGGTACAAAAAAAATAGTGAATAGTGAATAGTGAATAGTGAATATTTTGTAACTTTGCACCCAGATTGCTAATTCATTACTTATAAATACTGATATGAAAAGGATTTTGTTTCTAACAACGTTATTCTGTGTAGCACTGATGGTGCAGGCACAGAGACCGCAAATGATGCGGACGGCAGAACCTGGAAAGACTGACCAAACCGCACGGAAGTTCACACTCAATCTCACTGACGACGGGAAGGCACAGATGGTGTGTTTCCTCCCCACGAAACCCTCTGGCAAGGCCATTGTCGGCATTCCTGGCGGTGGCTATTCCATGTTGTCAAACACCCACGAGGGCACGATGGCTGCCGACTGGCTCAACCAGAAGGGCATCGCCTATTTCGTGGTGAACTATCGCCTGCCCAATGGTGACCGTATGATTCCGATGAGTGATGTGTGGCAGGGCTTCCGCATCGTACGCGACTCCGCAGCCGTGTGGGGCATCAATCCCCGCGATGTGGGTATCATGGGATTCTCGGCTGGTGGTCATCTGGCATCGGTCATCTCCACCCATTCCGAATATGATGTGCGTCCCGACTTCTCCATCCTCTTCTATCCCGTCATCTCGATGGATGAGAAGGTGTCGCATGTATGGTCGTGCCGCAACTTCCTGGGCGAGGATCAGAAAGACCCGAAGATCGTGCGTGAGTTCTCTACCAACAATGCTGTGCAGCGTCACATCACACCGCCTGCCTGTATCATCATGTCGGGCGATGATAACCTCGTACCACCGCTCACCAACGGTCTGACCTACTACACCGCCATGCGCAATGCCGGCAACGACTGCATGCTGTTGCTCTATCCTACTGGCGGTCACGGCTATGGCTTCGGCACTTGGTTCCCATATCATAATGAGATGCTCGCCACACTCGGCAAATGGCTCGATCAGTTGAAGGCGCCCAAGCAGGATGCCATCCGTGTGGCTTGCATCGGCAACAGCATTACCGATGGTCACGGCATCGACCTCGCACCACGTAACGGCTATCCCGCTCAGCTACAACGACTCCTGGGCAACGACTATTGTGTGAAGAACTTCGGTGTGAGCGCACGAACGATGCTCAACAAGGGCGACTATCCCTATATGAACGAGCAGGCTTGGCGCGATGCCCTTGCCTTCAAACCTGATATCGTCATTATCAAGCTCGGCACTAACGACTCCAAGCCAGAGAACTGGCAGTATAATGCTGAGTTCCGTCAGGACCTTGAGCAGATGATTACCACCCTCTGTCCTTCACTGGCTCAGCCCGCCATGAAGGGCAAGAAAGCTAAAAAAGGTCAGGCTGCTGAGCCCGTGAAGCCACAGATTTATCTCTGCACACCTATTCCTGCTTTCAAGTCTACATGGAACATCAACGATTCTGTGATTGTCAACGGCATCATTCCTATTCAGAAAGAGGTGGCAGCGAAGTATGGTCTGAAGATGATCGACCTTCATACCCTCTATGCCAACGATGGCGACAAGATGCTGGCCGACGGCATCCATCCCGATGACAAGGGTGCCCGCCGCATGGCTCAGATCATCGCCGAAGAACTTAAGAAATAAATAATTAGGACTTTGCGAAGCCGAGGGCGAGCACGCTGATTCTGACGTTGCTCGCCTTCTGCATTTCCTTGGCACAGGCGATGATGGTAGCACCTGTAGTCACCACGTCGTCAATCAGTAGCAGATGCTTTCCGCTGATGCTGCCAGCGTCCTGAAGTTCGAACACATCCTCCACGTTTTCATTGCGCTCCCAGCGGCCCCGTCGCGTCTGACTTCCTGCAAACCGCGTGCGTCTGACAACTCGGTTAGCGATAGGCAGGCCTGTCACTTCACTCACCCCCTTCGCCAGCATCATACTCTGGTTGTACCCACGTTCGCGCTCGCGTTTCTTCGCTAACGGCACGGGCACAAGGGCGTCGATGTCGTCAAACAAGCCGTTGCGCATCAGTTCCTTGGCCATCATGCGCCCCATTACCTCACCAATCTCAGGGTGGTTCTTGTATTTCAGTTCGTAGAGGATATTGGCAGTTTCGGCATGCGGCTCATAGTAGAAAAGTGCGGTGGCCTTCTCGATGGCGATTTGTCCCCAGAACAATTTGGCCATCACGTTCTCATAGAGGTCACGGCCGAAGTCTGTGCGCGGCAGATGCAGATAGCATTTGCTGCATAGTGTTTCCTCAGTCACGGCAAGCCGCTCGCCACAGACCACACACAGTCGCGGCGAAATCAGGTCGAGCAGACGACTCCAGAAACTAATCTTCATCCTGCTCAAACTCGTCTTCGTTGATGTCGCTGGTGTCTAAGCACTGCCGGATGATGTCGAAGGTAAAGCCGCGACCGAGGGCAAAGCGCACCAATTTCTGATTGCGCTCGTAGTCGCTCTCTGCCTTGATGCCCTTGCTTTTCTGTTTCAACAGGGGTTTGAGCACCTTCAGGTATTCCTCATCACTGATCTCGTCGAGCACTGTCTGTTGGATGTTGTCATCGATGCGCTTCAGCCAGAGGGCCTGCTTCACCTTCCGGCGACCCCATTTGTTGTAGCGGATCTTATCCTTCACAAAAGCGCGGGCATAACGTTCGTCGTCGACATAGCGCTCCTTCACGAGCCGGGCCATCACACGGGCCTGCACAGCCTCTGTCAGTTCCCATTTCCGCATCTTCTCCAACATCTCATGCTGACAATGCTCAGCGTTGGCACACAGCGAGGCCAGTTGCAGGAAAGCCTCTTGTTCGGTCATTTCTTTTTTCATATCTTTTTAGCTTTAAGGAATCGTTGTTTTCCAAACATATCCAGTTTGATTTCTGTCTCTGCATAGCCCAGCTCGCGAACCATCGACTCTGTCTCGCTGGCATAGAGCGGGTTCAGTTCAAAATAGAGCAGACCCTCAGGTTTCAATGCCGTTGTGGCATATTGTGCAATGGCCTTATAAAACTGCAACGGATCATCATCGGGCACAAACAGCGCTAGATGAGGCTCATGCTCCAATACATGGCGTTCCATCGTGGCTGCCTCTTTCTGGCATATATACGGCGGATTGCTCACGATCGCGTCCCACTGATGAATCATGGGGACAGGATGAATCATGGGGACTGGCTCAATGATCGTAGCGCAGCGGAGATCAGAGTGCCTGTCCCCGTGATTCAAGGCGTCCCGTTTTTCGAAGGTCACCTCAGCCCCCAGTGCTTCTGCATTCTTCTTTGCGATGCTTAATGCTTTTTCGGATATATCCCACGCCGTCACTTTCGCCTGAGGCATCTCCAGCGCCAACGTAATGGCGATGCACCCGCTCCCTGTTCCCACATCGAGCACTTGGTAATCTCTTTCCTCTTTCCTCTTTCCACTTTCCTCAATACAGCCTCTTTCCTCTAACATCCATCGTACCATCTCCCCCGTCTCTGGCCTCGGAATCAGCACGCCTGGCTCCACATGAAACTGTCGTCCGCAGAACTCGGCCACGCCCACTACATACTGCACGGGTTCGCCCGCTTCCAGCCGTTGCATCATCGCTTCCAGTTCCGACAGCTCCGGTTCACTCATCTCGTCCAGTTTCCCGCAGACAATATCCGTCAGCGAGAGGCCGAACCTGATGCCTAACATCCAACGGACGATGGCTTTCGCCTCGTCTGTATCATAAATGTCCGCCAGTCTGTGCCAAAGTGTTTCGTATTTCATATCGAGGACAAAGATACGAATAAGTGCGTAGAAAACAAAATTTTTTAGGTTTTTTATTCTTTGTTTTGTTTAGCCAGCCTTTTGCCCAATGGGTAGTTGATCAGGATTTTCTCTGGTTCTAAGCTAATCCACACATATTATTAGTGGTAATAACAACAATCCCTGGTGCTTTCAAGCATCGGGGATTGTTTTATAATTAATGTTTTCACTTTTATCACTTTATTGACCTCAAAACAAGAAAAAGTACGAATTAACCTTTTTTTAGATTTGAAATGTTGTCTTTTTAAGTAAATTTTGTATCTTTGCGCTCGGTTCGGGTTTTCCAAAACGGACAACTATTTTTCGGACCGAGCGGAAAAAGTTTCCCAAAACGGACAACTTCCGCTGGAGAAAGCAGCTAAAATAATAACAAACAATATGATGGAGATTAAAAACTTTACAATCACGAAACGTGATGGGTCACAAGCCCAGTTCTCTTTAGACAAGATCATGAATGCCATCGTCAAGGCATTCGACAGTGTGAACGAACCGGCCGATCTCGGAACTATTTCGAAGATCATCAGCCATCTGGACATCCACGACGACATCACTGTGGAGAACATCCAGAACCAAGTGGAGGAAGCCCTGATGCGCGAAGGCTTCTACCATGTGGCCAAGTCGTTCATCCTCTATCGTCAGATACACTCCGAGGATCGCGACACCCTCGAGAAAATGATGTTCTTGTCAGAATACACAGAGTCGGTGAACGCTGCTACCGGTTCGAAGTACGACGCTAATGCCAACGTTGAGCACAAGAACATCGCCACCCTCATCGGCGAGTTGCCCAAATCGAACTTTATCCGTTTGAACCGTCGTCTGCTCACTGACCGTATCAAAAAAATGTACGGCAAGGAACTGGCCGACGAATATATCAATAAACTGACTCACCACTTCATTTATAAAAATGATGAGACTTCGTTGGCCAATTACTGTGCCTCGATCACGATGTACCCCTGGCTTATCGGCGGTACGACCAGCATCGGCGGTAACTCCACAGCGCCCACCAACCTGAAGTCGTTTGCCGGCGGTTTTGTGAATATGGTGTTCATGGTCAGCTCGATGCTCAGCGGCGCCTGCGCCACACCCGAGTTCCTGATGTACATGAACTACTTCATCGGCAAGGAGTACGGTCAGGACTACTGGAAGCGTCCCGACGACCAGGCAGATCTCAGCCTGAAGAAGCGCTCTATCGACAAGGTCATCACTGACTATTTCGAGCAGATTGTCTACACGCTGAACCAGCCCACAGGTGCCCGTAACTATCAGGCCGTGTTCTGGAACATCGCTTACTACGACCGCTACTACTTCGAGTCGATCTTCGGCGACTTCTACTTCCCCGACGGTTCGAAGCCCGACTGGGACGGTCTTTCCTGGTTGCAGAAGCGCTTTATGAAATGGTTCAACAAGGAGCGTACGAAGACGTTGCTCACCTTCCCCGTGGAGACAATGGCACTACTGACCGACGAGAAAGGCGAGTGCAAGGATCCTGAGTGGGGCCAGTTCACAGCTGAGATGTACAGCGAGGGACACTCGTTCTTCACCTACATGAGCAACAATGCCGACTCGCTGTCGAGTTGCTGCCGTCTGCGCAACGAGATCACCGACAACGGTTTCAGCTATACCCTCGGTGCCGGTGGTGTCAGCACAGGTTCGAAGAGTGTGCTTACCATCAACCTGAACCGCTGTATCCAGTTTGCCGTGAACCACGAGATCGACTATCTCGACTACCTCGGTTCCATCATCGACCTCTGCCACAAGGTGCAGTTGGCTTACAACGAGAACCTGAAAGAGCTCCAGCAGCATGGTATGTTGCCGCTGTTCGATGCCGGCTATATCAACATTGGACGCCAGTACCTCACCATCGGTATTAACGGTCTGGTGGAGGCTGCTGAGTTCATGGGTCTGAAGATTACGCCCAACGACGACTATCTGCACTTCGTACAGGGCATCCTCGGTCTGATCGAGCAGTATAATAAGAAGTACCGCACGAAGGACGTGATGTTCAACTGTGAGATGATCCCTGCCGAGAACGTCGGTGTGAAGCATGCCAAGTGGGACCGTGAGGACGGCTACTTCGTGCCGCGCGACTGCTACAACAGCTACTTCTACGTGGTTGAGGACGACTCGCTGTCGGTCATCGACAAGTTTAAGTTGCATGGTGCGCCCTATATCGAGCATCTCACTGGCGGCTCTGCCCTCCACATGAACCTCGAGGAGCATCTGTCGAAAGAGCAGTATATGAAGCTGCTGAAGGTGGCTGCGCAGGAAGGCTGCAACTACTTCACTTTCAACATCCCCAACACCGTCTGCAATGACTGCGGTCATATCGACAAGCGCTACCTGAAGGAGTGTCCGCACTGCCATTCGAAGAATGTTGACTACATGACGCGTATCATCGGTTATCTGAAGCGCGTGTCGAACTTCTCGCAGGCCCGTCAGGAAGAGGCTGCCCGCCGCTATTACGCTATGGCAGACAAGTAATGCTGAAGTACGTCAATACCGGTATAGTTTTTCAGGAGATACCCGACGAAGTGACACTGGCAATCAATATTTCGAATTGCCCGTGTCACTGTCCGGGGTGTCATAGCCGTTACCTTTGGGAGGATGTCGGCCTGCCGCTGACTACCGATGCTATCGACGACTTTGTGGCCAGATACGGTTCCAACCTCACCTGTCTCGCTTTTATGGGCGGTGACAACGACCCGCGTGGCGTCGACCGTCTGGCGGCTTATATCCACGAAGAATACCCCGAACTGCGCGTTGCCTGGTATAGCGGGCGAACCATTATCTCTGCCCTTATCAACAAGGACAACTTCGACTATATCAAGATCGGCCCCTTCATCAAGCACCTGGGTCCCCTGAAGAAGCCCACCACCAATCAGCGCCTCTATCGCCGCACTGACGAGGGCGACTTCGAGGACATCACCTCACGCTTCTGGAAAAAATAGGATGACTTGACTGTCGGTAAAATAAAATCCCCGATGCTGCAAAGCACCGGGGATTGATTATAATCTTATGAATTCAGAGATCGTTATTCTTCTGTGGGAACGGTAATTTCATAGAAGAAGTCTGTTGGAATTGACTTATACTCTAACATCCAGTCGACCAGAAGAGGATAAACTGCAATGATCATAGGCACCTCACCAGCCTTGGGGAAGGGGATGTCAACTTCTGTGAGCACACCAGTACTACTCAGATTCTCAACAGTAACAGAGACATTGTTTGAAACGGGATTCCAACCGGTTACAGGAAACTCTGCGAGGTTCTTATCCCACTCAGGAGTCGGCAGAGTGTTGTACATTGTAGTAGCATCGAAACCATTTCCACTCTTTGACCATGTTGTATCACCAATCTTCAAAGTAAAGTCAAATGTACCACCCATTGCGCGGATGATAGCCTTCTGCCTGCTTGTTGCATAATCCTGATAGACATCAACAACGATATCATTGAAGTCGAAGTCCTTAGTACCACCGAGGTCTTCAATCATATAACGCTTCCAAACAGGAGGTGCAGACTCATAGCTTACAACCTGGAAAATCAAATCAGAATAGTCCTTATCGTTATTACAGTCAAAGCACCAATAAGTACGTTCACCGACGGTTACCACCTTATAATTTTCAACAACATATAGATCCATGTTGTTGGCTACATATGTATTCCAATCTTTATCATCCTGGGTTCCGTTTGTTGGACGTGTAGGATAGGCTACAAACTTAATATTATCACCTGTCATACTTTTGGTGTTAACCCTTCTTCCAGAGTTCTGATTCAAAGAGCCTTGATTTCCACGGTCATACCATCTGCCACTTTTCACGTTGATCTGAGCTGGTATTTCTGTTACTTGACCGTTCTGGTAAATGCCGAGATGATAATAATTGTATTTCTCGCCAGACTTAGCATGGCTAAAGGCAGCATACAAATCTGCAGAGAAATAAGGATTGAATGTTGAAAGACCTGTCGTATAGTCTGTCTGTTGTTCAATAACTTTTTTATCATTGTCAACAGAGGTTTTAAAACCATTGTAGAGTTCAAGAGGCAAAATAGTAGCAGTTCCACGAGTCATAGGACTCTTTGTCAAGTCTGTGAAATCCCAAGTCTGGTTAGGATCAATCTCACCATACCTCTTAATAAAGTTGGCTTTGTACTCGTTTTTTGTCAGTTCAATTTGGCTAGGTGTTTCAAAACCGGCATCCTTCGAACAACTAACGAATGCGGCACTGGCGAACAGTAACGTCATTCCAAACAAAATACTCTTCTTCATACGTTTAAGTTTTAAAAGATTTTTATTAATATAAGTTTATGTAAATATGATTCTTGTCTGGTGGGTAAATAGACATTTGTTCCATTTTCCGCTACAAAATTATATAAAATAGTAATAAAACCATCATTTTTGTCCTAACTTTTAACTTTATTTAATAATTCGGCCGAAAAATCCCATATAGAACATTTATTCTGTAAAAGATGGAAGTTCTATAAGCAAAGGGAGCATCCTTATTGGGTGCTCCTTTTTTAGCCAGAATATCAATCGTGATACCAATGATACCATGATACCGTGATACCCGTGATACCGCTTTTTATTTCTTTCTTTTGGTGAGATACTGCGCAAACTCCTCAAAGGCCTGATTGAACGCCTTGCTGTCAACGGGGCAGTTGTTGATCTGCGAGACAAGCGCCACCATCACCCTCATAAAGCGGTGAACCGATGCGTAATCATTCCAGTCGATGATGATATGCGCTATCCGCCGGTGCTGCGGCAACATGTTCAGCAGCCGTTTGATCAGGCTGTTGGGCAGGGCCACAAAGTGATAGAGACAGATCTCCGTCTCACAATAGCCCCGCTCACAATACTTCCTCAGGTCACGCATGATGGTCAGATACAGATACCTGATATCATGACTTTCCGTCGTGTTCCAGTTCAGTTGGTTCTTCATCCTCGAAATCCTCCTCAATAAAATCAAAATTACCCATCACGGTCGTCGTCTCGACCGTCGTCTTCTTGAACTTCTTAGAACGGTATACCGACAGCACCACAATCTCTTTCGACGTAAACACCTCGCGGCAGATCTCCGGAAACTTCTCCTGCAGTTCCAGACTGGTGCTCAGAGCGAAATCCGATGCCCTGGCCGTTCCCAGGCCGATATCCCCTGTGGGCAGGTTCTTATAGTCGAGCACCTCCAGATTAAAGCTGGGCTTCTTGGCGAAGCCATGCGGCTTTTTCTTGAAGGTCGGATACATGGCATACCGCTGATAGAACCCGCTTTTCAAGGGATAAGAGCCTGTATTGATGCAGCAGTTCTGCTTATACTGCCGCTCTGAGCCGTCGGTCAACTCAATGGTCAGGCACGAGAAATTGAAGCGCGGAATCTGCAGCTTGCCAAAGGTCACATACCCGTTGTCCTCAAACCGTTTTAAAGCAAACTCTATCATCTCTTTATCTTCTTGTAAGTTTCACCGTTCACCTTCGTAATCACCTTGTCCTTCTTCCAGCGATAGATGATCACCTTCACCTTCGAGTGTACACCCAGTTTCATGCAGGCTGCAATCACGTCGTTCTTCGTAAACTCATCCGACAGCGACTCAAAGAGACCCTGATGATGACTGGCCTCAACGACTGCCTCGTTCTGGAGCTTGTTATACTTCTCACCAAACATCTTCAGGCTTTCATGCAGGTCTCTGTCCATAAACCAGAGCACGAAGTCCTTGATCACCTTCTTCTCCCTTTCCTTGACCTGCGACCAGCAGCACATGCAGACCATGGCCAGTCGGAAGCCCTTCACGGCGCAGCGTCGGCGGAAGGTGTCGGCAGCCACATCGTTGGCCAGCGAGGCTGAGCGACGCGTCTTTTCAAGCCAGCCCTTGATTGTCGGAAACAGCCACGACCGACAATGAAATTTTCCATGTTTTTTTGCAAAGAAATGTTAAACAAAAACCACCCTCCTGCTGTATCCCCCAATCCCACAAACACTTACATCATTCACCTTCAAGAGAAACACAAACTCTCACAAAAAAATAGCCCCGCTGCCATAAAAAACAGCGAGGCTCGTTGCTGAAATCCTGGCATCTGGGCCTTTCGATAGGCTGATTTTGAATTAATTGCCGAAAGATTTGGAGGTAAAGATAAAAATATCTACCTTTGCAGACAAAACATGATGTCATGGACTTAGCGTTTATCTTAGACAAGTATTTCAAAGGAATGGATAATGTCTCCATAGACGTGTTTGATGCACAGACATTAAACGCAGTCTATCGGGATGTTGTCAATGCTATGACCTCTCATTTTGAAATCGAAGTGAGTGTGCTCCAAGCTTTGAGCTATTGTCTCTATGAGATGATGGACAACGTTCATATACATTCCGGCAAGCCGCTGGGCACGGCCATGACGCATTATGATAATTCACACAAGACCCTACGCATTCTTATCGCTGACGACGGCATGGGCATCAGGGAGTCGCTTGCTGAGAACGATAAATACAAAGACATTACCGAAGCTGAAGCTCTGAAGCTGTGCTTGGAGGACACGATTACCGATGGTAAGGGTATGGGGTTCGGACTCTATACAACCTCAAGGCTCGTCGACAGCATAGGCAAGGAGTTTATCCTACATTCTGGTACGCACAAACTGATTATCAAAGACGGAGAGACATCAGTCATCGAGAATGGATTCTGGCAAGGAACTCTTATCTATATGGAAATAGGCACGGGCGAGGAAATCGACCCAAATCAGATTGTTGATCATCGTGCAGCTCGCCGCACCACTTTCCGCGGATTGAATCCATTGGCTGAACGTAGCGTATTGGTAGCCCTTCAACGAAGATACAAAGTATTGTCTACCTGAATTAGGGCACATGGCATATCACAACAAGGACAAGATACTTTGTGACTGTCACAGATTGTCCTCAATGTTACATGAATTCCTGTGCACTTATGTTGCATCTCGTAAGGCTTTTTTGTTTCCTCATGCAACGTGCCTTGTTTTCGCCATCTATCTGGCTGCTGCCAACCCCTTAAACGTATAGCCTATACCTTCAACCGCAGCGCGGATGGCTTCTTCCGTAGCAGGACCTTTGATGGTGAGCGTGTTGGCAGAGGCGCTGGCCTTGGCTTTCTCAACGCCCGGCACTTCTTCGACGGCACGGACAACGGCTGCCTCACAATGACTGCAATGCATGTCCTCAACGCGGTAGACGGTCACATCGGGATCTAAAGGCTTCTTGTCTGTAAATTTACTGAAAAGTTTCATCATAAGAGCATATATGATTAATAATGTTAATACTGTAGCACATACGATTTTAAACGGACTTGGCAGAGTGGATGTGCTCATGCAGCAAGCATCCTGAGAGGCAGAGGTGAAGTCGATTCCCGTAGCATTGAGCAGCAGACCAAAGAGGACTGCAAACCCCACGATAGTCATCAGATAAATCGAGGTAAAACGTCTGCCCATCGACTTATGAACCACAAGGATGGAAGCGAGGTTAACGGCAGGCCCTGCCATCAGCATCACCAGTGCCGCTCCTGGCGAGAGCCCCTTCATCATCAATGCCGCCGCAACGGGGATGCTACCCGTCGAGCAGATATACATAGGTACGGCGACGACGAGTATGACCAGCATCTGCAGCAGCGGCTGACTGCCGAAACTGAGGAAAAACGCGTCGGGCACAGCCACCTGAATCAATGCCGCGACAACGAGTCCGATAAGCAGTCGAAGTCCGATGTCACGAAGCATATCATAATAAGCATACTTCAGTACGCGCCAAATCCTGTTACCGCTTTCTACTTGGCATGAAGCCGACGCATCCTCCTTCACGTCATCCTCACGAACCAGACGGTTTACCAGCAGTCCTCCGCAGACACCAGTGATAAGTGCCGCCGTAGGACGGATAATGGCAAAGCCCAGTCCCATCAGCGAGAACGTGGCCAGGATGGAGTCGATGCCCGTCTGTGGCGTGGCTATGAGAAACGAGGCAATGGCTCCCTTCGAAGCCTTTTCGTTCTTCAGGCCAATGGCCGTAGGGATTACTCCGCATGAACACAGCGGCAGGGGTATGCCCAACAGCGCTGCCCAAACAACGGACAGCTTGTTATTTCGTGAAAGATAATTGGCATAGAACTTCTGCGGTACAAACACGTGCAGCACACCTGCGATGAAGAATCCCAGCAGCAGATAGGGAGCCATCTCGCAGACAACATTCAAGAGCGATGTGAAGAAACCCAGTATATCCATCGGCTGCTATAACTCAAGTGACTGTCCCCACGGCTACTGCGCCAAAACCTTGGCCAGCAACGTCTCGTTGTCGGCAATCTCACCCATGGCGCGGTATAGTTCCGCATTCAGTTGTAATGCTGTCATATTCTTCACAATTTTGGTTGACGCTGCAAAGATAGGGATTATTTTCATAACTTCCAAATTTTCGAGCAGCGAACGCAATAAATGCTTGCATTTTTATTGCTGAGTCGTGAGTAAATTCGCCCAATGGGTCAAATGATTAAGCGATTTATTTCAAAACCAGACACAAAGAAACGGAAGCCACTGACTTCCGTTTCTCTATTCTCATCTTTGGGGAACAAATCAATGACTCCTGATCTCACCCCAGATGTCCCGGTGACTATTACATGCTTTGTATTAGAAATCGTCGTCTGGCTCTTTCTTTAGAGCTGTTTCCATTTCTGTTAGAAGTAATTCCACAATCTCTCGAGTAGTAATGCCGTGCATTTTCTTTTGGGCTTTCTCTTGTTTCCGTGGCGATGTTTTTTCATTTTGTTCAATAACCTCACGCATAGTCCATGTTTTCGTCTGTCCGTTCGGTAGTGTTGCATGCATTGTAGGTACTATCACTGTTACCTGTGCCCGTCCGTCCTTACAGCGTATCTTCATAGTAAAGTCTGTATAGAATGGCATCTGTCTTCCTAATGCCATTTGACGATACCCATTATAGAACTCTCCTTTGTAATTTACTACCCCTTCATCTTTGTCACAATAATCGAGTCCAGCTTTTGATCTCCCTTCTGTTCCTGTCCAGTCGCTTAAAGCCTCCATTGCTCGTCGATACAACGTTGAAGCTTTTACTCCGTCTACAGTCACAATCCGTTTCTGCTCATAGACGCCTTTCTCTTTTATAATAATGGCTGCAGAATCGACATCTGGAACTTGTGCTTTGACTGCTAATCCTACCATCAGTATTAATAGCAAAAATAATTTCTGTTTCATAATCTTGTTTTAGTTTGTTATCTGTTTCCTTCTATTTTATCGAGTTTCTTTTCCAATTGTGACAGTTTTTCAAGCACTTCATCATTATTGTCCGCAGCCATAGCATCAACAAAGATGCTATTAACAAGACTCATACCAATGATTCCACCCATGAAAAGAAGTACTGAGAAATAAATTCGAGCAAAAACGGCCATTGCTGATCCGCCATTAACAGCTATTGCTTCAGGCATCTCATACCACCCTTCGATAGTGAATAATCGGAAGATGGAATATAAACTGAGAGCAGGATTACCAAAATACTGTGGCGCTAAATCTCCGAAAAGGAATGTTGTAATGATACTAAATACCAATAAAAGAACAATCAAGCCGATTGCTACTATGTAGGAAGCCTTAAATGCCAATTTGATACCATTCAGAAGATTGTCAATATTTGGAATGAATTTCAGCATACGGAAAGTCTTAAAAGCACGCATCATCCTCAATGACAAAAGGATGTTTGTCCCTGGAAGAATTTCACCAAAGACATTAATACAGGATGGAAGAGCTAACAGGACAAGAATGAAGTCAAATCGGTTCCAACTATCAGACCAATAGTCTGAAAAACCTTGTGCATGGATTTTAACCGCTGCTTCTAACAAAAATAGTAAGGTAAATAAACTATCAATGATTAGAAGTACTCCCCCTTGATTGGAAAGGAAACCACTGAAAAATATAATGCCAGTATTGATTAGAACCAATACCAGCATTATATTGTCATTTGTAAAAATACGTTTAAGTGATTCCATTTATACGTATCTCTTGGCAGCTTCTATCAGTTGTTTCTTATATTTATAAATGTCATCCAACTTGTCGATAGATTCCATTTGTTCGTTTCTGCTCTCATCAACGAATCCTATACGCTTGTTACTCGGATTGTTGAAATGCAATCTACATATAGGCCTACGATTATTGTCATCAGCAAAAATGGCAAAATAGGATTGGGAATCACGATAAGTGACTCGCTCTGATGCAAGCACCTCGCACACAATACTTTTGACAATATAATATCCCTCCATTTCTTCCATTGTTGTGTTTATCTTAGAGGCCTTGTCATCTTCTTTCGTCTGTTCCACTTCTTCATTTGGTTCAACCGCGGTTGATGGAGTCTTTATTGGAGCACCTGCAGCCTCAGTTGCTTTAATAGCTATACCGAGTTTTTCGCTCATCACGTCATTTATGTGACTCTTTAATGCTCGTTTCACGATATCGGTAAACTGATCAAGGACTTTCTGTGTAACAATGCCTTCATAGACACGCTTCGTCAACAATTTTACAAGTTCCGGGGATGGCTCGTCGAATTCTGAACGGATAACCTTCTTGACTTCCGACATGTATTTTAACTCATTGGCGCTACTGAGGATATTGTCAAGATCAAAGTTCTCCTTACAGAACTTCTTTACTTCCTCAATCTGAGTCTCACGTATTTTCTCCAGATTTATCTCAAGGAAGGGAACATCGTCCATAATGTTTTCCTTTATCAAGTCTGCGTAAAAACGGTAAACGATGCCGTTAGTAAGCACTCCGAACTTCGCTTTAGAGGCAACATAGTATCTTTTCAACTGATTATCATGAAGATTTAAATCCTGCTTCCAATGCTTGCATTCAATCAACATGATTGGTGATCCATCTTTCATGATTGCATAATCAATCTTCTCTCCCTTCTTCTTTGCAATATCACAATCCATCTCCGGTACCACCTCTAACGGATTGAAAACATCATATCCAAGAATCTGGATGAATGGCATAATAAATGCATTTTTGGTTGCCTCTTCCGTTTGGATGGATTCTTTGAGTGATTTAACTCGTTCTGCCAATTGTAAAATAGAATCTTTAAAGTCCATAGCCATATTCTTATCAAGTTCAATCCCCCCAGTCCCGCAGAAGACAACTATATAAACGTGAGAAGCGTGGAACTGTATCCACTTCTCTGACTGAGGTCCTGAGAAAACCGGCATGGGAGAAATGGCTTAAGTCCACGCTATCGCGCGGAAGCCATCATGTTCTCTTGCCATGCTTGAAATTTCTCAGGTTTCAGTCACAAGACGAGCATAACGCTTCTTTTATTTCCTCTAAAGTCGCACCGACACCTCCACCGAGGCATTCGCCAGTGTTCAAGGGGCAAAGATACAAAAGATTTCCGATTCTAAAAAGAAAAAAGCAAAAAAGTTTGCAAATATGCCCAAAAGTACCTATCTTTGCGCACAGAAACAAACTGAAAGGATGAACAATGACAAAACTCAACGACTATCACCTCAAGGTGACACAAGAGAAAATGAAGTCGGTGGCCTATTGGCAGAAGCATCCGATTTCGCACGAGGAGTGCTTGAGTCAATTCAGGCGCTTGCGGGAACAACGTCTTGCAAGGGAGTCCAAATTGCAAGACTAAAAGACTGGGCCATTACCAACAATTGTTGGATCAGTAAAGACACACTCGGCACATACTCTGATCGCGGATCTGAAAACGAAGTCTATGCTTCGTTGGACAGCAAATATGTCTATAAGTTGAATGACTTTCGTTATTCTGATGATAATTTGACCCCATTCTTCGAGCGCATAAGTATACACAATCAGCTTTTCCCCGATTGTGCTTATAAGTTTATCGGGTTCTCCGAGAATCAAGACGGCAAGATCTGCGCTGTTCTATGTCAGCCATTCATCCTGGCTCAGCGCGAAGCGACTCAACAGGAAATCGATGAAGAACTTGTACGCCTTGGCTTCCACAAGGAATTAGACGGCTACTTCACAAATGACAAGTATGACATTTTCGATGCTGTGCCCAACAATGTTTTAATGGGTGATGACAATCATCTTTATTTCATCGACACCATCATTTTCAAGTCAGATACTGGCGGCCTCAAAACTTATCGAAGCCATTCGCCACGAGCCAGCAAGCAGAAGCTCATCAATAACGAGCCGTAATCTCGTCCAAAGTGAGGAATCTGAGTTGTTTCAAATTCCGAAAAAAGCGACACAATGCATTTTTGCAATATGGAATGACGGATATTCCGAAAAAAGTTGTAAATTTGCAAACATGAAGCAGACGTTACCCGACTATATCAAAAATAATGAGGACTTGCAGCAGATCTTGCAAAAACAAGAAGGCAGTTTTATTAAGTATTTTACAGAACATTTGGACGATAACCATGTTAACGGAACATGGTATCAACGTTATCAAGATTATAAATCATGGGGTCGGTTCTACTGATCATTTTTTTACGTTGAAAATTTGGATGTTCGAGAATAAGTTCGTGGACACAATGGGGTCTAGCACCGTGTGACATTGGCAGCCCACAAACTTTTTTGCCCCAAAATTTGGATTATTCCGTTTTTATGCTTATATTTGCACCGTAAAGGCTAAAGATCTATATATGAGTAAGGAGACGATGATACAGCAGATAGCCCATTATTTCGAGACCCAGCCCGTCTTGAAAGCATGGCTGTTTGGGTCGTATTCACGTGATGAACAGAAAGATGGAAGTGATGTTGACATACTTGTGAAGTTCGACAGAAGTATCCCAATCGGTTTGTTTGCCTATCTCCGTATGCATCGCGAACTGGAAGAAAAGCTAGGTTGCAAAGTTGATCTTGTAGAAGAAGGGACCCTTCGTCCATCAGTACAATCAACTGCTAATCGTGACTTGAAAGTAATTTATGAGAGAAACAATTAGAGATATAGATCGCCTTCACCATATTGACGAATGTATAGAGCATATCAATGACTATCTTAACGGGAAGTCGTTCGAAGATATGACAGCCGATATCATGTGTTATCATGCCGTTGTTTATAACATAATGATTATTGGTGAGGCTGCCAATCTTCTGACCAAGGATTTCAGAGAAAAGCATCCTGAAGTTCCCTGGCGTGACATTGTAGATATGCGTAATGCTTTGGTACATGGCTACATCACCACAAATGCAAATTTGATCTGGGATACCTATACCAACGACTTGCCATTGTTAAAAAGGCAAATAACTCAATATATTGAGGAATTAAGAAGAATTGTAGAATCCTAATGTGACAGGGAGATCGAATGTGACAGGGGGACAGTCCTGAAGTGAACCCAGAAAGTTGGACACAACTTAAAGGTTCAAATGAAACGAATTTTTAGTATTGAAGAAAAGATGTCCGCGATTGGATTAGTATTCCAAGGCGAATCAGCGCGTTCTGTGTCTCGTAAACTCCATTTAGGCCATCATATTTTATATGAATGGATAGAGAGTTACAAACTTCGAGGTATTGAGGGTCTAAAACCAAAGGGAAAAAGACCGAGAAGACTTTCTTATGAAGAAAAATGCAAAATTATTCGTGAATATCAGGAAAGTGAATTAACTTTGTGCCAGCTTTCTGCCAAATACGACATAGCTAGTTCTGTATTAGGCAATTGGGTTCGATTGGTAGAGAGAGAAGGATTTGAAGCCCTTGCGCCTCGGAAGCTTGGGCGTCCCAAGACTGGTAGAGATATGACGAAACGACTATCCAAAGAAGAGTACGAGAAGGAGAATGAGCGCCTTCGCAAGGAGAACGAACGCTTAAGGCTGGAGAATCTCCTACTAAAAAAAGTGAAAGCCTTAGTCGAGGAAAGAGAAGCCCGAAACAGAGTGATTGGGCATGGGCCATCGAAGAACTAAGGCGCAACGAGCATGCAGACCTCGATCTGCTGTTGGAACTCAAACAGATGGCTCGCAGTACGTTTTACTATCATCTTAAAAACAGCAAGAAGAAAGACAAATACAGAGAAGAGAAAGATATGATTTATGCCATCTTCCATAAGCATAAGGGGCGTTACGGCTATAGGCGCATTACGCTAGAACTCCGTAACAGGAATCGTCTTATTAACCACAAGACGGTCAAAAAGCTTATGGATGAACTCGAGCTTAAGAGTGAAGTGCGGAAAGTAAGATATCGCTCCTATAAAGGCGAGGTTGGCAAGACGGCCCCTAACATCATCGACAGAGATTTCGTGGCCGACAGACCTTATCAGAAGCTAGCTACGGATGTAACCCAGATGACTGTTGGTGGTTGCAAGATCTACCTTTCTCCTATACTCGATATGTGTGATGGAGAGATACTGTCTTACACCATTGCAGACGCGCCAAACTTAGAAATGGTGATGGGTATGCTCAACCAGATGTACGAGCGTATAAAGCTGCCTGAGGGCGTTATATTGCATTCTGATCAAGGATGGCACTACCAGCATGCAGCTTACCAGAAAAGTCTCAAGAAGCATGGCATTACTCAAAGTATGTCTCGTAAAGGCAACTGCTTGGATAATGCCATGATGGAGAACTTCTTTGGTCTCATGAAGTCCGAACTGCTCTATCCTGGTAAATACACATCGGCAGAGGTCTTCAAGAAAGACCTGATAGAATACATTGAATATTATAACAACGAGAGAATAAAGCTCAGATTAAATGGAATGAGCCCAGTACAATACCGGACTCAATTCCAAAAGAGCAATAGTGTTTAATCTGTCCAAACTTTGGGGTTCACTTCATCCCTTGTCACCATCGTTGAAAATTTGGATGTTCGAGAATAAGTTCGTATCTTTGCCTTCGCATTTGAAAACAATTAAACCGATGGAAGTGCACAGGGGGGGGCAGGAACGATGTGTAATACAGAAACTTCAAAAATGATCAGTAGAACCGACCCCGTGATTCCGAACCGACCCCGTGATTCCCTGCTACCAGATGCCAGGCGACGCTGCTTGGGCTGCAGCCATACTGGAGAAAATACGGATGTTCAATAAGATACATTAGATAACTGTTTAATTATGAAAAGACTAATTAATTGGGTGATGGCCGCCACCCTCATTTGCGTCGCAAGCATGTTCATAGCATGTACGTCAGCTATTGCCGATAATCCTGCCGCTAATGATGATGGTCAGGCCCAAAAGGCACTCCTGGTCATTCTCGACGGATGGGGCATCGGCGATAAGAGCGAGGGTGACGTTATTTATCACACCCCCACGCCATACATCGACTATTTGACAGCCAATTATCCGCACACCGAGTTGCAGGCTTCTGGTGAGTACGTGGGGCTTCCCGACGGACAGATGGGAAACTCGGAGACAGGACACCTTAATATTGGTGCTGGACGCGTAGTCTATCAGGACCTTGTGAAGATTAACCACGCCTGTGCCGACAACTCCATTGTAGAGAACCCCGAGGTCAAGTCGGCTTTCGGCTATGCAAAGGCTAACGGCAAGAGCGTTCATCTGATGGGCTTGACCTCCACTGGCGGCATACACTCATCATTCGCCCATCTGCTGAAGCTCATCGACATCGCCAAAACCTATGATATTGAAAACTGCTATGTACATTGCTTTATGGACGGTCGCGACACCGACCCAAGGTCGGGCAAGGGCTTTATCGCCGACTTGCAGAAGTACATGGATGAGGTTGGGGTAGGTGCAATCGCTTCTATCATTGGCCGTTACTACGCTATGGATCGCGATAAGCACTGGGATCGCATCAAACTGGCTTACGACTTGCTTGTACATGGTGAAGGGCGTCAGGTGGCCGACATGGTGGAGGGCGTACAGTCGTGCTACGACTCCCATACGGAGGAGCATAAGAACACCGATGAGTTTATGGAACCGCTTGTAAACAGCAACGTCGACGGCTGCATCAAGGAGGGCGATGTGGTCATCTTCTTCAACTTCCGCAGCGACCGCGCCAAGGAGCTAACCATCGTGCTTACACAGGAGAATTTGACGGAGCAGGGCATGCAGACCATCCCCAATCTGCAATACTACTGCATGACGCCCTACGACGATACTTTTACTGGTGTACACATCCTTTTTCCAAAAGATAATCTGCATAACACTCTCGGCGAATATATCTCCAGCAAGGGTCTGAAACAGTTACACATTGCCGAGACTGAGAAATATGCCCACGTCACCTCGTTCATCAATGGCGGGCGTGAAGAGCCGTTCGAGGGCGAGGATCGCATCTTGGTGAACTCACCCCAGGTGGCTACCTACGATTTGAAACCCGAGATGTCGGCCCTCGAAGTGAAGGACAAACTTGTAGAGGCGCTCAAGAGCGGCAAGTACAACTGGATAGTGGTGAACTTTGCCAACAGCGATATGGTGGGCCATACAGGTGTTTATACTGCCATCGAAACTTCAGTGAAGACAATTGACAAGTGTTTGAACGAAGTGGTGGAAACAGCCACGAAGATGGGCTACGAAACTATCATCACCGCCGATCACGGCAACGCAGATCATGCCCTCAATGCCGACGGCACGCCCAACACTACACACTCCGTCAATCCAGTTCCTTTCATCTATGTGACATCTAACAAGAACGCGAAGGTGCAAAACGGCGTCTTAGCCGACGTGGCTCCTTCCATTCTCCACATCATGGGACTGCAACAACCCGAGGAAATGACAGGCAAATGCCTTATCGACGACTAAATTCTGATATGTCACATCGAGTCAGGATAATCTGTGCATGAAAAGTATATAGAACAAATTGAATAGACAAATTTATGAAAAAGACAATGTTATGGATGCTCGCCGCCATCCTCATTTGCGGCACAAGCGTATTCACGGCGTGCTCATCGAACGACGACACCCCCGTTCAGCCTGTGGTGCAAGTTGGCATCGACAAGACCAACTTCCCGGATGACAACTTCTGGAACTATCTGCTTGAGCAGGACTATGGAAAAGACGGTGTACTGACGGATGAAGAAATCAGAAACATTACTGTCATGGATGTCTCGGAAAAGGAGATTAAAAGCTTGAAAGGTATCGAGTTTTTCACGGCTTTGAGGACCCTGAATTGCAGCGACAACGAACTGACCGAGCTCGACATTTCGGGGAATACGGCTTTGGACACCCTGGATTGCAGCTACAATGAACTGACCGCACTCGATGTCTCCAAGAATACAGCATTGGACTCGCTGGATTGCAGTGTCAACGAACTGACCGCACTCGATGTCTCCAAGAATACAGCATTGAGGTCGCTGGATTGCGGTTTCAATGAACTGACCGCACTCGATGTCTCCAAGAATACAGCATTGAGGTCGCTGGATTGCGGTTTCAATGAACTGACCGCGCTCGATATTTCCAAAAATACAGCCTTGACATATCTGCGTTGCATCGGCAATAGTCTGACCTCGCTCGACCTCTCCAAGAATACGGCATTGACATACCTGCAATGTTATGGCGATGATCTGACCGCGCTCGATATTTCCAAGAATACGGAATTGACATACCTGTCTTGCGGCAGCAATGAACTGACCTCGCTCGATCTTTCCGTGAATAAGGCATTGACAGAGCTGTCTTGCGATGACAATAAGCTGACCTCGCTCGATATCTCCGTGAATAAGGCATTGACAGAACTGTCTTGCAGCGGCAATAAGCTGACCTCGCTCGATGTCTCCAAGAATACAGCATTGACACGCCTGTCTTGCGATGACAATAAGCTGACCGCGCTCGATATCTCCGTGAATACGGCATTGACGAGCCTGTCATGCGATGACAATAAGCTGACCGCGCTCGATATCTCCAAGAATACAGCATTGACATACCTGTATTGCGGTTTCAATGAACTGACCTCGCTCGATATCTCCAAGAATACAGCATTGACATACCTGTATTGCTGTTTCAATGAACTGACCTCGCTCGACCTCTCCAAGAATATGGCATTGGAAAACCTGTTATGCTTTAAGAACCAGATCAGCGGGCAGAATATGGATGCCCTGATAGGCAGCCTTCGGCAGAATGAATCCGAAGAGTTCTGTGCATTCTATGTTATGGACGGTAACGAACCCAACCAGAATGTCTGCACCAAGAGTCAGGCAGCAGCAGCCAAGGCAAAGGGCTGGCTGCCTAAGTATTGGGATGAAGATGAAAAAGCCTGGCTGGAGTACGAAGGCAGCGAGTAAGTGACACCCTGAGTATCAAACACTTAGGCATTAATGCGGTATCACGGGTATCACGGTATCACGGTATCATTGGTATCATGAATGGGTTCCGAAATTTGGAAAGATTTTTCCATTTATATATGACATTACTTATTTATTATTTATTAATATATAAAATAAAAATAATAATATATATAATAAAAATAATAGGAAATTTTTTCGCCGATGTCGGTCGTGATACCGATGATACCGTGATACCCGTGATACCGTTTTGATTACAGAACGTTGCCTACATACGCGTATGTGATAGGCTTATAAAAGGAAAAATGCAGCGCGTTGCCGTGATCAACGACAACCGCGTTGTGGCACGTGCTGTGCGCTACAGCACTGTGAAGAGTGACGAACTGACCTCCTATGCGGCTCAGTCCAGTCACATCCCTGAATCTACCCTCCGCGCCTGCACTCTGGCCATGCGCGAGGCTATCTCTTATTTCGTGCTCAACGGTCACCATGTGAACCTGGGCAAGTTTGGAATCCTCGGTATCCGTTCTACGCAGAAAGCTGCGACCGATGCCGAAGAGGTAAATGCAAATCTCGTCAAGCATGTGACGATTGGCTTCACCCCCTCCGTGGAGATTAAGAATGCCATCTCACAGATGCGTATCGAGACTGAAGTCTAACCCTTAAAAATGTATGTTGCTATGACTAAGAAAGGACAAATCAACATTGGCTACAAGGCCCGCCGCATCGGCTTCAACGACACCGAGAAGCTCGTCGGTCAGGCCAGCCGCTACTCTACGATCGGTTATGACGCCATCGTGGCCTACGCTGCCAAGGCAGCTGCCGTTCCCGAGTCGAGCATCGAGATGGCCATGGAGGCCCTGTTCGATGCCATGAACTACTTCGTGCTGAACGGCCATTCGGTGCAGATTCCGAACCTCGGTACCTTCTCCATCGGCGTCCGCGCCAAGAGTACCGGCAGCGAGGCTGAGTTCACCGCCGACTTCGCGAAGAATCTGCGTGGTATTAACATCCGCTTCCTGCCCGATCCTGACCTGAAGGCGATGATTGCCAACACCGCCATCTCTACCGACGTGGAGGAGGAAGGCTATGTGAGCGATGGCGTGATTGCCGTCAAGAGCATGGCCTTCGGCAAGGGGCACAGCTCATCCCGCTCACCGCAGGACGCACCTATATGGTGCCGCCCGTCACCCGTCTGGTACTGAACGGTACGCGTCTGTCGCAGACCTATCTGGGCACCACCCCCATGCGCGTGGTGATGCTCGATAGTGAGGGTGCAGAACACGCCAGCCTCCTGGCCGGAAAGCTCGTCAGCCTGAGCTACAACCAGGTGACGGTCCATCTGAAGGAGTATATAAAGTCCTATCCAGAGTATGTGGCCATCAAGAGCTTCCAGCTCAAGGATAAGGACGGCAACGTGATTGTGGAGCGTGCCTTCGGCAATCTCCAGACGCTGCCCTACATCTCGGCCGTGATCATCGACGGTGTACCCGTGCCCGTGGGCGGTACGGTGAAGTATGAGGCTGGCAAGGAGGTGAAGGTCCGTCTGATCGGCGCCAACCTCGGCGATGCCACCACCATCAAGATCGGTAATACCGTGGTAGAGCCTACTGCCCTGGGAGACCGAGATGGTGATCCTCTTCACGCCCACAGGCACCGGCAACTGGCCCGTCAGCGTACAGGGGGCTACCGGCGATCCCTGCGTGTACAACCTGTCTTTCGGTGCGGCTGGCGGCACGAGCATCGTCTCTGTCACTGCCAACGGCGATGCCCTGAACAACGGCGGCTCGACCACCATCACTGCCGGCAACAACTACAGCATCGCGATTGCCGGTACGGGACTGGCTGAATTGACGGCCGAGAACTTCGTGGTGCCTGCTGGCTCGCAGATCACCCTCGGCTCGCAGTCGGACACCCTGATCCAGGCCACCATCGCCAATGCCCAGCCGGGCGACTTCAAGGTGGTGGTCGACGAGCAGGAGATCTTTGCCGCTGCCCTCGTGGCGGTCACCCCGAGCGTGAGCATCACCGGCATCAAACTGACCTCCGAAGGCGCGACGCAGCCCGTGTCGACGACCATCATCGCCGATCAGGAGACAGGTGCATTTGAGGTGTTCCTCGTGGGTCAGAACCTCGACGAGCTGCAGGCCAGCGACATGTCGGGCCAGTACCTCAGCAGCATCACCTATGATGATGAGAACGCGCAGGTATCGGGTGCGCTCACCCAGAACGGTACGACGCATCTCGTGATCACCAACGATGGAACGACCGTCGCGTCGATCAACATCCAGCGTGGCTCCGGAGGTAACGGCGGCGCCGACCTCGACAAAGACTGATCAAACACATGGGGACGGTTCTTTTTTGTTTGACGAATCACCCGCAAAGGCTATCAAACAAAAAAGAACCGCATTCTATGCTAAATTCCAAACATTAATTGATAATTAACTATATATTTAACACTTGAGGAGCTAGGCTTACCTCGTTGCTTGTTCGATACACGTTATCAGGGTTATAT
>Ga0247610_10001314_pt1 | contig 31085 bp, 23 predicted proteins | sample 174DNAGHGhighgp2_FD_193483 | JGI IMG/M metagenome (GOLD analysis project Ga0247610, IMG submission 193483) | Sheep rumen microbial communities from Palmerston North, Manawatu-Wanganui, New Zealand - 1742 DNA GHGhigh gp2 | ecosystem: Host-associated > Mammals > Digestive system > Stomach > Rumen...
ATGCAAAAAGACTATTTGATAAAGGCTGTCAATAACTGCATTTTTATGCAATGAACCATACTTTTCCGATTGTTCCTGCCACTCACTAAAGAAATTAGCCTTCAATGGAAAAACAAGCGTATCATTTGAAATAGATGCATTTATTTGTCGCAATTCATCAATTATTACAGAATCGTTCCAATTTGCATTTTCAAGCGAACTAGAATTACAGCACGAAGATAATGCCAGAATCACTATGCTCTCAAAGCAAAATATGTATAGAATGCGCTTCATAAGGAATGTATTCAAAATCGACTGCAAAGTTATAACAATTTTGCGAAATATGCAAGATTATTTTACTTTTTCACTTCAAAAAGTAGGAATTTGTATGAAATATGAATAGTTGTCGCCAAATTGCCGAACATAAATGCGCCAAAATGTACGATGAAAAGCCGGATGGCATCCGGCACAACAAACATAGAAAACGGCATTCAATGCCGGGACAATGGACAAAGTAAAAGAAAAGAAGCAAAAGAAAAATAGCGGAGAAGAATGCGCGACGGATGGCAGATGGCGAACCCGACAGGACAGAAAGTGATCTATATAAAAGCGGGATAATATCCCGCAAAAACTGACGCTACTAATGACGACAAAAATGTCGCCAAAATGCAAATTATAAGAAAGGAAAATAGAACTACCGATGTAATACCGATGAGAAAAAATAGAACATTATGGAACGAGTCAGTAAGGAAAAACTAGTTTTTGACGAGGTCCCTGTTCGTTTAGTACTGTTAGCCCCCTTTAAGGGGGGTAACGTACGTACTAAAGAACGATAGGGGGACCTGTCAAACGCCGGAAGGCATCCGGCACAAAAGGAGAAGAGAACCCGCGGGGCTAACAGGCGAAGGAAACCGGACAGAGACGTGACGTACATGTCCGTAATGGTCGCGAAATGGTCGCGGGTTTAACCGCTAAAAGAAAGGTAAGAACCCGCATTCAAAAAGAGCAAGCACAGGACAAAGAAAGCCGGCATCAAATGCCGGGACAATGGACAAAGTAAAAGAAAAGAGAGAAATATGCCAAAACAGAAATGCCCCTGAAACATATAAAAAAATCCTTAAAATTTGCGTATGTCAAAAATTATTCGTACCTTTGCAGCCGCAAAGGTTTTGAATAAAGAACGAACGATGGATATTGCACTGGAAATCATATTGTTAGTTATTGCATGGCTGTGCGTGGTGGCAGGCATCATCGGCTGTGTTGTGCCGGCAATGCCCGGCGTGCCCCTGGCATATATCGGGTTGATCATTGCCCAGTTCTCCGATTGTGTGGATTTTGCGTGGTACACGCTGGTCATCTGGGGATTCGTGACAATAGGCGCCTTGTTGATTGACTATGTCGTGCCGGCATGGGGAGCCAAGCAATTCGGCGGCACCAAATGGGGCATGTGGGGCAGTACGCTCGGCTTGCTGGTAGGTCTGTTCTTCGGCGTATGGGGCGTGATCATCGGCCCGTTCGTCGGGGCTGTCGTTTTTGAACTGCTCGGCGGAAAGAAAGTGTGGGAATCGTTCAAAGCCGGCTGGGGCACGTTCGTCGGTCTGCTGTTCAGCACGATCGTGAAACTGATCTGCTGCGGTTTGATGGCGTTGGTGTTGTTGTATGGAATGATCTGGTGATAACGGGAAGGAAAACAGTGTATGTTGAGAGAAGGATGGCGTAGAAGAGTAGGGATTGATCTGCTGGTGTGGCTGGTGGCTATACTCCTGTGTATGTTGTGGCGCTGGGTAGCGGATAAGAGTGCTATCGGTATCTATTGGGCGATGTTCGGCGTGCTGACCGTGCTGTGGGTGCTGGTGGGAATGCTGGTGCAGGTGTACCGCTCGTACAAGGAGACATGGTTCTGGCAAGCCGTGCTCGCACTTCTCATGGATGCGGGTATATTAATCGGACTCTGTTGGCTCGTGCTCCCTCGTCTGCCCTGGGGACTGTCCCCCAAAGTGGCGACATGGACCATCATGCTCGTCGGCGCCATTGATACCCTTGTGGTGCTGCTGGAGCATTACTGGAAGTATGCGACCAACATGACCGTGCCGGCTATGCAAGTGGAGCAGCGTGACAATGCCACGGTCGCCCGTCCCGACGAACCGCGTAGCGCCGCGTCGATGAACTCCATTCATCAGTCGGTGCTCAGCGTGACCACGGAAGAGGACTATCAGATGCTGCTGGAGCATGCGAAACTGGACTCCAAACAGACCAAGGCTGTCTGTGACCGTAACCGGTTTGCGTTCTTGCAGATACCTGACTATCAGTATTATACATTGGTTGACTTGACCCTTCTTAATGATGCGAAAGGTATCAACAGACGTTTCTGTATCGTCAACCAGAAACTGCCGGACAACGGACGTTATGTGTGCTGCTACCGACCGCAGGAATATATCAAAAAGAAGATCCTTGCCAAGTATCCATGGGGCATCAATTGGCTCGTTTATTGCCTCTATTTCTTCACCAAACGTGTGCTGCCGAGACTGATGCTGACCAGCCGTCTGTACTACGATCTGAACAAAGGGCGCAAGCGCATGTTGTCCAAAACCGAAGTGCTGGGACGTCTGTATTATTGCGGCTTTGAGGTGGACGAGATCGTGCCGATGGGACACATCGAGTATGTGTTCGCACACCGAATCTCGCAGCCCTATCCGCAGGAGCAGTTCAAGGTCTACGGCCCGCTGATCAAGTTACGTCGTGTGTGCAAGAACAAGGAGTTCCGCTATTTCTACAAAATGCGCACCATGCACCCGTACGCGGAGTATATCCAGAAATATGTGTTCGACGCACGCGGAGGCATGGATATCTCTGACAAATCCAATGACGACTGGCGTATTACAACCTGGGGTAAGTTCATGCGCAAGTACTGGCTGGACGAACTGCCGATGCTCATCAACTGGCTCAAACGCGATGTCAAACTGGTGGGTGTCCGTCCGTTGAGCAAAACCATGTTCGAGACCTATCCGAAGTGGCTGCAGGACAAGCGGACGCTGACCAAACCCGGATTGATACCTCCGTTCTATATCGACCATCCGAATACCTTCGATGAACTGTTCGCCAGTGAAGATAAATACCTGACAGAGTACCTGGCACATCCGATTCGTACGGATATCAAATATTTCTTTTTGACCATGCGTTCTATCCTGACGAGAAAGACCCACAGTGCTTAGCGAATTGGAAACATATTTGTCCTTGGTGCGTGCCGCGTTATGGGGCGAAAAAATGCCTTGGCCGGTGGAGCGGACGAACCGTCTGCTGGAGTTGAATATGCTACAGGGAACAGGTACGTTGGTGTTTCCGATGGTGCTGGATCAGGACGATCTGCCATCCGCTGCACGCACTACGATGAAGAGCGTGTGCCTGCAGACGATGCAGCAGCACGTCAAGTTACAGCACACCCTGAGCGTGGCGCTAGACGCACTGGAGAAAGCCAATCTGCATGCTGTTGTGATGAAAGGGGCCGGCTTGGCATCCCTTTACGCCGAACCCCATTACCGCAGCTGGGGAGATATAGACCTGTTTGTCGGAAAAGACCAGTACCATCCGGCATGTGCCGTGATGCGAGACACGTTTCCTCAGGCGCTGAAGTTCGACGAGGAGTTGGATCACTACAAGCACTACAACCTGATCGCAGATGGCATCTCCATCGAGATACATCGCGTGTCCGTCGGACATCAACATCCGGTGGACGAGATGCGATACGACAAAATCGAACATTTCGGAATGACACACGGTGAGCGGATTGCTGTGGAGAATGTCGAGATGACGATTCCGGAACCGACCTTCAATGCGCTGTTCGTGTTGCTGCACTCGTGGGAGCATATGATCACCCAAGGGGCGAATATACGGCAGTTGTGCGACTGGACGCTGTTGGTACATCATTATCATGACAGGATAGACAGTGAGCGGCTTAAACGCGACTTGGAATTGTTGCATCTGCTGGATGTGTGGCAGTTGTACACATGGATAGCGGTGCATCATCTGGGACTGAAACAGGAAGAGGCATTCTTCTACAGCGACGAACCGGCTCACCGCGCAGAGCGCTTGCTGAACGACCTGCTGTTAGGCATAATGGTCGAGAACAAACAATCCGGCGAAGCACCCAAAGGACGCGTGAGGCGTAAGATGCACACGATGCAGGAACGCATGAAAAACGCCGATCGAATAGAGCAGTACAGTCCTGCTTATGCACGACATATGCGGGCTACCACTTGGCTGAACGGTGCCAAACGGTTCTTTGCAAAAGACAGACACTGGGAATAATGGTAAAGAAATACGAAGATATAATGCGCGCGCTGCGCGCAGACGAGTACGCGCCAATTTATATATTGTGCGGCGAAGAACCGTACTACACCGATGCCGTGCACGCGTACATAGCGGAGCATGCGTTGGACGAGATGGCGCGTGAGTTTGACCAGCAGACTGTGTACGGTCGCGATCTGCAAGGTGCTGATATTGCGCCGGTTATAGGTGCAGCACGCGGATTTGCCATGATGGGAGGACGCAAAGTGATCATCGTACGCGAAGCGCAAGCAGTAAAGAAATGGGAGGCGCTGAATGCGTATATGGACAATCTGATGCCGCAAACGGTCCTGGTCATCTGCTACAACGGCAAACCCGACAAACGCCAAGGCGTATGGAAGAAAGCGGCAGAGCACAAACAGGTCGTCTGGTTACAATCCGATAAATTGCGCGACTACGAAGTTGAGCGGTGGATTGCGAATTATATTCAAGAATTCAGCCGTCAGCATTCAGCTGTCAGCATCGATCCCCGTGTAGCACCGTTGCTGGCAGACCATCTGGGCACGGATCTGAGTGCTATCGTAGGCGCCCTGCAGAAACTGATAGACGGACGCCCCGAAGGAGTGAACACCATTGATGCCGCCCTCGTAGAACGGAACATAGGTATCTCTAAAGACTACAATATCATGGAGTTACAGGCTGCGCTCATCCGTGGAGACGTAGCGCGTGCCAACCGGATAGCGCAGTACTTCGCGTCCTCCAAGGACCATCCGATGATTCGGGAAATGGCGCCCTTGTTCACGTTCTTCTCCAATCTGTTGATGTACCATTACCTGCCCGACAAGAGCCAGGCGAATGTGGCCAAAGAACTGGGTATCAATCCGTATTTCGTGAAGGACTATGTGGCGGCAGCCAAGCGTTTTCCTGCCGGCAAAACCTTCCTCATTGTCGGCTATCTGCGCGATACAGACGCACGATTAAAAGGCATCAACAATCCTTCCGCCAAGGATGCGGACTTGTGGAAGGAGATGATTTACAAGATTTTGCACTAAAGGCTAAAGGTTAGAGGCTAAAGGCTAATGGGATAGAGGGCCGTAGTAGTCGTATGGAATCGGTTGCCAGGTGGAAGGATAGCTGTTTATGCTAACCCATAGAATACTGTCCAGATCAGCACGGTGAAAGACATGTTCCTGTACCTTCGCGGTGCTTTTTCTTGCGTCTTCCGGTTGGAACATCAGCTCCGCTTCGTGCATAGCAAGGAACTCCGCTTCTTCCGCTTCTAACTTGGCAAGCACTTTCGGATAGATCTTATCAAACAACTGGGGATGCGCGGTGTACCACACCAGCGATGAATCGAACTGCGCCTGCGTAATATCGTGTTTCTCAAGCACTTGCGCATAGTAGATGCGCTTGCTCTCTTCGTTGTAACGCATACCGCTGAGTTGCAACATCGCGTCGGTCTTGTGCAAATCAACCAGTACATCACGCATCTCCCAAGAGTGCAGAATACCTCTCGGACGACAGGAGACGGCTAATGCTGCGACGATAAGCAGCATTAGCATTGGTGATTTGATATTGGACATTGGAGATTTCATTTCTCTTCTGCGGGTTCTTGTTCTTTCTTTTTAAAATCCGTATTCAGCTGTTTGGAATAGAAGAACAGGATGACGAACACGGCCACCGTGATACAACTGTCCGCGAAATTGAACACCGGACGGAAGAAGATCACCTCTCCCGCACTGTTGTGTATCAGCGGAAAATAGAACATATCAATCACCTTGCCGTAGAACCAATCGGCATAGCCGAACAGCTTGCCGTAGAACACACAATCGATGATATTGCCCATGGCTCCGGCAATGATGAACGCGATCGTGATGATGTATCCGACAGGTGTCTCGGGTTTGCGAATGAGAAGGTGGGTGTACCAACTCAATGCCACTACGGCGACCAGACGGAAGAGGGTCAGCGCGAACTTAGGCATCCACTCCAGACCGAACGCCATGCCGTTGTTCTCAATATAACACAGCCAGAACCAGGAGGTGATCTCATGGCTCTCGTTCAGTGCAAAATGCGAGGCTATGTAGAGCTTGATAATCTGATCGATGACAAGGGACAGCAACACAATCGCCGTCACCGCAATGCTCAATGTCAGCGTGCGATTTTTCATAACTTAAATGCTTTCTTGACTTGCTCCAGACGATCCAGTTTCTCCCACGTGAACAGTTCTACCTCGCGTGTATACGGCTTGCCGTCTGCATCGAAGAAGGTCTTGGTCACCACCTCGTTGGTGCGGCCGACGTGACCGTACTTGGCGGTCTCTTCGTAGATTGGCTGTGTCAGTTTCAAGTCGCGGATAATAGCCGCCGGACGCAGATCAAACAGTTGGCCCACCACCTTTGCTATCTCGGCATCACTGAGCGCTACTTGTGCGGTGCCGTACGTGTTGACGTACAGCGAAACAGGTTCCGCTACGCCTATGGCGTACGATACCTGTACGAGTGCCTCGTGTGCAACACCGGCTGCTACCAGATGCTTGGCAATCCAACGGGCTGCATAAGCTGCCGAACGGTCCACCTTGGACGGGTCCTTACCGCTGAACGCGCCACCTCCGTGTGCGCCGCGGCCACCATAGGTATCCACGATGATCTTACGTCCCGTCAAACCGGTGTCTCCGTGAGGACCGCCAATCACGAAATTACCGGTCGGGTTAACCAACAGCTTCGCGTTCTTGTCCGCCAAAAACTCATGGAGCAGGTGGCTGTAGCGGCTGTCACGCGTTGCAACACGCGGTAACAAGATATCAATGATATCTTTCTTGATCATCTCCGGAGTCACACCTTCGTCATGCTGTGTGCTGAGCACGATCGTATCAATACGTACGGGGCGGTTATGCTCATCGTACTCGATCGTCACTTGCGACTTGCTGTCCGGACGGAGATAGGTCATCTGCTGTCCTTCCTTGCGAATGCGGGCCAGGGTATATACGAGGGTGTGTGCCAAATCAAGGGTCAACGGCATGTAGTTATCCGTCTCGTCGGTCGCATAACCGAACATCATTCCCTGGTCGCCGGCTCCTTGTTCCTCTTCCTTAGCACGGCTGACGCCCATGTTAATATCCTGAGATTGAGCGTGTAAGGCGGTTAGAATTCCGCAACTCTCCGCTTCGAACTTATACTCGGCCTTCGTGTAGCCGATGTCGGCAATCGTCTTACGGGCAATCTGCTGGATATCCACCCATCCGTTGCAACTCACTTCGCCGGCAATCACCACTTGGCCGGTAGTACACAGCGTCTCGCAAGCCACGTGCGCCTGCGGGTCCTGCGCCAGCATGTTATCCAATATAGCGTCCGAAATCTGGTCGCTCACTTTGTCCGGGTGTCCTTCAGACACCGATTCTGATGTAAATAAATAATTCATTGTTGTAGTTCTAAAAAAAAGTCCACAAGCGACTGTTTATGCTCGTGGATAACACGTTTTAGCATTGTTTTAACGAGGTTGCAAGCAGTCAAATCCGTCCTCGGTTCCAAAATCGGGTGCAAAAGTACTACAAAAAAATGATATATGCAAATTTTTCGAAAAAAAAAGCGCCCGATGGACGCTTTTTCCCGTTTTTCGTTGTGTTATGCGTTTTTGCGTTTTTCCAATTGGCCTTCCAATGCATTGAGGCATGCATCCAAACCTTCCTCAAAGGTGTCGGCTGTCTTCTCAGCGAACAGACCTGCGATGCGCACTTTCACTTCCTTGTTGTTGTTGGTCTGCGGTTTGATGACCGACATGCGGATTTCAATCTTGTCGTCGGCGTTCAAATGACGCTCAAAACGATTCATCTTCTTCTCAATAAACTGCTCGAGTTTTTCTGCCATCTCGAAATTTACGGCATTGATTGTCAGATTCATAGCAATTCAAATATTATAAGGTTAAACATAAAATAAATTCACTCATTCGCCCTTTCATTATACCACTCTTCCAAACGGGCATTGAAATCTCGTCGGTTGAGCGTTTGTGCCCAATTGCGGACATCGTCGGTATGGTCCTCGAAATGAATCGTAACGGTGCGACGCCATTTCCAATCGGTGGACAGTTTGGAGAACCAACTGTGCTCCAGTCCCCACATGCGGCAGAGGATCACGCGTACGCCTTCCGGCAGTTCGCGGCACACTTCGTACGCCACACGCCGGTTACCGATCACTTCGCGGTTGACCAGCATCACATGTCCGCTGGGGTAGAGACAGACGGGTTTGCCGGCTGCGAGCGTATCAATGGCTACGCGGCTGAGCTGTCTCGTCGCTTCCACGCCTTCCTCCCTCGTCATGGCACTCTTGGTCAGGTCGGGCACCTCCATGACATCCGCCATCTTCAGAAAACGACCATACACACGGTGCCGGACAAAGCGCTCGTCACTCATCGGACACATCGGCAGCCACCATTCTTCTGCGAACAGAATCACCGGATCAATGTACGCCGAATGGTTCGGCATAACGAGGTGTACACTGTTGTCCCTCAACACATCTTCTCCCGTCACTCGGATATCGTAGTGCAGGTGAAGAAAGAACTTCACTATCTTCCCAAGCGTAAACCGATTCATAATCGAGTGCAAAGTTACAAAAAAAAGTTGAAAGAGGAAAGTAGAAAGAGGGAAGAGGGGGATATTTTTGCCCTTTAAATGCATTTTTTATTAAAAAATGTCATGCGCGCTTGCATATGTAAAATATTTTTTGTACCTTTGCAGCCGGATTAAAATGGGTTGAGATCATTTTATACAATAAATAACAATAATTATGAAAAAATTCTTCTCTTTGATGGCAGCGGCTCTGATGAGCGTGGCTATGATGGCAGGTGAGAACGACCTGCTATGGGATTACACGGATGCCGCTCCGAGTGGCAGTCCGGACAACGGTCTGTACTTTAACAACAAGGTCAACGATGCCGCAGGTACGAACAACGGCCTGAAGGGTATCAAGTTGAACAGTAGTGGTTACTGCTGCTTTACGAAGGCGGCTGTAGCCGGTAAACTGAAACTGAGCTTTGGCCCCCGTAGCGGTAGCAACGCTGCTGATATCGAGGTTTGGAACTGGAGTGGTGACGAGAATGCGCAGACCAAAGGGGATACGAAGTACGCTACCACCGGTCAACTGACCGAGTACGGCACGCAGATCATCGAACTGACTGCAGAACAGAACAATATCTACCTCTGCCGTGGTGTGAATACAGAGACGGTACTGCAGAAGATCCAGTTTGTTGAGAATGTAGCGCGTACGTTTGTGGATTTCAAGATCGAGTTCCGCGAAAATCCGTTCAGCGTGTTGCTGCCGGAAGGCGGTGTGCTGCCACAAGGAGTAGAGGTAGATGGAACAAGCTATAACGGCGGTCAGCACGGTGTACAAGGCGGTTCTATTACCGTTCCTGTTGACGGTCCTGTGAAATTCACTATCGGCGCTTGCCAGTACAGCGGCACTCCGATCAACGTGAAGAAGGACGGGGTAGATTTTGCGACGGTTGACAACAAAGCGGCTTGCGGGGAGACCGCGGGCAGTTTTGCGCAGAACGTCGTGTATGTCTATACGGGCGATGCGGGCGTGCTGACGTTCGAGTTGGCGGGCAATACGTATGTTCCTTATTTCTTTGCAGAGGCGACGGATATTCTGCCGTGCGAGATCATTTTTAAGGACCAGAACGGTGCAGAGATCGCTCGTCAGGAGACTTATGAAGGCGCGGCATTGGGCATTTTGCCGGAAGCGAGTGTACTGCCTGAGATACCAACAGGCTATGTATTCCGCGGATGGTTCTATTCGAACAACAAGAAAGCCGTTGTCGGTGATCCGATCACGGGTAACACCACCATCCAGGCTAAGGTGACGCCGATTGAGACTGCTACGGTAGGTAGCGTGCAGACTTATAACTTCGCGGATCAGACTTTCTATCCGGAGGATCACGAGACGGTAGAGGTGAACGGCGGAGCGTTCCATGACGGTACGCACGGTTGGTATTTCGCAGCAGACGGCTCGATCCGCGTGCAGGTAGCAGGCAATGCCGTAGTGGTTGTGACGCTGTGTAAGTATTCGGAGAGCGGTGACGTGAACGTAGTGGCAGGTGAACAAGTGCTGGCTACCTATCCGGTAGTGAAGAACGAGACACCGGACGGAACGGAACTGACTGCACAATACGAAGGCGAAGCCGGTTGGTTGACGATCAACTGGACTGCAAAGCAGTACATCCACAAAGTGGTGGTTTACAACGTGTTGGACTTCTTGGAGAAAGATGAGAACACCGGTTATTACATCGTGCCGGCAGGTGACGTGGCTTCGTTCCTGATGGCGATTGTGCAGGCTCAACCGGGCGATAAGATCTTCCTGCCGAACGGTACTTATGATCTCGGCGAGACCGTGCTGACGACCATCAGCAAGAACAATATCGCCATCATCGGTCAGTCTATGGAAGGCGTGATCATCAAGAATGCGCCGGACTACCGTAAGGAGAGCATTGACCAGACAGCAACGCTGAAAATTAATAAGAACGTATCGGGTACGTACCTGCAAGACTTGACGCTCCAGAACGCACTCGACTACTATAAGAACGATAACGGCCGTGCCGTGGCTCTCTGGGATCAGGGAACCAAGACCGTTTGCAAGAACGTGCGTCTGCTTTCGTACCAGGATACCTATTACAGCAACCTGCAAGGGGCTGTTAAGTACTTCGAGGATTGTGAGATTCACGGAACAGTGGACTTCATCTGCGGTGACGGTAGTGTCTATTTCAAGAACAACTTGCTCTACTGCGAGAAGCGCAAGAAAGACGGTGGCGGTAGTGACGCTTTGACCGCTAACAACGGTCCGGCTACGGATAAGGGTTATGTATTCGAGGGTTGTACGGTGAAATCGGAATGTCCGGTTGTTTCGATGGGCCGCGCATGGAACAACACTCCGTCTGTATCGTTCCTCAATACGCTCGTGGATTACAGCGCCGGTCAGTTTGGTTTCGAGAGCGGCGATATTCAACGTTGGACCAAGAAACTGATGAACCCGAATGCATGGCCGCAGTTCGGTGAGTATAACACCCACCTGGCTGACGGCACCGTGCTCACTCCGGCATCGAATGTTGTTACGTTCCTGGACGAGAAGAGCGGTAATGCTACACAAGATATCGAGACTGTACTGAGTGCAGAGAATGCAGCAGCGCGTACCATGGAGTGGACGCTGGGCGACTGGAGTGCAACGGCTCAAGCTGACGCTACACAAGCCGTTTGTGAACTGACAGCAGAAGAGTTGGAACCGAACGGTATCTATCTGGTGGAAGCAGACGGTGCGTTCGCCGGTATTATTCTCGGTAGTGAGTTTATGGATCGTTTTGCATTGTATGATGGTGTCAACTACACCGTTCGTAAGGCCAACGCTCGCGGTGGTTTTGGTCTGAAAGCCGGTGAAGAACCGCACGAGGGTATTACCAATACGGAGGTCAGTAATGACCAAGTGAAGAAAATAGTTCGTAACGGACAAGTAGTTATCGTTCGTGACAATAAGGAGTATAATGTGCTGGGTGCACAGTTGTAAATAAAGGATTGAAGATTGTGGATTGGTTTATTAATCTGTTTATTGGCTCGGGAATAGCACACTCTATCTGTGTGCTATCCCTTGCTATAACCATAGGTATTTTTTTAGGACATAAGCTTAAGTTCAAAGGTATCACTTTGGGCATTACGTGGATTCTGTTCTGCGCAATTGCCTGCAGTCATTTCGGTATGCGTCTGAACAAAGACGTGTTGGAATTTGCCAAAGACTTGGGCCTTATTCTGTTTGTCTATTCCATCGGTCTGCAAGTGGGACCGTCGTTCTTCTCGTCTTTCCGCAAGGGCGGATTGAGTCTGAACATGTTAGCCCTGAGCATCGTGCTGTTAGGTTGTATCACGGCGTTTGTGATTCATCTGATCAGCGGTGAGCCGGTGGAGGTAATGACGGGTGTGCTGTTTGGCGCAGTGACGAACACACCGGGTCTGGGTGCTGCGCAAGAAGCGTTTGCAGGAACGGGTGCTGATGCCAGTATATTAGCCAGCGGATATGCCATGGCCTATCCTTTGGGTGTGGTTGGTATCATTGTTTCGCTCCTGCTGATCCGTTGGATATTCCGTATCAAACTGGATAAGGAAGAAGAGAAAGTGTTCACTGAGAAAGGGGAGGTACAGCAACTCCAACGCTTTGATATAGAGCTGATGACACCGCAGATGGAAAGTGTCCGCGTGCGGGATCTGAAGAGTCTGACGCATGTGGACCTGATTGCCAGTCGGGTGCTGACCCAAGATGGCACAGAGTACATGCCCGATGCGGACTCGGTGCTGCATGTGGGCGATAAAGTGCGTTTTGTAGGTGACGCCAAAGATGAACGAACGGTTCTGCTCTTAGGCCCGAAGACGGAAGTGAAATGGGAGGAGAAAGAGAAGGACGTCCATCTGGTGAACCGGCATATTATTGTGACGAACTCGAAGTTGAACGGTAAACGTATCAGCGACCTGAAGATCCGCGAGGCGTATCAGGTGACCATCACCCGAATCCGCCGTGCCGGTATCGAGCTGTTGGCAACCCCCGAACTGCGTCTGCAGATGGGAGACCGTCTGACGGTAGTCGGAGATCAGGCCATCGTAGAGAAGATGACCACCAAGTTCGGTAACTCGACCAAGAAACTGGATGCTCCGAACCTGGCAACGTTGTTCTTGGGCATCATCTTAGGTATCACTTTAGGCTCGCTGCCGATTGCTATCCCGGGCTTGTCGCAAGGATTCAAACTGGGTATTGCCGGAGGTTCACTCATCATCGCCATCCTCATCGGAGCGTTCGGACCGAAGTTCCATCTGGTGACCTACACCACATCGTCTGCCAACCTGATGATCCGGGAGATCGGAATATCGTTGTTTTTGGCTGCCGTAGGTTTTGGTGCCGGAGAGAAATTCGTCGACGTGTTACTCAACGGCGGTTATGTGTGGATCGGCTACGGTGTGTTGATCACGATGATCCCGCTGCTGCTGGTCGGTTTCGTGGGACGTAAATGGATGAAATTGGACTATTTCACACTGATGGGTCTCATTGCCGGTTCGACAACCGACCCGCCTGCATTGGCCTATGCGACCTCGCAGTCGGGCAATAACGACCGTGCGGCTGTGGCGTATTCGACGGTGTACCCGCTGACGATGTTCCTCCGAGTGCTGACGGGACAGTTGATGATCATTCTGTTTGTTTGACGACGAATAGGGACATATTACGACTGGCCGTGCCGAGTATCCTGGCGAACATCACGATTCCGCTGGTCGGGATTGTGGACACGGCGATAGTCGGGCATCTGAGTGATGCAGCCGCCATCGGCGGAATAGCCATCGGCACCATGCTCTTTGATTTGCTGTACTGGAACTTCGGTTTTCTGCGGGTAGGTACCAGCGGACTCACAGCCCAAGCCTATGGCAGAAGTAAGCATTCAGAAATCAGCTGTCAGCCTTCAGATGAATGCCGTAAGATTCTCACGCAGAGCATCACGATAGCGTTGATCGCTGCGGTGGTGATTTGGGCGATCCAGTGGCTGTTTGTGACGGCCGTACTGGCGGTGATGCCTTGCTCGGACGAGGTGGCACGGGTGGCAAAAGAGTACTTCTTCGTGCGCATTTGGGCTGCCCCTGCAACGCTGATGTTGTTCACGTTCAAAGGCTGGTTCATCGGTATGCAGGACACCAAGAGTCCGATGGCGGTGGATATACTGGTCAATGTGGTGAACATGGCAGCCAGTTATTATCTGGCCGTTTATACCCCCTTGGGTGTGGTTGGTGTGGCGCATGGAACGCTGATTGCCCAATACAGCGGATTGCTGCTCGCGATAGTCGTGATGACGTTCAAGTACCACATCGTACACATCGGCCTGCGCGAGATCATCGAAGCAATGCGCTGGTCGCAGACCAAACGGATGATGGCGCTGAACGGTAACTTGTTCATTCGCTCGCTCTGTTTCATGGTGGTCTATGTGGGCTATACCTCGCTGGCCAGCCGTTACGGCGACACCGAACTGGCAGTCAGCAGTATATTGATGAAACTGTTTATGTTCTTCTCCTTCTTCGTGGACGGCTTCGCATATGCCGGCGAAGCCTTGGTCGGAAAAGCGATAGGAGAATTAAAAATTAAAAATGAAAAATTAAAAATCAGCGGCATTGTCCGTTCGTTGTTCAACTGGAGTATCGGAGTGGGGCTGCTGTTCACAGCTGTCTATGCCCTGTGGGGCGATGAGTGCATGGCGTTGATGACCGATGATGCAACGGTGCTGGAAGCGACCGGTCGGTACATGGGATGGTTGATTGCAATGCCGATAGTCAGTGCGTTGGCATTCATGTGGGACGGCATCTATGTCGGAGCTACAGCCGGCAAGCAGATTCGAAATGCGATGATATGGGCTGCCGTGGGATTTGTAGGCGCGTATTTCCTCTGCTACCGATACGCAGGTCCACAGGCATTATACATAGCGTACTTTGTGCACTTGGGTGCCCGGGTACTATACTTGACAATAAAATGGAAAGATTTGGAATCATAGTTTTACTCGCGCTCTGTCTGGCAGGGTGTGCGAAACAGGACAATGCCCGTTATGAGCGTCCGGCTCTGCGTGTCCGTACCCTGGTGGTGACTCCGCAACAACAAACGGCGTTCTCCCGGTATGTGGGCTCCATCGAGGCTATACGTGAGGTGCCGCTCAGTCTGCATATGAACAGCCGTATTGAGGCGGTGTATGTGCATAACGGCGAACGGGTGCGTGCCGGACAGGTGTTGATGCTGTTGGACAGTACGCAGGCGAAGAATGCCGTGCTCTCTACCCAAGCCTCTTTGCATCGCGCGCAGGATGCTCATGCCCGTGTGAAGCAAGTGCATGAGAAAGGAGTGGTGACCGACCAGAAAATGGTGGAGGTGGAGTCGCAACTGGCGCAAGCACAGGCGATGTATGAAGCGGCGTTGCAGCAACTCAAAGAGTGTTCGTTGGTAGCACCCTGTGCCGGGGTAGTGAGCGGATTGGACGTGGAGAAAGGGCAGCATATTATTCCCGGCAGAACACTCTGTACGCTGTTGGATGTGAGCGCTTACCGCGTGGTGTTCACCGTGCCGGAAGCAGAGATAGGAGGCGTGGGAGAGCATGGTCAGGTGACCTGTCCTGCGATTGACGCTTCGTACCCGATCGCAGTTACCGAAAAGAGCCCGAGTGCCAACACACTGACCCATACCTATGACGTAGCTGCACGGGTGCAAGGAGGAACAGAGGTGTTATTGCCCGGTATGGTAGCGGTGGTGCAGATGCAACCTTCCGCACAAGACGCTCCTTCCGAGAGTATAGTTCTTCCTGCCCGGTGCGTGCTGATGAAAACAGAAGGTCCTACCGTGTGGGTGGTGAACCAAGGACAAGTGACTCGTCGCGCCATCACGGTGGACGGCTATCTGGCAGACGGTGTCAAGGTGTCTTCCGGTCTGCAGGCCGGAGATACAGTGGTGACGGAGGGATACCAGAAACTGTACAACGGGTGTAACGTGATTTGTGACGTACAATAAGAATTGAAGACGCAAAAACACATAGAAGGCGCAATGCGCAGGCATGGGGTAGTGAACGCACTATTCCTCCTGCTAATGGCGTTCGGTATATGGTCGCTACCGCAGCTGAACAAAGATGAGTTCCCGCAGTTCACCATACGCCAAGGATTGGTAGTGGCGGTCTATCCGGGAGCTACGGCACAAGAGGTGGAAGAGCAGGTTACCATACCGCTGGAAGACTACATCAACTCGTTTGAGATGGTGGATAAGTCCAAGACGTTTTCCTATTCCGAAGACGGCATCGTCTATGTCTATGTGATGCTGCGCAATTCGGTGCGTGACAATGACAAAGCATGGACGAAAATACGGGCAGGTCTGCCGCTGTTGCAGCGGACACAGATGCCTTCGGGCGTGCTGCAGACTTTGGTGATTGACGATTTTGGCAATACTTCTTCGTTGCTGATTGCTGTGGAAAGCGCCCAGCGTTCACCGCGTGAACTGGAGCAGTACGCCAAACAGGTCTGCTCGGCCCTGCGCACCATCCCCGAGATGGGCAAACTGCGTATCATGGGACAGCAGACGGAGGAGATAGCGGTCACCATCGATGTGGAGCGACTCTCGATGTACGGCATCAACCTCAATACGCTGCAAGCACAACTGGCTATGCAGGGGCTGCGTACCATTGGCGGAGAGAACGATGCGCAGGGTACAATGCAAGTCGTGCTGCCCTATCAGTCTGAATATGAGATACAGGAGCAGATCATCTGGTCCGACCCGCTCACCGGTAGTGTGGTGCGATTGAAAGATGTGGCTTCGGTACAACGCCGCTATCAGAAACCGAAGCAGTATGTCGCCTATGACGGAGCTTCGTGTCTGATTCTGAATCTGGAGATGGTGCCCGGTAATAACATCGTCGCATTCGGTGACGAGGTGGACAAGCAGTTGGCACAAGTCATGCAGACGCTGCCGCCGGATATCCGTTTTCACCGCATTACCGACCAGCCGAGAGTGGTGAACCATTCGGTGCTCTCTTTCTTGCGGGATATCGTCATCTCCATCTTAGTGGTGATCGCGGTGATGCTGTTGCTCTTCCCCTTACGTACCGCATTGGTTGCTTCTACGGGTGTGCCGGTTTGTATTGCTATCTGTATCGGTATGATGCATATTACCGGTATTGAACTGAACACCGTGACGCTGGCAGCCCTGATCTTCGTACTGGGTATGATCGTGGATGACAGCGTGATTGTGATTGACGGGTACACGAACCTGTTGGAACGTCGTCATTCGCGGTGGTACTCCGCGGTGGTCAGCACGAGTATGCTGTTCATACCGATGTCCCTGGCCACTATGGCGATCTCCGGTATGTTCTTCCCTATGACCCTTATCATTACCGGGCCGTTAGGTGAGTTCGTGCAACTCTTCCCCTGGGCTGTGTTGTTTGCGCTGGTAGCAAGTATCTTCTATGCTTCTTGGGTGACACCCTATTTATCGTATCGTTTCATCAAACTGCGCAAGGACGAAGAGTTGACGCTCTTTGAGCATGTGCAGAACCGATTCTTCGGTTGGCTGCAGTCGTCGTATCAGCGTATGTTGCAGTATTGTTTTGACCGACCGATTATCGTATGGAGTCTGCTGATAGGCGCTACGGTGATTGGCCTTGTGCTGCTGATGAACTTGAACCTGCAGTTATTACCCAAGGCCGAGCGGGAATTCTTCGCCGTGGAGATCCATCTGAGGGACGGTGCTACGTTGCAAGAGACGGCGGATGTGGCAGACTCGCTTGCGTCCATCTTGCGCCAAGACGAACGTGTGACCAGTGTCACGTCGTTCATCGGACAGTCCTCCCCGCGTTTCCATGCGACCTATTCGCCCAACACACCGCGTACCAATTATGCGCAGTTGATTGTCAATACCAAGTCGGACAAGGCGACCGCGCAGATACTCAAGACCTATGGCGAGCAATACGATAATTATTTCCCGAATGCCTATGCCCGATTCAAGCAATTGGACTATCAGGCAGTAAAGAACCCGGTTGAGTTCCGTGTACAAGGAGAAGACCGAGCCGTCATGGCGCTGATTGCCGATAGTATTGCGCGTTACATGGAGACGATGCCTGAGTTACAATGGATCCATACCGACTACGATAACATGGCGGCTTCCACGCGCATCGTGCTCAAGGCAGACGAGGCAACACGGTTAGGTGTGACGCAGACGATGCTCTCGCTCTACTTGCGCGAAGTGACCCAAGGTGCAACCGTCACCACGTTGTACGAAGGCAGTCAATCTGTTCCGGTAGTGCTCTATACGGCAGGAGCAGATACGATGAACACAACGCAGTTAGCGTCATTACCTGTCCCGACGGCTGTGCCGGGAGTATGGGTACCGCTACGGCAAGTGGCAGACCTGGAACCCGAGTGGCACCGCACTTGTCTGGAGCGACGCAATGCTGTCAAGACAATTACCGTCGGGGCTGATTTGCGAGGAACAACCAGTCAGGTGGATGCGGATCGTAAGATCCAACAGTGGATAGATACCAACCTGACCGAACTGCCGGAGGGAGTATCGATTTGTTCCGGTGGTTTGTCGGAAATCAATGCGCAGATTCTGCCGCAGATATTATGGTCCATTGTGGCTGCGCTGGCGGTGATGTTGGCATTGCTCATCTACCATTTCGGCAAACTCGGCCTGGCGCTCTTGGCCCTGTCCAGTTCGATCTTGTGCCTGTTCGGCTCCATGCTCGGGTTATGGCTCTTCGGATTGGATATATCCATCACGGCCGTATTGGGTATCGTCAGTCTGATTGGTATCATTGTGCGGAATGCGATCATGATGTATGAATATGCGGAAGACTCCCGCAAATACAAACAACTGAGTTATCGGGAAGCGGCCTTCCAAGCCGGACTGCGACGAATGCGTCCTGTCTTCCTCACATCGGCTACTACCGCTCTCGGTGTGCTGCCTATGATCATCGCAGCAACCGGTCTGTGGATGCCGATGGGGGTGGTGATCTGTTTTGGGGTTATCTTTACCTTGCCGCTCACCGTGACGATTCTGCCGGTGGTATATTGGCAGGTGTACAAACATAAAGACGCTGCATGAGAAAACGACTGTACATAGGACTGATTATCAACTGCCTCCTGTTGAGCGGTGTCCGGGCACAAGTCCTGACGCTGGATTCGTGTCTGCAACTGGCACGGCAGAACAACCCCACGCTCAAGCAGGCAGAACTGGGTGTCAAACGGGCGGAGCAGGTGAAGATGCAGATGTTGACCAAATACTTCCCGCAAGTGCAAGGAACCGGGTTTGGTTTTCATGCCCTGGAGCCTATTGTGGAAGTGGGAATAGATGATGTCAACAATGCCGATGTGCGGGATATCCTCAATACGCTCTACGAACGATATGGAAAGGATTTGGGCTTAGACCGATCCGTGACCATGTTCCATTACGGTTATATATTCGGTGTGACAGCTGTGCAACCTGTTTTTATGGGAGGCAAGATCATCAGTTCCAACCAGTTGGCGAAAGTGGGGGTTGAGTCGGCCAGAGTCAAATCCGATATAGCTACACGGGATGCGCTGGAGCAAGTCGAACAGACCTATTGGCTGCTCTATGGTTTGCAGCGTAAACAAACGATAATCAATGATGTCAATCTGCTTTTAGACACCTTGACCCAAGTGGTGGAAGCGTCGGTTGAGGCGGGATTGGCATTGCCGTCAGACTTGACGTATGTGCAGATACGTCGTGATGCGGTACAGCGTCAACAACTGCAGTTGCTCAGCGCACAACGGCTGGCGCGACAAGCTTTGGGATTGGCTATCGGAATACCGGTAACAGACTCGTTGGTGTTGGCAGACTCGCTGGTAGTGGAAGAGTTGACTGCGGTCAGTCCGCAGACGACCATCACCCCTGAAGCGAACCTGCTGGCCCTTCAAGTGCGGGCTGTCGAATTGGAGAAAGTGATGGTGTTGGCAGATGCCTTGCCGCAGATAGCGGTAGGAGCCAACTACTCGTACGGTAAGTGGCAGACGAACATCAAAGACAGCCAATGGTGGGGACGTGATACCGGAAACGGTTCCGTCTTCCTGACTCTTAAAGTGCCGTTGACGGCTTGGTGGGAGACCGGGCATAAGCTCAAAGAGAAACAGTATGCACTGGAGCAGGCGCAGATACAACAGGAGTATGTAGGCGCGCAACTCGAATTGCGTACCCAACAGGCATATGACCAGGTGTTGGAAGCGCAAGCGTTGCTCGTCATCCAAGAGCGGACTGCTACAAGAGCGCAGGATCTGTACTTCCAGACCTTGGCTTTTTACGAAGCAGGCATGGCCACCATCACCCAACTGATGCAGGCACAAACGGAACTGACACAGGCACAGATAGAATGGACGGATGCGCAGATCGCGTACCGAATGTACGTGAAACGATATGAAGATTTGTGTCTTTGACAATATGAACCAATGCACGGAGCAGGAGGTGAACCGTATGCTTCCGCTCGTCAGTGCGCAGCGACGCGAACAGGCACTTCGCTACAAGCATACGCTCGGGCAGTTCTGCTGCCTCAAGAGTTGGCTGATGCTCGAAGCAATGTTGGATGAAGGAACGAAAGGTTTAATGAATGAGTGGAAGTACAACGAGCATGGAAAACCGTATCTGGAGAACGGACCATCTTTCTCCATCAGTCACTGCAAACAAGGGATCGCGGTGGCGGTGGATGAACAACCGATAGGCATTGATATAGAGGGAATACGGCGAGCGGATCAAGATCTGATAGAGAGAACGATGAATGAGGAGGAACGAGATGGAATGGATGATCGGAAATTCACGCGCCTATGGACGCAGAAAGAGGCCATCGTCAAGGCACAAGGAGTAGGGATCCTGTCTTTTGAACAACTGCAAGGTATCAGGAGTCAGGAGTCGGAATTTAGGATGCAGACGATTGAGAAAGACAACTATATATACAGTATAGCATACAAATAACACAAGCATATGGAAAATTACATTGTATCGGCGCGTAAGTACCGTCCGCAGACCTTTGAGTCTGTAGTTGGTCAGCAAGCGTTGACACAGACACTGCAGAACGCGATTCGTCAAAACCATTTGGCGCATGCGTACCTGTTCTGCGGTCCGCGTGGAGTGGGCAAGACCACTTGTGCGCGAATTTTTGCGAAGACAATCAACTGTCTCAACCCGCAGAACGGCTTTGACGCCTGCAATGAGTGTGAGAGTTGTAAGGCGTTCAATGAGCAGCGGTCGTTCAATATCCATGAACTGGATGCGGCATCGAACAACTCGGTGGAGGATATCCGTTCGCTCATTGACCAAGTGCGCATCCCGCCGCAGATCGGTAAGTACTCCGTCTATATCATAGACGAGGTGCATATGCTCTCCGCGGGCGCGTTCAACGCGCTGCTCAAGACGCTTGAAGAACCGCCTTCATACGCGATCTTCATTCTCGCTACTACCGAGAAGCACAAAGTGCTGCCGACGATCTTGAGTCGCTGCCAGGTGTATGACTTCAACCGCATCACTGTGCCGGACACAATTGCGTACCTGCAGTCTGTCGCACAAAAAGAAGGTATCACGGTGAGCGAAGAGGCGCTGAACGTAGTGGCACAGAAAGCGGATGGCGGAATGCGTGATGCATTGTCGATCTTCGACCAATTGGTGGCGTTCTGCGGCACTACCATCACGTACGAGCGAACGATTGAAGTGCTCAACGTGCTGAACGTCGATTATTACTTCTCGCTGGTGGACAACGCATTGGCGCACAACACGGCACAGGCATTGTTGTTGTTCAACGAGGTGCTGAACCATGGATTCGATGCCGGACATTTTGTGACGGGTTTTGCCCAACACCTGCGCGATGTGCTGGTGAGCAAAGATGCTGTTACGCTGCCCTTGTTAGAGACGAGCGAGGCCATCCAAAAACGCTATGCCGAGCAGGCACAGAAGTGTCATCCAATGTGGCTGTTCCAAGCCCTGGATATACTCAATACCTGCGACATCAATTACCGCACGGCGCGTAACAAACGATTGACGGTCGAACTGGCATTGGTCAAGTTGTGTCAGTTGGGCGTTGCAATGAATCAGCCTGCTGCAGTCAGTCCTCAACCGGCTCCTGCTAAACCGGCAGCTCCTTCTCAGCCTGCAGCTCAACCCGTTCAACAGGCTCAGCCTGCTGCGGCTCCCCAACCGGCTGCCAAAGCTACCATTCCTTCGATGCCCAAGATCCCGAGTGTGAACATCAGTTTCGGTCTGAAGAAGCAGGAACCTGCCAACAATGCCGAAGCAGCCAACACCCAAACAACGACCGACACTCCTGTGCAACAGGAGCCGAATCGCCCTTTTACGGCTGACCAACTCAGAGACGCGTGGGTTGGTCTGAGCGAAACCCATAAGGACGAACCGCGTCTTAAACAGTTGATAGAGAACTATGTACCGCAGTTGATAAGTGAGACCATGGCCGAGATTCAGATGCCGAACCCCTGGCAGATGGATCAGATGCGCAGAGCAATGCCGCAACTGTCCCAACAACTGCGTGCAGCACTACATAACAGCGAACTGCGCATCCAACTGGTACAACAGCAGTTCACTCAGGAGCAGATGGCGTTCACATCCGAAGAGAAATACCAAGTGATGGCGGAGCAGAATCCTGCGCTGGCACAACTCAAAGAACGATTGGATTTGCAGATTGACTGATCACTGAATACTGATTACTGATGGCTGACCTTCTAAAATACTTGCCGACAACCCGTAAGGAGACGGATTTGCGCGGATGGGATGAAGTGGACATTGTCTTCTTCACCGGGGATGCGTATATTGACCATCCCTCGTTTGGCGCGGCGGTATTGGGTCGAGTGCTGGAAGCCGCCGGGTACCGAGTGGCGATTGTACCGCAACCGGACTGGCACGGGGATTTTCGGGACTTCAAGAAGTTCGGTCGTCCGCGGCTCTACTTTGCTGTGTCTGCCGGTAGCATGGATTCGATGGTGAACCATTACACGGCAGCCAAACGTCGTCGTTCGGACGATGCCTATACTCCCGACGGCAGAGCGGGAGCACGACCGGACTACTGCACCATCACCTACTGCAAGATACTCAAACAACTCTACCCCGATGTGCCGGTGGTGATCGGCGGTATAGAAGCGTCGATGCGGCGACTGACTCATTACGACTACTGGCAGGACAAACTGATGCCGTCCATCCTCGTGGACAGCGGAGCGGATCTGCTGGTCTATGGCATGGGCGAACAAGCCATGACGGAGATAGCGGACCGCATGGCGAACGGCGAAAGGCGAATGGTGAATGTGCCGCAAACAGCCTATCTGACATCCGACAAGTCGGAAATACCGTCCGATGCTATCCTGCTGGCTTCGCACGAAGAGGCGCTACGCGACAAACGCAAGCATGCTGAGAACTTCCGATTGATGGAGATCGAGTCGAACAAGATTCATCAAACGACGCTCGTGCAACCGGTCGGCAAGAAGTGGGTGGTGGTTAACCCCTCTTATCTGCCTATCACGACCGAACAATTGGATGCAATCTACGATCTGCCGTACCAATATGCGCCGCATCCCAAATACAAGGACAAACGTATTCCTGCGTACGACATGATCAAGTGGTCGGTGTGTATGCACCGAGGCTGCTTTGGCGGTTGTTCGTTCTGCACCATCTCGGCGCACCAGGGCAAGCAGATTGTGTCGCGTTCCAAAGAGTCTATCCTGCGGCAGATACAAAAACTCAGCCAATTACCGGACTGGCATGGTATCATCAGTGACTTGGGCGGACCGTCCGCGAACATGTACGGCATGCACGGAAAGGACATGTCCCTTTGCGAGAAATGTGCACGTGCCAGCTGCCTGCAACCCGCGATATGCAAGAACCTCAATCAGGATTTCGGACCGGTGTTGGATATCTACCGTACCGTGGATAAACTACCGTATGTCAAGCATGCGTTTGTGGGGTCGGGTATTCGGTACGACCTGATGAACGAAGAGTATGCCCGCCAACTGATCACCCGTCATGTGTCGGGACGACTCAAAGTAGCACCGGAACATAGTTCCGATGCGGTACTCAAAGTGATGCGCAAACCCTCATGGGCGAACTACCTGAAGTTCCGGGAACTGTTCCTGCGTATCAACAAAGAGGCGGGACTGAACCAGCAACTCATCCCGTACTTCATCTCGTCTCACCCCGGGTGCACCAAACGCGATATGATGCATTTGGCGGATGAGACGAAGAAGATGCATTACCGGCCCGAACAGGTGCAGGATTTTACGCCGACACCCATGACCCTGTCCACGACCATGTTCTATACCGGCATCAATCCCTATACGGGCGAGACGATATACGTAGCACGGACACCGGAGGAGAAAAAACAACAGAATCAATACTTTTTTTGGTATAAGAAATGAAATCAACGTTTTTTAAGAAACATTATCGGATCAACCCGGAGACGCTGCAACTGGAGCGTATTGAGCATGGAGTAATGTACTGGCTGCGCAGGTCGGGAGGTTATATCATCGGAGGTATATGCTTGGGCATACTCTTTTTCTATGTGTTCCTGTATTTCTTTCCGTCTCCCCGTGAGGCGTCGCTGATGCAGTATAACCGTAACCTGTCGGCACAGATGGAAGTGATGAACGCGCAGATCGACCAAATGCAGATCGTGCTCAACGACCTGTCACAACGCGATGACAACCTCTATCGTGCTATCTTGGGAGCCGAACCGATTCCGCTTAGTGCCCGAATGGGAGCTACGCAGCAGATATCGTACTACGATTCGTTGGCGCGCATGACCAATACGCAGCTGGCCGCGGATCTGCAGCGTAAGGTGGACCTGTTTGAACATGAATTGTACGTGCAGGCGCGTTCTTATGAGGAGATACTCGACTTGGCGAAGAACCAAGAGGTGCGTATGGAGAATATCCCGGCCATCCAACCGGTACTCAACAAGAACCTCAAACACATGGCTTCCGGTTTCGGATGGCGTGTCGATCCGGTCTATCATATCCGTCGATTCCATGAAGGAATGGACTTCTCCGCTCCTGTCGGCACGGATATCTTTGCTACCGGTAATGGTACGGTCACATTGGCAGGTTGGCGACAGGGATACGGACAAACGGTGGAGATCGATCACGGCTTCGGCTACTCGACGCTCTATGCGCACTGCCATAAGTTGTTTGTTCGTCCGGGACAGAAAGTGAAACGTGGAGATGTGATTGCGCTGGTGGGTAATACCGGTAAATCAACCGGTCCGCACGTGCACTACGAAGTGCATTACAACGGACGTCCGATAGACCCGCGTAACTTCTATTTCTACGATCTCAGTCCGGAAGACTACGACAAGATGGTGCAGTTGTCCGGAAATATGGGAAACATGATGGACTAACCTAAGCGGGAGATGTGCTCCAGCTCTTTCTCATCCAGTATCTGAATCTTACGTCCGTTGATGTTAACGAGCCCTTCTTGGGCGAATTGACTGAGGGTGCGGATGGCATTGGATGTGGTCATATTACTCATGTTCGCCAGATCCTCACGGGGCAGTAACATAGCTAATGTCTTTCCGTCCGCTTCGAAACCGTAGTTCTTGAGCAGCAGCAACAGACTCTCTGCCAAACGTCCACGGATATGTTTTTGGGTGAGGTTAACGGTCTGAATCTCCGAGAATGCCAGGTCCTTGGCCATCATCAACATCACGTTGTAGCACAGCCCTCCGTTGTTACGGATCAATTGTTGGAAATACTGGCGTTCCAGACGATATACGATCGAGTCTTCGAATGCACTGGCGCAGGAGTTGTAGGGTTCATCTACGATGCAGGCACGGTAGCCGAATACATCATAGGGCTTGAGTAAACGGATGATCTGTTGCCGCTGACCGATACCCTCTTTGTAGATACGAACCTTGCCCCGAAGCAGCATCCACATATACTGTGAATCATCCCCTTCGCAGTGGATAATCTCGTTCTTGGCATAACGGACTACCTCTGCATGCTCTACAATACAATCACGCTCTTCCTTTGTCAGTGTTTGCCACAGCGGGTTCAACTCCCACATGGGCGCAAAGTGCTCTTCGTTTTGTTTCATGCTGCAAAGATACAACATTTTTTTGATATACGCAAATGTTTTTTTATTTTTTAACCAAATTCCTTGCATATATGCAAAAAAAGCAGTAACTTTGCACCGCAATTTATGGGATAACAAAAACAACATCATTATATGGAAGTAAATTACCTTGAGTCGCGTCATATCGGATTGACTCCGGAGGACGAGAAAAACATGTTAGAGGCTGTTGGTGCTGCATCTCTGGAAGCATTGGTACGTGAGACGATGCCGGAGGATATACTCCTGCCGGAGAGCATTGAGTTGGACGAACCGCTCACGGAGCAGAAGCAGTTGGAGAATGCCGATGTGCTGCTGAACGAGAACCTGCCGTACCGCTCCTATATCGGTCGCGGATGGTACGGAACCATCACACCGGCCGTTATCCGCAGGAACATGTTGGAGAACCCCGTTTGGTACACCAGTTACACACCGTACCAGGCTGAGGTAAGTCAAGGACGATTGGAAGCGTTGTTTGTGTTCCAGACGATGATTAGTGACCTGACCGGACTGCCCTTGGCCAACTGCTCGTTGCTGGACGAAGCAACCGCTGCGGCTGAGTCGGTGACGATGATGCGCAATCTGCGTAGCCGCGAACAGGTGAAAAACAACGTATCCAAAGTATTTGTAGATGAGAAAATATGGCCGAATACCTTATCGGTATTGCGTACGCGCGCTGCGGGGCAAGGCATCGAGATCGTGACCGGCAGTTATGCGGATTTTGAACCGACAGCGGACTATTTCGGCGCATTGGTTCAATGGCCCAACAGCGACGGTGCCATTGAGGACTACGAGACCTTTATTGAGGATTGCCATGCGGCCGGACTGAAAGTGACGGTGGTGGCAGACCTCATGGCATTGGCTCTACTCAAACCGCTGGACGCGGATATCATGTGCGGTACTGCGCAGCGCTTCGGCTTGCCGATGGGCTTTGGTGGTCCGACAGCCGGATATATGGCGACGCGTGATGAGTTCAAACGCGACATGCCGGGACGTATCATCGGTCTGAGTAAGGATAAGTACGAGCGTCCTGCTTACCGTTTGGCGCTCCAGACCCGTGAACAGCATATCAAACGCGAGCGTGCTACCTCGAACATCTGTACCGCGGAGGCGCTGTCGGCGATGATGGCAGGTATGTACGGCGTCTATCACGGAGCGGAAGGTATCCGCGAGATAGCCGAAGGTATTCACGGCAAAGCTGTGTACCTGAGCGAGATGCTGCAGGCTTACGGCTACGAGCAGGAGAACGTGGAGTTCTTTGATACGCTGAAGATAAGGGTTAATGGCGAATGGGCGGAAGGACTAAAGGAGAAGGCCGAGGAACTCGGAATCAACCTGTACTATGACCCGCAGGGTTGGATCGGTCTGTCTATCGACGAGACCGTGGATATAGATGACATGAACGACCTGATCGAACTGTTCGCTGAGGCTTCCGGTAACATGCCGATGTACGAAGAGAGCGACGAGGCGTTCGAAGGACTCTGGGCAATTGACGAGAACCGCGTGCGCGATATCGATTATCTGCAGGCAGAGGTGTTCAAGAAATATCATACCGAAACCGAATTGATGCGCTATCTCAAGCGCTTGGACCGCAAGGATATATCGTTGGCTACTTCGATGATTCCGTTAGGCAGTTGCACGATGAAGTTGAACCCGGCTGCGGCGATGATTCCGATCACCATGAGCGGCGCGACGGATGTGCATCCTTTGGCTCCTGCTGCACAGGTGGCCGGCTATCAGACGATCATGGAAGAACTCCAAGACCAGTTATGCGCCATCACAGGATTCGATGCCTGCACGCTGCAGCCGACTTCCGGCGCGGCGGGCGAATATACCGGACTGGTCGTTATTCGCGAGTACCTGCGTCGTCAGGGTCAGACCCGGCGCAATGTGCTGCTCATTCCGGCATCCGCGCATGGAACGAACCCGGCTTCGTGTGTGCAAGCTGGATTTGTGCCTTGCGTAGTCAAATGCGACGAGCAGGGTAACACGGACTTGGCAGACTGGAAAGCCAAAGCGGAAGAGAACAAAGACGTACTGGCAGGATGTATGATCACGTACCCGTCCACGCACGGTATCTTTGAACAGGCTATCCGCGAGATGATCGAGGCCATTCATACGAACGGCGGACTCGTTTATATGGACGGCGCGAACATGAACGCACAGATCGGTTGGACCAATCCTGCTTATATCGGTGCAGACGTGTGTCACCTGAATCTGCATAAGTCCTTTGCCGCTCCTCACGGAGGTGGCGGACCGGGAGCAGGTGCTGTGTGCTGTACTTCCGAATTGGCAGACTGCCTGCCGACGGAGGATGCGAACCGTGTTTCGTCAGCTTTGTACGGTAATGCCGATATCGCACTTATCTCATGGGGTTATATCGCCATGATGGGAGCAGAGGGTCTGCGTCATGCCACAGCTGCGGCTATCCTCTCGGCGAACTACATGGCTAAACGGCTGAAGGATGCCTACGGCATCGTTTATACCGGTAAGAACGGTCGGGTAGGACACGAACTCATTCTGGATTGTCGTCAGTTCCATACGATCGGCATCACCGAGGCAGATATCGCCAAGCGTCTGATGGACTACGGCTATCATGCACCGACCTTGTCGTTCCCGGTTCATGGCACCTTGATGGTCGAGCCGACGGAGAGCGAGTCATTGGTAGAGATCGACCGTTTCTGCGATGTGCTGCTGCAGATTCGTCAAGAGATAGCGGACATCGAGAGCGGTAAAGCGGACAAAACGGACAATGTGCTGGTGAATGCGCCGCACCCGGAGTACGAAGTGGTGGCAGACGAGTGGAGCCACCCCTATACCCGCAAGCAGGCTGCGTACCCGACGGAATGGGTAGAGCAGACGAAGTTCTGGTGCCCCGTAGGAAGGGTGGATAACGGCTTCGGTGACCGTAACCTTGTTGCCAAATTCTAAACAGGCATCCTGTGAGAGAGAATATAAAACAAAAGTCCAACCTCCGCGAGCATCTGAAAGAGTACAGGCGTACCTTGCCGTGGATCATGCTCAAGGAGCTGTTCATGATCGTCCTCAGTACGATCCCTTATGCCCTGACAGTGAACCAGCTGTTAGTGCCGCACGCTATCGTAGGAGGCGGCGTGACGGGTCTGTGCGAGATCATCTATTTCGCGACGGAAACATACGTACCTATATGGCTCAGCAGCGCGTTGATCAACATACTGCTGCTCATTCTGGCGGCAGTTACGGTAGGCTGGCGGTATGCATTACGCACCATCTGGGGCGTACTGTGGCTCACGATCTGGCTCAAAGTGATCCCTATCGCTCCGGTGCCGCTGCTCACGGATTCGTTCATGGCGGTGGTGATAGGAGGTCTGTTCACGGGCTGTTTCTTAGGGATATGCTTCCTCAACAACGGTTCTACCGGAGGTACGGATATCGTCGCCATGATCGTCAACAAGTACCACCATCTGCCGATGGGAAGGGTTCTGCTGATGGCGGATATGACCATTATCTCATCGGCTTTCTTCCTGCCTACCATCCAGGCGGCAGGCACACAAGGCGCGATAGAGAAAATACTCTTCGGTCTAACCTATACGTTCATGAGCTCGACGGCTGTGGACTGGGTGATGAACAGGATGCGGCAGTCTGTCCAGTTCATGATCTTCACCCAGAAACCCGATGAGATAGCCGAAGCAATCATCACGCAGGCACACCGAGGATGTACGTTTCTGGAGGCGGAAGGCGGCTTTAACAAGAAGCCGATGAAGGTCGTTACGACCATCGCTCGTTCGTATGAGTCCGCTACGATCTTCCGCCTCGTGCGATCCATAGACCCGAATGCGTTTGTCAGCCAGAGTCAGGTGCGCGGTGTGTTCGGGCAAGGATTCGACCCTATGGTGAATGGGAAGTAAAGGCTAAAGGCGAAAGGTTAAAGGTTATAGGTTAGAGGCTAAAGGCTAAAGGTTAGAGGTATGTTACGATATAGTTCGTTTGTCAACCCGCATAATATGGCACAGCACGAGTCGCGTGTGCGTACCGTATTTGAGTACTTTATGATCATCTTCGGCATATTCCCGATGGCATTGATGGTCAACTGGGTGTTACTGCCGCATGCGTTTGTGGGAGGAGGTTTGACAGGTATCTGTTCCGCGATCTATTATGTGACCGGAGGACTGTTTCCTTCTATCTTCCCGGAGTACGGCGGCGCTATCCCGGTGTGGCTGACGACGTTCGTGTTTAACGCGATTCTGCTTCTTATAGCCGGACTGACGGTGGGCTGGCGTTTCTGTATCCGAACCATGGTCGGCGTAGCTGCTATCACGTTCTGGTATCGAATCATACCGATCTTACCGCAACCCATCATCGCGGACCCGTGGCTGGGTGCTATTATCGGCGGATTCGTGTTCGGGCTTAGTCTCGGATGCGTGTTGGCTGCGAACGGTTCGTCGGGAGGTACGGATATTGTAGCGATGATCGTTAATCATTATCGCAATATATCGCTGGGTAACATCATGTTGGCGTGCGATATCGTCATCATCCTCTCGGCTTTCTTCCTGCCCTTACCCGAATCGATGCTCCAGGAAGGCGGCAATCCGACCTATCTGCAGATCAAACGTGTGCTCTACGGTGTGGCGATGACCATCTCCTATACGGTGGCAGTCGATTGGATCATGGCACGCTTCAACCGCTCGGTCCATTTCCTCATCTATTCAGCTAAGTACGATGAGATAGCGACAGCGATCAACACGACCGTGAACCGAGGTGTAACCGTACTGGATGGAACGGGTTGGTATTCCAAGCAACCGGTGAAGGTGATTTCGGTATTGGTGCGCAAACCGGAGAGCTCGCTCGTGTTCAGTCTTATTCATCAGATAGACCCGAATGCGCTCGTCTCTATTGCCGATGTAGGTGGTGTTTTTGGGTCCGGTTTTGACAAAATAAAGGCAAAATAGCATTTTTTTGCCAAAATATTTGGTCAGTTCAAAAAATTGTTGTACCTTTGCACGCTTTTTCGCAGTAAAGGTGCGAGGAGAGTTGTCTGAGTGGTCGAAAGAGCCGCACTCGAAATGCGGTATACGCATTACGTCGTATCGGGGGTTCGAATCCCTCACTCTCCGCAGGGTAAATGAAAAGGATGTCCATTGACGGGCATCCTTCTTCATTTATTTGGATAGTGGGGGCCTTCTATCCCCCCCCGATCGGTGGGTTCTT
>Ga0247610_10001315_pt1 | contig 31083 bp, 28 predicted proteins | sample 174DNAGHGhighgp2_FD_193483 | JGI IMG/M metagenome (GOLD analysis project Ga0247610, IMG submission 193483) | Sheep rumen microbial communities from Palmerston North, Manawatu-Wanganui, New Zealand - 1742 DNA GHGhigh gp2 | ecosystem: Host-associated > Mammals > Digestive system > Stomach > Rumen...
TAGGGGCTGCTGTGGTTTCTTGCCGCAGGAGTGGCGCAACAGCCTCATTTGACCGCCTAAACAAATACTTTACGATGAATAATATGCCGGTTGTAAGCTCTCAATACTGGAACATGGTACATGGTTTTACCCCAGATGATGTCAAAAAAGATAAGGAAGGTTTGCAAACGATGCGTACCTTGGGGCAAAATATGGCCTGGTTGCTGAAATGCATTGAATTGGGCAAGAAAAACGGTATCAATCGTCCGGACTATGAGCCGATTATTTTTACCAGCTTTCCGGACGGAAAATAGTGCTTGAGGATTTTTAGGATGAAAAAGTTCTTAATGATATTGGCAATGTCTGTACTTTTAGGAGGAAATGCCATGGCAATAACAATCAATATTTACTATACCGGTGAAAACGGTAATGCCCGTAAATTTGCCGAAGAAATGGAACAAAGCGGAACGGTAGCAGCCATCCGTGCCGAAGAAGGCAATAAAAAATATGAATATTTTTATCCGAAAAATGACCCTGAAACCGTGCTTTTGATAGACAGTTGGGAAAGCCAGAAAGCTATTGACAAACACCACGCCACCCCGATGATGGATAAAATTACCGAACTGCGTAACAAATATGACCTGCATATGAAAGTTGAACGTTATATTGAAGATACTGCCGGTATTCCTATGAGGGATAAGGACTTTATTAAGGAGTAAGAAATGAAAAAATTTTTAATCATGTTTATGTTATCTGTATTTTGGGGAGGAAATGTAATGGCTGAAAGTCTTACCAACGAACAACAATCCGTAGCCGAAGTTTCGGCTTATGCGGCAAACGGTAATCAAGACGGCTTAAAACAGGCCTTAAATAAAGGACTTGATGACGGGGTGACGGTTAATGAGTTTAAAGAAATTTTGGTGCAGGCTTATGCTTATTGCGGATTTCCACGCAGTTTGAATGCGTTAGGAACACTTATGCAAGTTGTTGATGAACGCGGTAATAAAGATGAATTAGGCAAGGAACCTTCCGCAAAACCAGATGGAAACGCCCTAACCTACGGCACCGAAAACCAAACGAAATTGGTCGGAGCAGAAGTGAAAGGCAAATTGTTTGAATTTGCACCGGCAATTGATGAATATTTGAAAGCGCATTTGTTCGGTGATATTTTTGCCCGTGATAATGTGGATTGGAAAACCCGTGAGATTGCAACGATTGCCATGCTTGCCGTGCGTGACGGGGTGGAAAGCCAGCTCAATGCCCATATCAATATCGGTAAGCATAATGGTTTGACAGATGATGAAGTGGCAGAAATTTTAGCTATTGCTTCCGAAGTAAAAGCCCAAAATGTAGTTTTCGGCTTTGGCGAATTAAATCCGTACGGGCAATATTTTATCGGCAAAAGCTATCTGCAGAAGATTACCACCGAAAACGGGGTACCGATGTTTAATGTTACCTTTGAGCCGAAGTGTCGTAATAACTGGCATATCCACCACAAAGGAGGACAGATTTTACTGGTTACGCAAGGGCGCGGTTGGTATCAGGCATGGGGCGAAGAACCTCGGGAATTACACCCCGGTGATGTGGTTAATATTCCGGCAGAAACAAAGCATTGGCACGGTGCCGCTAAGGATAGCTGGTTTACGCATATTGCCGTGGAAGTGCCTGCTGAGGGCGGCTCTAATGAGTGGCTGGAGCCGGTGACAGATGATGTCTATGACAAATTAAAATAAGGACTTTTAAGATGACAATGTGGATTATCATTTTATGGTCAATTCTTGCCTATTGGGCGGCTTCAATGCTGTATTTGGGGTTCAGAGTGCCGCAATTATTCAATTTTGAGGCACTTGCCGATTTATCTACGGCGAAAAGAACTTTATACGGATTGTTGGCAACGTTTGGCTTAGTGGGAATTATAACGCTATGTCTGGATTTTATCAATGCGATTGTGTGCATTACATATTTGGCGATGATATGGGCTTTAAGCGATTTTATGTTTTGGCTGGCAGAAAAGTTTTTACATGTCACCTTTGCGCATGACTATGCCGGTTGGGCTGCACTCGTTGTTTGTGTTATATCGTTGGTCATCGGTTGGTATTTAGACCATCATGTATGGCAGACAAATTATGAGCTGACAACGGCTAAAAATGTCAAAAATCTGAAGATCGCCATGTTTGCAGATTCACATCTCGGTACAACGTTTGATGATAAAGGGTTTGCCAAACACCTGAAAACAATTGAAGCGCAAAATCCGGATATATTGCTTATTGTCGGCGATTATGTTGATGACGGTACCCGCAAAAAGCAAATGGTCAATGCCACCCGTGCTTTGGGAAAGATAAAAACAAAATATGGAATCTATTTTGTTTCAGGCAATCATGACAAAGGTTATTACGGAGCGGCACATCGCGGTTTTTCGGAAGAAGATTTGTTCCATGAGCTTAAAAAGAACGGCATCAACATATTGCGTGATGAGAGTGTTTTGATTGATAATGCGTTTTATATTATCGGGCGCAAGGATTATTCCGTTCAAAAAGAACAAGGCGGACATCGGAAGTCTATGGAAGAATTAACCGCAGATTTGGATAAAAGCAAATATATGATTGTTTTAGATCACCAACCGGTGGAATTTGACAAAGATGCCAAAGCTGAGGTTGATTTGGTTTTATGCGGACATACGCACGGCGGACAGCTTTTCCCGTTTAATCAGGTCGGTAAATGGATAAAAGCCAACGATTTGATTTATGGCCATGAAAAGCGTAACAAAACAAACTTTGTCGTAACATCAGGTATATCCGATTGGGCAATTAAATTCAAAACCGGAACGAAATCCGAGTTTGTCATCATCAATGTAAGAAAGGAAAAATAGCATGTATGAAATTTTAAAGACCATTAACTCTCCGGCTGATGTTAAGAAATTAAATGCCGAACAATTGAAAACATTGGCCGCTGATATAAGAGAGGCTTTGTTTAATCGTTTAACAAAAATCGGCGGGCATTGCGGACCGAATTTCGGTATTGTGGAAGCAGAAATTGCCATGCATTATGTCTTTTGTTCCCCTAAAGATAAGTTTGTCTTTGATGTTTCGCACCAAAGCTATCCGCATAAAATGATGACAGGACGTAAAGAGGGCTACATTGATGATGCACATTTTAGCGAAGATTCAGGATATACAAACCCGGAAGAAAGCGAGCATGATTTATTTAATGTCGGACATACATCTACCTCTATTTCATTGGCAACAGGCTTGGTTAAAGGAAGAGATTTAAAAGGCGGAAAAGAAAATGTTCTTGCCTTAATCGGCGATGGCTCACTTTCCGGCGGAGAAGCGCTGGAAGCTTTAGATTTTGTCGGCTCTGATATTCATTCCAACATGATTATCGTTGTTAATGATAATCAGCAGTCCATTGCCGAGGTGCACGGCGGATTATACAAAAATTTAACAGAGTTAAGAGAAACAAAAGGAAAATCACAAAATAATTTCTTTAAGACTCTCGGGCTTGACTACATTTATGAAGAAAACGGCAATGATATTCAGGCGATGATTAAAGTTTTTCAGAAAGTGAAAGATATTGACCACCCGATTGTGGTACATATTAACACTCAAAAAGGCAAAGGGTTCAAACTCGCAGAAGAAAACAGAGAAGCTTGGCACTGGTGTATGCCTTTTGACAGACAAACCGGTCAATGGAAGGTTTCCTTTGGCGAAAGTTACACCTCTTTGACTGCCGATTATATTATGGATAAGGCTAAAAAAGATAAGGACTTTGTGGTTATTACCCCGGCAATGCCGATGACTGCCGGTTTAGGTCAAGACTTAAGACAACAACTCGGTTCACAGTATGTTGATGTCGGTATTGCTGAAGAACATGCGGTAGCCATGGCTTCCGGTGTGGCAAAGGCCGGCGGTAAGCCTTTACTCGTTACTAATGCAACATTTATTCAACGTACCTATGACCAAGTTTCGCAAGATGTTTGTATCAATAATAATCCGGTAACGATTTTGCTTAATTATGCATCCTTTGACGGATTAACTGATGTAACGCATTTGGGAATTTTTGCCATTTCTGCATTCTCTAATATCCCAAATTTGGTTATGTTGGCACCGACCTCACGAGAAGAATACCTTAATATGCTTGATTGGGCCGTTGAGCAAAAAGAACATCCGGTGATGATCCTCATGCCGGGAAATGCCATAACAGAGCGAGCGGCAGACAAAAATTACAGCAAAATCAATACATTCAAAGTTGAACAGAAAGGCGAAAAGGTGGCCATTTTGGCTTTAGGTGATTTTTACCAACGCGGCGAAGCTCTTGCTAAAGAGATTAAAACAAAGTTAGGCTTTACCCCTACCCTTATTAACCCGAGATTTGCTTCCGGTTTGGATGAAAATCTGCTTAAGGACTTGGAAAAGGACCATCAACTGGTTGTTACCTTAGAAGATGGCATTCTTGACGGCGGTTTCGGTCAGAAAGTGGCGACTTTTTACGCAACGAGCGACATGAAAGTCAAAAATTACGGTCTTAAAAAAGAATTTTACGACCGTTATAATCCTCAAGATTTATTACGCCAGTTAGGTATGTTGCCGGAGCAAATTATTGAGGATATAAAAAAATTGATATAATTTGTTGAAATAAGCGATTATTTTAAGCCGAGTTTTATGCTCGGCTTTTTTTTATTTTTCATTAAACAAAATGTTGACAAAATACCTTAATTATGGTATACCTTAGATAAATCAGTACTTTATCTCTATTGAGCAGGAGGTGGAACATGCCCAATCGTCAAGTAAAAATTGATAAAGAAGCCTTAAAAGCTAATCAATTTGCTATCCTACAAAATAAAAAGAAAGCCGCACAACTCAGTTCCGAGGAATTATTGGCTATTGCTGAAATGCTTGATAAAGAAACCGGTTATTCTACGACCAGACTTAAGGATAAATTACGCGGATATATCCAAAACAAGATTGATAAAACTCTTAAAGGCGAATTAGCGCCTGATGATGGGTTTGAAATGCTTGCCAGAACAAAGGGTACGACTAAACAAAGTAATATTGTTTATAATCGCCAAAAAGCGCAGCAAGTAAAAACAGAATCCGCCGTTGAAGAGCTTCCTACCGCTAAAGTTGCTCAAGAAGAAGAGAAAATTATTGAAGAAAAGAGAGAAAATATTTCTCAAAATAAACGTAATGAAGCGATAAAGCCTTTAATTGACGATAATTTTTCTATCCTTGAAAACAAGAAAAAGATGGCGACGCTTTCTTCAAAAGATTTATCTTTGTTAGAAGAAGCTTTGAGCGCACGTTTGGCAAAAGCTAAGAAAAACACCAGAGAGCATAACGTCTTTACGAGAAAATATGATATGCTTTGCTCTTTTGCGCAGGCCAAAATTCAAAAAGTGCTTAAAGGAGAACTTGCCGCTGATGACGGTTTTGATAAATTAGTTTCTAAGACCGGTACAACACAGCAGAAAAATATTGTTTATAATCGCCAAAAGGCGCAACGCGTTGCCCCTGCTTTACAAACTGAAATTCCTGTAAAAAAACAAGAGCCTGTTATTGAGCAGGAAAAAGTCATTGAAGAAAAGAGAGAAAATGTTTCAGCAAATAAACGTAACGAAGCAGTAAAACCTTTAATTGACGATAATTTTTCTGTTCTTGAGAACAAGAAAAAGATGGCTACGCTTTCTTCAAAAGATTTATCTTTGTTAGAAGAAGCTTTGAGCGCACGTTTGGCAAAAGCTAAGAAAAACACCAGAGAGCATAATGTCTTTACAAGAAAATATAATATGCTTTGCTCTTTTGCGCAGGCTAAAATTCAAAAAGTGCTTAAAGGCGAGCTTGCCGCTGATGACGGTTTTGATAAATTAGTTTCTAAGACCGGTACAACACAGCAGAAAAATGTCGTTTACTACAGACAAAAAGCTAAGGATGCGGCTAAAGAGGAAGTTGTTGTCGCTAAACCGACACCGGTCGTTGAGAAGCCGGTTATTGCAGATGAAAAACCGAAAGCAGAACCGAAACCGGAGCCGAAGCCAGAGCCAAAACCTGAACCGAAACCGGAGCCGAAAGTAAAAGAAGATGCACCGAAGAAGAAAGATCCTTGGTATAAGCGTCATTTGAGCAAGATTGTGCTTGGGTTGGCATTTGCTGTTGGGGCAACCGCGCTTGGCGGTGTATTCAAGAAAATGTTTAGTGGCGCTGATAAGCTGGATACCAAACCGGCAACGGAAAAAGTTGCGACACCTAAAAAAGTTGTACAGCAGAAGGCTGAAACAAAAACTGCAACGAATTTCCAAGATGTCAGAAGCGAATTGCAAAAAGCTAAAGACAATTTGTCACTTGCAAAAATTCAAGCTTTTAAGGAGTCGCAGAAAAAGCTTAATATAAGCCTTGATAAACTTGACGAAGTTGTTGAAAAAGCGGTTAAAGACGGCAAGATTAAGCTTGCTGATGACTTAACCCCTGCCCGCGCTAAATATGTTATCTCATTTTATGCACAATATCCGGGAACAGAAGCCGGTCAAGCCTGCAAAGCTTTGCTTAACGGCGAAGATGTTGATTTATCTAACTTCAACAAGTGGGATAAAGCTTTGGGTGAAGACGGCAGTGAGTTTGCCAAAACACTTGATAAGAAGACGGATTTCAGCGCGATGGATAGCGCTTCAAAACAAACGAAGCAAGATTTCCAAAAAGCTAAACAAACTTATAATAACATTATCAACCAACGTTAAACAAAAGGCTCCCGCAAGGGAGCTTTTTTTATGCCGACAGTTCTTCCAATAACTTTTTACCGATATCGGTTTGGATGGCTTTAACGGCAGAATGCTTAAACTCTGTTAAATCTTTGTCTTGATACTTTGTTTCATAGTCTAAAGCTTGCGCATACATATCCAGTTTATCCAAATCATTGGCCAGTTTTGCTTCCGGAGTCTGATTTGCTTCATATTCGCTAAAAAGAGCTTCCAATGCCGAAAAATCACTTTCTGCGGCAATTTGGGCTATGGCTTTGTTTTCCATCTCTTCTTTGGTGGCGTAGCGGCTGTCACTCGGGGTAATATCGCCTATCACGCTTTCGCCGATATCATGGCACAAACAAAGCTTAATGACCTTGTTCATATCATAATTTTTTACTGTTTCCGCCAGTTTTAAGGCTAACATCGCCATTTGCCAACTATGAGAGGCAACGGTTTCCGGTTGGGCAATATTATACCTGAGCCAGCCGGTGCGCGACAGGTGTTTTAATTTTTCGGTATATTTCAGAAGATTCTTCATTTTTTGCTCCTATGTGGTTGATTATAGGAGTCTGTTTTATTATTGCAAGCGTTGTTTAAAAATACGAAAAGGAGGACAGCGGAGGCGCTGCGGTCATCACTTTAAAATGTTAAAGGGAGGATAAATCCCCCCTTTGTTAGAGTGTATACTGTGCAGTTGTTTTACCATCTGCACCATATACTGTAATCTGTGCATCGCCGTCACCGGTCTCTACATCCACTTTTACGCCACTTGGACATGAATAACGTAAGTGGTTGTCTTTGTACATGTCCAAATACATCTTCGGCTCTGTGCCGTTCTTTATTCTCAGTCGTCCGCTAGATGTCCTTTTGAACTCAATGCAGTCAACTTTGATTTTAGAAGGACGATCGTAGCTATCATAGAGATACAAGCTGAGCGGAGAATAATAGTAGTACCTATAGCTAGGATACCACCGGTATGCACTGTACGGCACATAGTGATAGTACCCATAGTAGTATGGACGATGGTACACATGATGCGGGTAGTGATGACGCGGCATCGGGCGATAGTGCTGGGCGTAACCTTGAACTCCAACACACATCATAGCGAGAACTATGATGACTTTGATAATTGTTTTCATATCTATACTGTTTTAACACTATTATAGTACCATATTTTTGAGGGATTGTCAAATATTTTAGACAGCACAAAATGACCGCCTAAAGGCAGCCCTTACATATTTTTGATTCTTATATGATTAAATAAAGCAATATACGAGAAGTGTAACCGCAACTATAGGCAGTACCAATAAAGACAAGGCGGCTTTTGTACCGAAACGTCTTAATGCGAGCTTTAATAAATATATGCTCATTGCTGTTGTCATAGTATTATATATCCAAATTTTAACAAAAACTGTTGGCGAGGCTATTTTATTTTTTTCGCGCTGTCAAGAAAAAAATATTTTTCATTCAACCCGTTGGTAGATTAGAGAAAAATTATTAACAAATTCTTAAAACTTGTGACTTTGATTCAATTTTTAACGATAAGCGTATGATTTTATTTTCTTTTGCATGACTGTTTGATGGAGCCAGTTATTCTTGACAAAAAATAAATTTTTCTCTAAAATATGCATAAACTCCGAATTATTAACAAATAAATATATATCTAATTATGGGTGTACAGACCAGAATGATAATACCGGTGCAGGCACCGTGTCTTATCGCTTATCGTGATCCCCTTGCCGGCTATTTTTGGCTTCGTCCTTATGTGGATATGAAGTTAAAAGCCAAAATTTGGGGAATTGCTATCCATGGACTGGTGTTTCGCCTTGTCCACGAAGAAGATGGCGACTGGTATTCAGCTAAAGAGCTGAGTGATACTTTAAGCCGTGCATCAATGCCTTCTACGACTGCTTTAGATGTAGCGTGTATATACCAGAGGGATTTTAATGCTACGGTAGATATCTTAAATGCACATGGCATTAAGGCTGAACCATGGCGCAAAGGTGCTTATTGGTCAACCGAAGATGACGGCGACAAAGCAACCGTTATGTACATGGGCAAAGGTCGTGTCGGGTTTGAGCCGAAAGAAATGTCTAACGGTTATCTGCGCTTGGTTAGCCGTTATGTCACAAAGAAACCGATTGATGTCGGCTATCCGTTGGCATATCTTGTTGACGGAGTGCTTAAAATTTCTTCCGAGTTCCGACCGGAATTAAGGGACAAGCTGTGGGGACTTCATGTCGGTAAAAGGTTCTTGTGCATGAAATTGACCTACGAACCGGATAAAATGACGGTAGATAAAGGTTTTGAATTAGGGCAAACACTTTCCACTCCGCAGTTGTGTATGGATTTGCCGGAAAAGGAAAATGTTGATGATGTTGCTAAACAAAAAGACAGCATCAATGATACATTGGCCAAGTTATCCGCTTATGGTGTTAATGTCAGCTTGATTTTTTCTAAAGATTTAATTTGGCTGACAAAGACATTGTATGAGGACCGAGGCTTCCTTTCCTACAATTACAGCTTCGTTTTAAACGACCAGCCCTGCTTCTGCCGTATGTTTGCCAAGAACAAAGGCAAAACCGAAATTATCTGAACAATAAAGAGTCTTAAAACATTATGTTTTAAGACTCTTTTTGTTTGTTTTAAGCGATAATTTAAGCAAATGATAAGAATTATGCGCTATATGAGATAAAAACGTTTGGGAAAAAGGTTATGACACTTCTACAATATGCGGCGATTTTGGCTTTGCTCGGAATATCTATCATCAAGCCCTTTTTATACCGCCCTTTGGCTGAAAAATATCCGGCAAACTTTGCACCGGAATTTACCGTTGCTTGGATTATGCCTTTTATTTTGTTAAGCCTGCCTTTTATGTTCCCTTATCTTATTGATGCCATACCAACGATTAAGGCACACCCTGCCTCTTTTGTTTTAACAATCCTTAAAGGTGTTCTTATTTGGTATGCCTATAAGTATGCGCAAATCATTAACCATGACAGTACTTCTTCCACCGTGTTTTTTCCATTTATATCATTGGCGACGGCATCACTTACCATTAACTTGTTTTTCCATGAAAATTTGGCGCCGACACATTTGTTTTCTATCGTAAGTCTCGGAATTTTAGGATTATTCTTTTGTTTTGCCGGTGATGCAAAACGTATGTCTTATACGGGAAAGATTAACTTTGTTATTGCTATATTTTTTTCTGCCGTTTGTCCCGTCATTGACCATATCGCCATTACCGACCTCGGGCGCTATACATACTTTTTTATATCCAACGTTGCAATGTTTGTATTTGCTTTTTTTACCGGTTTGAATTATAAGAAGCTTAAGCTGATTTTTACCACGAAAGATGTTGCTTTCGCAGGTATTGTCGGCGCAATGTTGGAAATCACCATTATCGGGGTTTCGGTCAATATTTTGCCGGTGTCTTTCACGGCATTTTTCAGACGGATGGCGGCACCGATTGTGATGGTTATTTCCGCTATCAAATATAAAGAGCAAACTGTTAGAAACCAGCTTATTTTCGGTTGTTTGGCGCTTTTATTTGCCTTACCTATTATTTTGATGAAGTAAACTTAAGTTTGGAGCATAAAAAAATGGATAGTGCCGTTTCAGAAGAAACTATTAACATCAGATATTCCGATTTGGACTTTAAAAAACGCTTAAAACCGGTTTCCATCTTGAATTTCTTTCAGGATATTGCCGTTGATAATGCGGAAAAGTTCGGTTTTGGCGAATCTGCTACAACACCGAGGGATTTAATGTGGGTTCTCTTGAAATATCGCATTGAATTTACCCACTATCCTACTGATATTAAGACTCTTACACTTAAAACAGAGCCGCGCGGTTATCACAAGCTTTTTGCTTACCGTAATTTTGAGATGTCTTCTAACGGAAAACTTATTGCCAAGGCCTCTACCCTTTGGTCTTTGGTTAATTTTAAGACTAAAACTTTGGTTAATGTGGAAACATCTTTTAACAGCCCGTATATGTCTAAGTTTGTTGCCGGCGAAAATGATTTATCTTTCGGTAAAATACCGCCGATGACACAAATTGATGCTCAAAAAGAATTTGAAGTCCGTTACAATGATATTGACGGCAACAGACACGCCAACAACGGTAATTATATTATATGGGCGTTAGAGCCTTTGGCTTATGAATTTAAGAAACATCATCAATTAAAAACGCTGGATATTGCTTTTAAGAAAGAGATTAAGCTCGGGGAAAAGCTTATTTCCAAAGTTCAGATTTTGGGGGATAATCGGACATTACACGTCTTAACCCACGCGCAAAGCGGCGAAGATTTGTGTTTATTCCTTTGCGACTGGGAAGAAATTAACACTTAATCAAACTTAGAACCGGAGCTTTCAAACCTGCCTTTTGTGAAAGAGCAACCAGTTCCATTAAGACTAAAGCCCCGACAACCTCGCCACCGGCTCTTTCTATGAGTTTGCAGGTTGCTCTTGCCGTACCGCCGGTTGCCAATACATCATCAACAACCAAAACCTTAGCACCTTTTTTTATGGCATCCTGGTGCATTTCTAAAGCATCTGTACCATATTCCAAGTCATATTCTTCTCTGTAAACTTTGGACGGTAATTTTCCGGGTTTACGAATAATGGTTAAACCCACACCTAATTTATATGCTAATGGCGCACCCAATAAATAACCGCGGCTTTCTATGGCGGCAATATTATCTATTTTGATATTCTTTATCTGCTCTGCCATATTATCTATTATAGCTTTATAAACTACCGGTTCTTCTAAGGCTGTTGTTATATCTTTAAATAAAATCCCTTTTTTGGGGAAATCAGGTACATTACGAATATAAGTCAAAATTTCTGCCGGTTTCATAGTATTCTCCTTTGCTTTGTTTTTAATACTCTTAAAATGATGTGCAAGCTTAATTTAGACTTATACTAAAAAAGTAGGATAATTAAAATAATATTGCTTGACAATAAAAAAAGCCTACTTTATAAACTCTTACTGATGCCGACATAGCTCAGTTGGTAGAGCTACTGATTTGTAATCAGTGGGTCCGCGGTTCGAGTCCGTGTGTCGGCACCATTTTTGTTTTAAAAGCTGTCTTATAAAAATAGACAGTTTTTTTATGCCTTAAGAATCTTGTTTTTACTGATATCTCATTCCGACTCTGCCGTAAAATTTGCATTTTAGCGCATTTTTAGGGATTTTTTTCAATGTTTTCGGGGGGTGTTTAAGGAAAAATCGTCAAAAATGTGCATTTTTATGCACTTTTTTTTAAATAATTGTGTGAAATGTGTGATTTTTTTTTGACACTTTATAAAACCATAGTTCAAACTATATTCAGAGGCGCGGTTTGCCTCTCTTGAACTTTAACGTTAAAGAAAGGAATTTTAAAATGAATAAAACAGAATTCGTTGATGCTGTTGCTAAAAATGCCGGTGTTACAAAAGTAGATGCTAACAAAGTTGTTGCAGCTGTTATTGAAGTAGTTACAAAGTCTTTGAAGAAGGGCGAAGCTATCCAAATTACCGGTTTCGGTACATTTGACGTTGTAAAACGTGCTGCTCGTAAAGGTCGCAATCCTGCTACCGGTAAAGAAATCAAAATCGCTGCTTCTAGAGCTCCTCGCTTTAAGGCTGGTGCTGTTTTGAAGAAATCTGTTAAGTAATTTTAACTGAACTCTTTACGAAATCCCCGAAAGAGAAATCTTCCGGGGATTTTATTTTGTGCTGTAACAAAAATTTCCGATTTTCTGAACCCGAAAAGTATTGCAGGTTCTGTTTTTTTATGGTAGTATAAAGGTATAAAAGGAATTTATTTATGGGAGAAAGACCATGGTAAAAGAAGCACCGACACCAGAACAAATCCAAGATTTGCTGAAAAAGACGACAAAGAAATCTAAACTATTAGGTAAGACCCCTCGCAAGCCTAAGGAGCTTATCAAAGATATTGATGAACGCGAAAAAAAGGATAAATTAGCTGAGAAAGATAAACAAAAGAAACTTTCTAAAGAGGATAAAGCTATTGAAAAAGCTAAGAAAAAACTTGAAGAAGCCAAGAAGAAAAATGATCCTAAAGCCATCAAAAAAGCAGAAGCTGAGTTAAAGAAAGCCAGAGAGGCTAAGCGTAAAAAAGAACAGATGGGCTTAGATAAGTTAACTAAGAAAATGTTTAAGAATGAAAAAGACTTAGAAAAAGCCGGCGCCAAGAAGAAAGAAGCTCCGAAGAAAGAAAAAGACGATAAAGATAAGAAGAAAGAAAAAGAGCAAACAAAAGATAAGGACAGCAAGGAAGTTACCAAAAAGAAAGAGGAAATGCAGAAAAAATATGCTAATATCAAACTTCCGGGCGGCTTGACTATTAAGCAACAAGGTCCGGCTTGGGTATTGGTAGATGCTAAATCGGGCAAAACCAAAGATGTTACGACAGAAATGGAAGGCCTGATTAAAGCTAATAAGGATATTGATAAAGCCAATAAGCAGATTGATAAAAACAATCAGCATATTTCTGCCGGACAAATTGAAAATGCCGTTAAAGGTGATGATTTACAACCGCGTAACAAACTTAAAACCAATGAGATGATTGACAACTCTGTTGCCGGTATATCCACCGGGCAGATGAAAGTTGAAGATCCGGCTAAAGGTATGGCTGATATCCCGACAGCGGTTCCTGAAGTTAAAATTACCGATTTTGACGGTAAAAATATGGATCCGACAATCGCAAAAGGTTTAGCTATTGTTGCCGTTGCCAATGCTTTTGATAAGAACGATTTGGAAAGACTTCAAGAAAAGGATCGTCAACAAAAGCAAGAACGCGATCAGCAGGCAAAACAAACTCAAATACCACAGAAAGGTGGCAGAGAGTAACAGTTTATAGTTCTGGATTTCACAAGCGGAGTTAAAAGCTCCGCTTTTTTTATGGCTTTTAAAATCAAAAAAGGTCGGGATAAACCCGACCTCACGTTTTAGTAGTAGTTTTAGTAGCCATGGAAGAGTTAACCCTCCAGGTAGCGGATGTCGTCCGTAGCGACGAGCGCTTCTATATCCACACCATTCTCGTGGCCAAAGCCCTGCATGCGCCCGCTGTTGTGGGAGATGAAGCAGAGCACGGATACCTGTCCTACACCCTGAGCCTTCAGATCCTCAATCTGGTCCTGCAGTCCCTTGCCGGTACGGAAGCTCTGCTTGATGATGAGTACGGCCTCCGGGCGAACGCGCAGTCTCTTGATGTTGGATACATCGCCGGTAACCAGCGCCTTGATCTGAAGGTTCAGTGCCAGTTCATTGATCAGGCTACCGAGGTGATTCTCGGTTGATGCGGAATCAAACGCCGGAACGATCACACATGGCGTCGGGCTCTTTGCCTCAACTCGCTTCAGCACTGCAGCAATGGCCTTCTCACGAAAATCCTTGTCCTTAGCCAGAGCCTTGAGATTTACATCCACTGTTTTTCCACTCTTTGTCGCATACTGCGATACGATGTCTTTAATCATAATAAAAATTTTTAATTAATTAAACATAAAAATTATATTACCTAATGGTAGTTGAATGCCGTTAAATTGACAGAAATTTTAGCATTTGTCAAGAAGTTTTTTATTCAAAAAAAACAGGCGGGGAAACGGTTTGCTTTTCCCTGCCTGTTTTGAGCTTATAATAAAAGCTTCCCTGCGAGCTTTTCTATATTCTCTACAATCTTTTTCGCAAATAAATTTGCGCCCCTTTATACCCTGACGACAATGCTCTCATTGCTCCGGTATAATAAAAATATTTTAGCCTGAGGAACAGCTAAAATGCCATTTAATACGCCATAAGCTTATAAAAATAATTCTTTCAATTTCGTTAATTAGGTCATCATAAATCAAATTATCTTACAAGCAAAAAAATAACTTATTATGGGGTAAAAATTTATGCTCTTTTTTAAATATCTGATTGCATTAAAAAACATATTTTATGGGTATGCTCAAAACATGGTATATGTGGATAAATTACCACACATTCATAAACGGCAGACGCTCTCGCATACTGTAATAACCACGCGAACTGATAACGATATGATCATCTAAAGCAATGGATACCGTCTTTAAGGCTTCTTTTAATTTTTTGGTCATATCAATATCCTCTTTGGAGGGAATACAATCTCCGGAGGGATGATTATGTGCAATAATGATACGACTCGCTTTATACAATAACGCTTTCTCAACAATATCTCGCGGGCTGATAACCACCGCATTGATTGTTCCGGCCTGCTCTATGCTGTCTTTAATGTATTTGCCGTGTACATCCGTATAGATAACCAGCAGTTGTTCTTGACCGGCATAGCCGATACGAGTGCGGCAAAATTCTATGACCCTTTGCATATTTGTCAGTATCGGGGTATCTTTGTCTTTCAAATTTTCTCCGCATATTCGGCTGGTACAGACATGTACCAATGAACAAATGAGCGCTGTGCCGGAGCCTATACCACCGACTTTCATCAGTTCATCGGGTGTGGCGGCTAAAACGCCTGCCAAATTGCCGTAATGCTCTAAAAGTTTCTTCGCCAGGGGCTTAACATCTCGGCGCGGGATTGCCATCATAAGCAACAATTCCAATAACTCATAATCCGGCATGGAATGTCCTAAATCCGCTAAGAATCGTGCTTTCAAGCGCTGACGATGTCCGACATAATCCGGCTCTTTTGCTTTTGTTTTTATTTTTGAGCTTTCTTGGGACATATCTTTTCCTTATTTTTTGTATGGTGGTTTATCCAAACCTTTGGGAGAATAAGTAAACACTTCGCAACCGTCTTTGGTGACACCGAGAGAATGTTCAAATTGGGCTGAGAGTGTTCTGTCCTTGGTTACGGCTGTCCACCCGTTTGGAAGAATCGTGCCGAATTTTTTACCGATATTTATCATCGGTTCAATGGTAAAGAACATTCCTTCTTTAATCAGAGGACCGGTGCCTTTATGACCGAAATGCAAAACATTCGGTTCATCATGAAAGACTCTGCCCAGACCATGCCCGCAGAACATTTCAACCACCGAATAACCGTATTTATGGGCGTATTCTTCTATAACCGCACCGATATCACCGAATCGGGCGCCGGGTTTAACGACATCTATACCGCGCATTAAACATTCATACGTTACATCACATAAACGCGTTGCCTTTAACTTCGGTTTGCCGACATAATACATACGCGAAGTATCACCATACCAACCGTCTAAAATAACGGTAACATCAATGTTAACGATATCGCCGTTTTCCAACTTGCGATCATCAGGAATACCGTGACAAATAACATGATTGATGGAGGTGCAGATTGTTTTCGGATAGCCGTGATACCCCAAGCATGCCGGAATCGCATTGTGAGATTTAATAAATTCACGACATAAATCATCTAATCGTTCCGTAGTAACACCGACATCAACAAAATCCGTAATATAATCCAAACATTCAGCAGCTAATTTGCCTGCTTTGCGCATACCCTCAAAATCTTTCGGCTCATAAATTTTAATGCCGTTATCATCTGTCTTTGCCAACTTTTTACTCCTTTTTGTTTGTTCTAGTTTTGTTTGTATACCTTATTATTTTATTTTGCAAGTTTTATTTAAAAAATTTTCAGCCCTGATGTTTTTTATAAAAAACGGCTTATATATCAGTAAAAATTTATGAAGGAGAAGATTGATGCGCGTGAAATTACAATATGGAATTTACAGTTTTGCTTTAATTTTTGTGACTTCCCTTATTACCAAATATCTTGTCAACGAAGGGCTTATTCCTTTTTATGATATTTTGGAAAAACCGGTGGGAACACCGCAAAACAACTATTTCAGATACATTTGGAACACACTTTATGTCTTGATGTTTTTAGGTTTTTATACTGCTCTTTTGACCCCGCAACGCTATGAACAATTTTATGACCTTAATACGCTTTTTATCCTGCAACTTTTCTTACAAATTGTTTGGACTTTCAGCTTTTTTTATATCCAACAAATCGGCGTGTCTGCGGTTGTTATTGTATTGCTGGATATTGTGGCGGCACTTTTAATGCATACACTATTTTTCATAAATCTCTGGTCTTTCTTTCTCTTTTTGCCGTTTTTGATATGGATTTTGTTTGCGACATATCTGAATATATTTATAGCATTTTTAAATTAGCTCTAACTACTGTCAGCACTTAGCTTATCTTATTTACGACAAGTTGACGGGGATATATTTCCTTTTTATATATACACAACTGATTTTGCGGTTAATATTTACATAGTTTATTTATCTTGGATTTTCTGGTGATGTGGGAAAATTTTTTTAAGAAATATCCGTGGCGGTTGTGGGCAATTATTGTGGCGGCCGTTATTGTGCAGTTAATTTTGTTTTCTTATAAAGAATTACTTCATGTTGATGAAATATTTTCTTTCGGCACAGCCAATGGCGATAACGGGGTATTTTTACGTTACAGTGCTGATGAAATTGATGATAAAATCTTTAATAAAAATGATTTTAGAAACTATTTGTTGCTGCAACATAGTACTTTTGCCGACATGTGGCATAATTTACGCCTGGATACGCATATGCCGATATATTTTGTACTTTTACGATTGTTCAGCCTGCCTTTTGCACCGGAATTTACCTTGTTACCGGCAGTATTATTAAATGTTTTGATTTTTATCGGCTTTTTGTTTGGGGTTTACAGGCTCTTTTTAACCTTATTTAAGGATGAGGACATTGCTCTTGCTGGCTTAATGTTGTGTGCGTTTTGCAGTGCGGTACTATCTCTTTCCGTCTTTATGCGAATGTATCTCTTATGGATGATGTTTGCTGTTTATCTCACTGATTATATTATTAAATACATAAATAACGCTTCTGGAAAAAAATTTTTAACGGCTGTTTTGGTGTTTTCAGTATTGCAAATTTTAACGCATTTTTACGGTCTTGTTTTCGGGTTTGTTTTGACCGCAGTCAGCGGTTTTATATTGTTATGCAAGCGCCAATATAAAAAAATGTTTATTTTTGCCACGGTTATGATTATTTCCGTGATCGTATCCTGGCTTATCTTTCCGGCAATGATTGATATCGGAATACATGGTGAACGTGGCACCCAGTTGAGCGGACATTTGGAAAATTTATACCAAAATTTTATTGGTGTGTTTACGGGGCAAATGCCTTTGTTTATCAAGTCAATATTTAACCATTATCTGATTGCTTTGCTCTGTTTTGCGCTATTTGGTACCATTACGTTTTTGGCTGCCCGAAAGATGCTTTTATCTGCTGATGAGGCATATCAAGTTTTATGGCTGTTGCTCATCTTTATCGGCTATGGTGTTCTTTCGGCTCTTTTACAGCCGCACATGGGCGTTTGGCAAATACGTTATTTTGCAGTTATTATTGTTATCGGTATAGGACTTATGATATACATGATGTTGTTTTTAGGGCGCTTGTTAAAGCTGAAAATGTCATCAATTCGCGTGTTTTTATATGTTATTGCCTTTTTTTCTGCCCTCTATACATCTCAAATAGAAAATGCTTTTTGGGCTAAAGACAGAGAGGTTTACTTTAGTAATAACTACAAAAAATTAGAAAATATTGCTAAAAATGCCGATATTTGGTGGGGACTCGGTGGCGGGTGGACACCGGTTTGGATGATGCATATTTTTATGGATAAATTGCTTGATACAAGAGAAGTTTTTGTTCTCTCTGATGTTGATAACCCTAACTTTGTACATTATGCCCAAAAGGAACGACAAGAGGGAAAATATGCTTATTACTTATTACCTTACACGCAAGACATTCAACCTGAGGGCGCCATTGCCTGGATTAAAGAAAAAACCGGAAGAAAAAGCTATTATCTCTTTACAATTAAGGATAGAAAATACGAATCATTTTTATCAACGGCCGTTTTCTTAGTCGCTCCTTATTAGAACTCTGCTTTTCATCTTAAAGACTAATACCCGCCGAGAGAAGTCGGGACATAATCGCCGTGTGCATTGTAGCCGTAACCGATATCATCATCACCGAAAGAAGTCGGCACATAGTTGCCGCGGGCGTTATAGCCGTAGTCAATATCCCTTTCGCCGATTGAAGTCGGGACATAATCACCGCGCGCATTATAGCCGTAATCCACCCTTTCTCCACCGATAGAAGTCGGCACATAATCGCCACGTGCGTTGTAACCGTAGTCAATATCTTTTCCGCCGATTGAGGTCGGAACATAATCACCATGGGCATTATAGCCATAATCTACCCTTTCTCCACCGATAGAAACCGGCACATAATCGCCGTGTGCGTTGTAGCCGTAACTTATGTCACGAGCAAGAGATGTTTGGATATTTGCCAGCAGAAATACCAACATCAAAATTACATATTTTATCATATTTGCAGCCTCTTTTCTTACAGAACACTATGGGGTTATGATACAACCGCACGATAAAATGTCAATCAATGGGCGCTGATATCTTTACATTCGCAAATATATCTGACATAGTTATACCAACTCTCACGCGGTCGGCAACTGTGTGCAGTTTTTTTAAACGTGTCGTTGTAGCAAATATAGGTGCGTTGACCTTGAATATTTTTGGCTCTTTTGTAATGAAAATCTTTTCCGCACAGAACGGTACACGATTGTTCCCGTGATAACCCTCGTAAATCCGGCTGATCGGCTATATTGTTTAAATCTGCGATATCGGTTTCTGATTTATCTGAAATGTCTGTTGCATAAGTTTTTCTGACACAAATTGCTTTTAGGGCATCATCACCGATATACCCCGGTCTATCGGTTGTAAAGTTAAACTTCCTTTTTCTTTCAGTTTTGAGCCCTCTCTTAGCTATAATATCGTATTTAAGGGCACCTTTACTGCCTCTTCTGGGAATATAACCGCTACCATTGCGCATGACATAGAAAGGATAAGTGTAATATGGGGCAAACACCCTTGCCAGCCCCCGTTTATCGCTTGTTTCTATGTTCGTCCAGTAAAAAATATTCCGTTCTTTGGCAAAAATATTCATATCCTGCAATCTGTTGTCATCTCTGTTGGCCTCAATGTATTTATCTACACTTTGCGTATGATATACTTTTCTGGCAAGAACAAGCAATTCATCTTCAGAGGGAAGTTTATTAACATGTCCGCAGGCAAGCGCCGCACCGGCAAGGTGATCATTATCAGTCGGGCAATACTCCAACCCTAACTTTTGTTGGTAAGATAAGCATTCTTCTTTGCTTAACGGGGTATAGTCCACCAGTTCAAAGACTTGTGCCATTGCTGCACCTAAAGGGTATAAACTCAGAAACAATGATAACAGGATATATCTTTTCATCAGAATGACTCTCTTTAGTAATCTGTACTTTTTACAACTATTCTAAATGAATCTATTGAAATTTTTGTTAATATTTATATTTTACATATCAAAATCTTTTATATTAAAAAAAACTCAAGAGTAATCTTGAGTTTTTTAATGTGGCTTGGCACTACTCTTTCTTTTTGCCTTTAGATTTTTCTTCAATGGCTGCTTGATAGACTTTTTTTAGTTTGTCATCATCTTTTTTTGACAAGATTGCCTTTTCTGCCTTTTTCTGCAATTTTCCGAAAAGAGAAACATACTTCCCCAACAGTTCTTCCGCATCTTTATGCTTGAGTAATTGTACTTCCCACTCTTCACTGAGCACATTTTCCGTATCCTTTACCAGTTCCATATATCTGGAAAGTTCATCAACAGAATATTTGCCTTTCAGCAAGAGAAGTTCGTTGTTCAGACTTACCGGAACATTTGCATCCATCAGAACATTTATTGTCCACGGCTTGTGCTGGGTGATGATTTCCTCTTCCATTACTTCACTCAAATCAAAACAGAAAGCCAGAAGGTAAACCTCTAACAATTTTTCTGCATTTGGGCAATTTACCATATAGCGCTCTGTTTTCTCGGTCAACCACCCATCTCCGTGGCGGTTACTCAAAAAGACTTTCAGAAGCTCTGGGGCATCAGGACTATCCATCATCGCAATCTGCACATCTTCCGGCACATCAGGCAGTACCAGTTTTTCTAATAATTCGTTTTTTTCCATAAATTTAAGTTTTTTAGCTATAAAAATTTAATAAAAGATATAATTTGCAGAGTGTTTTTAACCCTGTTTTGCTTATTTGTCAACTCAAATTGCTTTTAACCTTTATGCACGTTGTGTCTATTTTAGAAAGAACGGATATTTTGTTAAAATTTAAACTTTACATACAAAAAAAATTGCTGTAACTTGCCAAAGTTAAAGTTTTAATTAATTTTTTGGGAAGAAAAAATGACAACAAGTGTTAATCAAATAAGAAAAACGTTCCTAGACTATTTTGAAAAGAACGGACATAAAATCGTACCAGCATCTTCTTTGGTGCCGGATAATGACCCGACATTGATGTTTACCAACTCCGGTATGGTACAATTTAAGAATATTTTAGCCGGTAACGAAACCAGAGATTATACACGAGCCGCCACTTCCCAAAAAAGCGTACGCGCCGGCGGTAAACATAATGACTTGGACAGTGTCGGCTATGATGTACGTCACCATACATTTTTTGAAATGCTCGGTAACTTCTCTTTCGGCGACTATTTTAAGGAAGAAGCTATCTTTTATGCTTGGGAGTTGCTGACAAAGGAATTTTGCCTGCCTAAAGAAAAATTGGCGGTAACCATTTTCCATACTGACGAAGAAGCTTATAAAATTTGGAAAAAGGTTTCCGGGCTTAGTGATGACCGCATTATCCGCATTGCCACTAAGGATAATTTCTGGCAAATGGGCGATACCGGTCCGTGCGGTCCGTGCTCCGAAATCTTTTATGACCATGGTCCGGAAGTTTGGGGCGGTTTGCCGGGAACACCGGAAGAAGACGGAGACAGATTTATTGAAATTTGGAACCTTGTTTTTGACCAGTTTGAGGATTTACCGGACGGTTCACGTATTAACCTTAAAAAACCGTCTATTGATACCGGTATGGGTTTAGAGAGAATCGCCGCTATTTTACAAGGTGTTCACTCTAACTTTGATATTGATACTTTTAAGCATATCATTAAAGCGATTGCTGATATTGCCAATACAGACCCGAACGGAGAGCTTAAGGCTTCACATAACGTGATTGCCGACCACTTGCGTGCTATGAGCTTTTTGATTGCTGACGGGGTGTTGCCGTCTAACGAAGGACGCGGTTATGTTTTACGTCGTATTATGCGCCGTGCTATGCGCCATGCTTATCTCTTAGGCGTTAAAGAGCCGATGATGTATAAATTATTGCCTGTTTTGCAACAAGAAATGGGAGATGCCTACCCTGAACTTTATCGCTTTGAGAAGTTGATTTCCGAAACTATTCGCGCTGAAGAAACCCGTTTCGGCAAAACACTTGATAAAGGTATGCGCCTGTTAGACGAAGAAACAAAGAACTTACATAAAGGCGATACACTTTCCGGCGAAACGGCATTTAAACTTTATGACACATACGGTTTCCCGCTTGATTTAACGCAAGATGCCTTAAAGCTTAAAGAAATTGAAGTTGATACTAAAGGTTTTGATGCGGCGATGGCTAAGCAAAAAGAGGAAGCGCGTAAAAACTGGGCCGGTTCCGGTGACGAAGGAACAGAAAAAGTTTGGTTTGAAGTTAAAGAAAATATCGGCGGCACAGAGTTTTTAGGTTATACCACAACAAAAAGTGACGGTATTATCAAAACACTGGTTAAAGACGGAAAAATAGTTGATAGTGTTAAGAGCGGTGAGTTTTATTTGGTTGCAAACCAAACACCTTTTTATGGCGAGTGTGGCGGTCAGGTCGGCGATATCGGTATGATTATCGGTAAAAATTTCAAAGCCGAAGTCTATGACACAAAACGCAAGCTTGATACCGTATTTGTTCATTGTTGCAAAATGATTGAGGGCGAGGCAAAGGTTGAGGAATTTGCAAATTTTGAAGTTAATGCCGAAAACCGTAAACGCATTTGCGCCAACCACTCGGTAACCCATATTGCTCATAAAGTTTTGCGGACTATCTTGGGCGAGCATGTTACGCAAAAAGGTTCTATGGTGGCACCGGACAGAATGCGTTTTGATATCTCTCATCCGCAACAAATTACAGCCGAACAGTTGAAGCTTGCCGAGGATATGGTTAATGCGGCAATTCGCGAAAATTATAAGGTCAATACCGTTTTGATGAACCAAGACGAGGCGGTTAAAACCGGCGCTATGGCTTTGTTTGGCGAAAAGTACGGCGAGGAAGTACGTGTCGTTACCATGGAAAAAGACGGCAAGGTCTTTTCTCGCGAGCTTTGCGGCGGTACGCACGTTTGTGAGACAGGCGATATCGGCTATTTCAACATCTTATCCGAATCCGCTGTTTCTGCCGGTGTACGCCGTATTGAGTGCGTAACAGGTAAAGGTGCGGAAGAGTATGTTGATGATATTGAGTGTAAACTGCATACCGCGTGTGATATCTTAAAAACCAATATCAATGATTTGGAAGCGCGGTTAAAGAATATGCTTGCCGAAAGAAAGAAAATGGAAGCTGAAATTTTGAATTTGAAAAAGACATTGGCTTCCGGCGGCGCTCGGTCCAATGAACAAGCTGAAGTCGTCAACGGGGTTAAGTTTATCGGTAAGGTTATTCCTGATGTACACCCGAAAGAGCTCAAAGGTTTTATTGATGAAATGAGCCAGAATATCGGTTCCGGCGTGATGGTATTGGCGACAGATAAAGACGGTAAGGCTTCTATTGTGGTTGGCGTTACCAAAGATTTGACCGATAAATATTCTGCCGTTGACTTGGTTAAAATTGCATCGGCTGCCGTTGGCGGTCAAGGGGGCGGCGGTCGTCCTGATATGGCACAAGCCGGCGGACCGGATGCTTCTAAGTTGACGCAGGCTTTTGAAGAAGTTAAAAAAGCTATTTAAGGAAGCGTGCTAAAATATCATCATATCGTCAAATGGAAACATTGTTTTCTGCGTCATCCTGAACTTGTTTCAGGATCTCTTTAAGGGAGGGGGTATGTTTCTCTCATGAAACAAGGAATTGTTTACATCATGACCAATGATAACAACACCGTTTTTTATATTGGTGTGACTAATGATATTGTTCGTCGCGTATATGAGCATAAGAATAACCTCATTGATGGCTTTACCAAAAAATATAATCTTCATAAACTCGTTTATTTTGAGCAATTTGATTTAGTTGGAGAGGCTATTGACAGAGAAAAGCAACTAAAGCGTTGGCATAGAGATTGGAAAATTAATTTGATTAAGAATAAGAATCCAGATTTTAGAGATTTATACGAAGGTTTGATTTAATTAATTACGTCGTGTTGAATTTATTTCAGGTCTTGTGAGATCCTGAAACAAGTTCAGGATGACGCGTGGGGGCGTTATTATTACTGTAACCATGAAACAAGTTCAGGATGACGCGTGGGGGCGTTGTTATTACTGTAACCATGAAACAAGTTCAGGATGACGCGTGGGGACGTTGTTATTAATGTAGAAATACATTACGTTTGGATGGTACAAGAAGCGTTGTATAAGTGCAAAGGTGCATTTCGTATAGATACTTATTTGCTATAAATTTGAAAAAGCGCTCAGATGAGCGCTTTTTTTTATTCTGCATTTTGTTGTTCATCTAATAGATTTTGTGGGCGTTCACGTCGCCATGATATGTTCCTTTTAACGATTTGTGCCGGATTGCCGGCAATAATCACATTAGGTTCATCAAATTTTCGTGTTACATTTGAACACCAACCGACAATGCTGTTATCTGCTATCTTTGTATTTTTGGTTATATAGCAGTGCCTTCCTATCCAAACATGATTTCCTATTTCAACATTTTTGCCTATATTTAACACTTTACCTTCTTTATCGCATATACTGTGAGCATCTGAACACCAAACTTCTATATCTTTGGAAAACATACAATCTTCGCCTATTTTTATTGAGCTATTATTTTCAAAAACCGTAAATGATGCACCGGAAATATTCGTACCTTTGCCTATTTCAACAGTAGCATTGGAACAACTGATAGTTACCCTAATATCTAAATCTTCGCTTGACTTGATAATGAGTTTATTATCATTGCCATGTATTTTTATTTTCATTTTCCCTCGCATATCTTGAGGTATGCTTACATTGTTGTTTTTTCCTTTTATACTAATTCTAATGTTCTTCCATTTTGGTATATCTACAAAATTTTCAGAATCGATTTTTTTATTGCACCAAGTTGGTAAATACATACTTCTGCATCCTTGTAAAAGTTCCAAACAAAAACCCGCTTTGAGATACCAAAGGCGGGCGGATGCTAGAAAACCGTGTATAAGCGACGGCTCGGCTTATTGGGGCAGAGCCTTATTCGCCGACATCCACCCCTCTTTTGAGGTATGACGTCGGCACAATATTTAAAGTCGTGTGCACACGACTGCTTATACTTTCAAAGGGTTTTCTAGGCCCTAAACATTATTCTTTTCTAAGGAATAATGCTTGAAATAAAACTAATTTATTTTTCTTAAATCCGCAAGTGTTTTTTAAAAAGCAAAACCGCCATCTTAAATGATGACGGTTTTTCTTAATTCTCTTACCATGAATCAGCCGTGTGGGGGTTGGGTTGTTGCAGGGAAAGGTTTAAACTTTCTAAGAGGTCTTCCACTTCCCTGATGGTCTTTCTGCCGCAACTACGCAACATAGCTAAATCTAACCGGCTGTAAAGCGTTAAATCGCCAACGGTTTTAATATTTTCCCGCTCGCAGATTTGTGATAATCGCTTAGACGTGTTAAACTCCGTGATTTTTGAGGATAGAACTTCTTGTTCTTCCTGCAATTTCTTTAGCACATTTTCAGCGATTTCATCACGTGTTGCCTGCTCTAAAAACATGATAACATAGTGCCTGAACATATAGTTCATCTGATTGTAATGTTCCTTTGCATAAGTGACAACAAGTTCCACATCACCTTTTTGCAAAAGTAACTTTTCAAATTTACTTAGTTCTTTTTTCATAAAACTGATAATTATAGTGAGACATAACTTTATTTTTGTAGGCGCATTATAGCGGTCTTTGTGATTTTGTCAAACCTTTAATTGATGCGCAAAAAATTATATCTCTTTAAAATCAATATGATGTGTCTGAGGATTATAAGACAAAGTTATTTTTCCGAGGCGAAATGCTTCGGCTGTTTTACCGAATATGTCGTAGCGCCAACCTTTTAAGATGTTGTGCTTGCCTTTCGGGTTTTTGATGTATTCACGCAGTTCCTTTTCTGAAGTGATTAAATGGGCAACAATACCATATTCGTTACTCTTTATCTTCAACAACAGTTTAAGAATTTCATACAAAGACTGCGCACCGGCCGGAAGAGAAACGTCTTTTTCTTTATCTTGTTTGACGAGTTTCTTATCAAACCCGTCTTCTTTTAATTTATTTAAGGCGGCAAGCATTTCTTCCGCTAATTTACCACGGGCAATATCCGAGCGCATACCACGCACTTGTTTCATCTCTTCTATGGTTTCGGGAAAAGCGGTTGCAATGTTTAACAGCAAATCATCTTTGATAATATTCGGACGCGAAACATTTTGCGCCATAGCCCTTTTCTCACGCCAACAAGCCAACACTTTTAAGGCATTGATAAAAGCAAGCGAGTGTGAATTATGGCGAATCCGCTGCCAGGCATCTTCGGGATTTATCTCATAATGTGAAATATCCACCAAATCAGCCAAATCTTCAGCTATCCAATCTTCCCTCTTATTTTCTTTTAAGTATGCGGCAATTTTTTCATAACAGGTGACCAAATACGTCACATCTCCGGCGGCATAATTTAGTTGTTCCTCCGTCAACGGGCGCAGTTGCCAGTTGGTTAAACGGCAGGATTTATCCAATTCCACACCGCAATAAACACGAACCAAATTTTCATAACTGACTGCCTCTCCTAAACCACAGACCTGTGCGGCTATCTGCGTGTCAAAAACGGAAACGGGGACTTTGCCGGAAAGCTTGTATAATATTTCTATATCCTGCCTGCCGGAGTGGAACACTTTTAAGATTTTTTTGGTTTGCAGAATTTTGAAAAACGCACTCATATCCATTTCTTTTGCGAGCGGATCTATTAAAAAGGCGCTGTCTTCGTAACCGACCTGAATTAAACATGGTATGGGATAATACGTTTTTTCCCGTATAAATTCACAATCTATCGCGATTACTTTTTGCTTCTTTAATGTTTTGCAGGCTTTTTCAAGCTCTTCTGTGCTGTTTATCAGATTCATTTTTTCTACTTTCCTTTATTTTCTGGCATTTTATATGGAAAGTTTTAAGATTTTTTTAATTTTAGCTTGCATTATCCAGATTTTGGGATAAGAATGTCGTCATTGATTAAAAATGTTCAGGGGTACTTATGATAGAATACAGAACTCATACTTGCGGCGAGCTTCGTGCCGCCAACGCCGGTCAAAAAGTTAAACTCTCCGGCTGGATACATCGTAAACGTAACTTGGGAAACTTGTGCTTTGTGGATTTGCGTGACCATTACGGCATTACACAATGCGTGGTTGACAGCTCCAGCGATTTGTTTAAGCAACTGGAAGATATCCGCGTTGAAAGTGTTATCACAGTTGATGGTACAGCGGTTATGCGTGAGAGCGTTAATAAAAATATGCCGACCGGCGATATTGAAGTAAAAATCAGCGCCATTACTTTACACTCTATGGCTGATGTGTTGCCGATACAGGTTTTCGGCGAGGATAATTCTCCGGAAGATATGCGTTTGAAATATCGCTTCTTAGACTTACGTCGGGAGAGAATTCACAACAACATCATTTTGCGCTGTAAAGTTATTAAAAGAATGCGCGAATTGATGAACGAACAGGGTTTCTTAGAATATCAAACCCCGATTTTAACCGCCTCTTCTCCGGAAGGTGCGCGTGACTTTTTGGTTCCGTCTCGTCTTAATCCGGGTAAATTTTATGCTTTACCGCAATCACCGCAACAATTTAAACAGTTGTTGATGGTTTCCGGTTTTGATAAATATTTTCAAATTGCACCGTGCTTCAGAGATGAAGACCCGCGTGCAGACAGAAGTCCTGGCGAATTTTATCAGCTTGATATGGAAATGTCTTTTGCCACGCAAGAAGATGTTTTTGCGGTTATGGAAAAGACCATGGGAACGATTTTTAACGAATTTGCAGACGGTAGAAAGGTTGACCAGGCTCCGTTTAAGCATATTACTTTTAATGATGCCATGCTTAAATACGGCTCAGACAAGCCGGATTTGAGAAACCCGCTCGTTATTCAAGATGCAACTCCTTTCTTTAACAATTCCGGTTTCGGTGTTTATGACGGTAAGGCGGCAAATGGCGAACAGTTGCGCGCTATCGTTTTACCAAACTGCGGCGAGAAACCTCGGTCTTTCTTTGATAAGCTTGACGGCTTTGCCAAAGAAGAAGGTTTCGGCGGTATGGCATACGTTGCTTTATCTGCCAACGGGGCTAAAGGTATTGCAAAATTCTTCTCTGAAGAAAAAATGGCTGAACTCAAAAACAGTTTCAATATTAGCGAAGGTGATGCCATTGTCTTTATGGGGGGAAATAAAAAACTTATCAATAAATTTGCCGGTAAAGTTCGCACCAAACTCGGTGAGGAATTGGATTTGATTGAAAAGGATGCTTTTCGCATTTGTTGGATTGTTGATTTTCCGTTTTATGAGGAAAATGAAGAAACCGGTGCGGTTGAATTTTCTCATAACCCGTTTTCTATGCCACAGGGCGGTATGGATGCACTTCTTAATAAGGACCCGTTTGAAATTTTGGCTTACCAATACGATATGGTATGCAACGGTGTTGAGCTTGCTTCCGGTGCCGTGCGTAACCATAAGCCGGAAATTATGTACAAGGCATTTGAGCTTGCAGGCTATGACCACAGCGTGGTTGATAATAAATTCGGTGGTATGATTAACGCTTTCAAATATGGCGCACCACCGCACGCCGGTTGTGCTCCGGGGGTTGACAGAACGGTTATGTTGCTCCTAGATGAGCCGATTATCCGTGATGTTATTCTCTTCCCGTTAAACGGTAAGGCGCAGGATTTGTTGATGCAGGCACCTAATACCGTTTCGCAGGAACAAATTGATGACTTGCACATTAAGCTTGTGGAAGATGAAAAAGAGGAATTAAAAAAGGGAGCATAATTGCTCCCTCTTTTTTTATTTAAGGCTTATTTATTGTCACCCCCTTCGTCAACTACGTTGACACTTCCCCCCTCAAGGGGGCAGAGGAAAAGAGAGAGATGCTGAAACAAGTTCAGCATGACGCAGTGGGGGGCAGCATGACGCAGTGGGGGTGTTCAGCATGACGATGTCAGTGACACCTCCAACGATTTGGTATAGCTATGACAAGTTTAAGGTGTAATAAACTTAATTGCCAAACAAAAGTTTATCATAAACTTTGGATTGTCTATCCAGCTCGGTGTTTAAAGTATCAAGTGAAATACCTTGTTCTAACAAGGTCTTTTCACCGGAAAAGAGTGAAACGCCTAAGCCCAGTTTATGCCCTTCTATGGTATAGCCTAAGCCTTCCAATAATGTCGGCAAGGTATCTAATGCCGTAAATTGACGATTTTTGGTGTGGCTTTTATCTTGAATAGAAGAATTCATGTACACGTCATAAACTGTTCTTTCCACCTTATCATCAAAAATGGTGGAAGACATGGTCAAATGGTCACCTACTATAACAACTTCTGTATTCTCATAAAACGGTTGAGATTTTATCCACTCTACAAATTCTGAAATTTGTAAATCAGAGCAGGAAACGACATTTTTAGGATTGTATTTATCTTCAAGTTTTTTATCATGATATTTAATTTGACACTTCTTCGGCTCAAAGTACGAATTGCCAAAATGCGTATCCATGGTCATAATCGTAAAAGAAAAAGGTTTATTTTGACCGGCTAATTCCAAAATTTCAGCCTTTGCATAATTGAATAGTTTCATATCTAAAATTCGTTTGCTTTTTCCGGCACTTTTTCGGGGTAGGTTGTCTCTTTTAGAATAAAATTCCCAATCTAAAATTCTTTTGTTGTTATGGGTTTCCAAGTATTTATCCGTATTTGTGAAAAATTTTGTAGTTCCAATCATAAAGCTTTGATTGTAATTTTCTTTAGCCAATATGTCTGACAGACACAATGCCCCCGGTAAAAATCCATTTTGGGGGCGATATCTTCTTACTTTGACAGGCAAACGCAAAGGAATTGCACAAAGTTGAGCCACCATAGAAGCTTGTGTATAATTTGCTCCGTTGATATTTTGGAAACCGCCTAAACCCTCATTATGGCTGAAGTGTATATTCTCTTCGGCATATTTTTGTAAATTCGGCATAAGGTTGGCACCAAAATATTTTTCATTAGCATAGGTACTTTCCATGCTCTCGGCAAATATCATTATCAAATTACGTTTTTTCGCCGGCGCGGTAATTTTAACCTGATGCGAATCAACATAGTGCTCTTCATAGAAAGTGCCGGTGATTTTATGATTTTTGTACTCATCAATCAATTTGCTGATGTCTAAGGTGTTCCAGCTTAAGAGAAAGGCTCCGCACAGGCAGACCAAAGAGAACAGGAAACATTTTTTCTTGGTCATCTTAATCGTTAAAATATAAGCGGCTATTGTTACAATAACGGCCATCATTACCGTATTTTGCAAGTAACTGATAATCAATTTTGTTTCAGAATCCAGCGGGGTTTTTAAGTGAAACATTATTTGTTCGTATGTGACATTGCCGAATTTACGCACTACCCAGTTTGCGGAAGAAACAAACATATAGCTGATAAAGATGATTGCCATAGATAATATTTTCATGATAGTTCCAGTCCCTATTCTGATAATTCTGTTTTGCGTTTATAACTGCTCTTTATCAAAAAGTCAATTTTGAATAATAATTTAGCGAAAAATATTGATAAGGCTTTTTATTTTGGCAAATCTACCATATTTTTGTTGTATTTTCTAAAATTTACGTTATTTTTAGCTGTTGATAACATAGAAATCTTGGTATATTTTCTTATTGTTTTTAGTATATGAACCGAGATAAGTTGTTTGATGATGGAGAAAATGCATTGACTAAGAGAATTTCCGTTCAGAAAATTAAAGAATACGGTAAAGAATTGGAAGCCCGTGTGCCAAAGGACTACCGGCATGAGGTTTATCGTAAAGGAATCCATTTGAGTTCTTTATGGATACCGGCTCTTGTCTATTTCGGCGGTACGGTTATTGCTTCAAGTGTTTTTATTTTTCTTATGGCAAGCGAGTTATTGCTTGAATACGGTAACTATAAAAAGTGGCACTGGGCACGTGTTTTATTTACTCTTCCTTCTTTGTTGCTATTAAGGAATAAAGAAAGACAACGGCAACGTTTTACCGTTACCGGCGGG
>Ga0247610_10001316_pt1 | contig 31082 bp, 38 predicted proteins | sample 174DNAGHGhighgp2_FD_193483 | JGI IMG/M metagenome (GOLD analysis project Ga0247610, IMG submission 193483) | Sheep rumen microbial communities from Palmerston North, Manawatu-Wanganui, New Zealand - 1742 DNA GHGhigh gp2 | ecosystem: Host-associated > Mammals > Digestive system > Stomach > Rumen...
CTATATTCACTGACATAATCATCACCCGCATTATCTAAAATTATATCATCTATGTTGCCGACATAATCCAACCAATCCCAACGATATTTATGACATTCACAAATATCAGTTATGTTCATAGCAGTACCCTTAGCAAGTGCTTCTTTAAATTCTTTTTCAGAACAACTATATGTGTTATCTAGCCACATAGGATGATGTTTAGATTTAAATACTACAACATACCATTTAGACAACTTAACACCTGTATCGGTATTGTAAACATACATTACACGAATTTTATCATAACCTATCTGATTAACTGTCATCAAGAACTGAATCTGATTACCTTTGAGATTCTCTCTAGGATTAAATGTCACAAAAAATCCATATTTGTGTAATTCTTCTAATATTTCTTGTGTTGTAAATTCGTGCATCATAGCTTGTTCATCATAACAAGTTACAATATCACCTCTAGCATTCACAACACAAGCAAATAATGTCCCTAGTACACTATGATCGACACTTATTCTTAGTCCATTGAGTGGGGTTTGATTATAAAATTCTGTAACATGAATACTTAAGTTTCTACTATTGTTAGATAAACATCCGGATAACTGTCTCCAGTTAGATATGTTGTATCTTAATGGAAGTTGCTTCAATCTAAATCACCTCTTGCATCTTTTGCAGCTTGTCGCAATTCAAGTTGAAATGCTTTCAGCAAATCTAAGTTTGTATCTGGATACTCGCTGAAGTATCTTGCTATCATATCTATCTTCAATTTGAAGTATAATATTCGCTTTTCTGTATCGGATATCTCTGGATGACGTTCACAGAAAATAAAATAACGTGTTACAACACTTGAAAATGCTTTATGAACAGTAGCATCATCTACTGCAAGGTCGGCTTTCTCAATACTACGAAAATTTGTAGAATTGTATTGTTTTAGATCATGAAAAAATGTTTTTGTCAGCTCTAAACTAGAAAGCACCTTCTCCACCTCCTTCTTCCGCTGATTCTAAATTTACATCCCAATTCCGTGCATCAGAACCCATCTGCGGAAATACTTCAGAAAGTATCTCAACTAAAGAATTTCTATATGAATCATCATCTGATACACCGATGTCTTTCAAAAGTTGTACAAGTGTCTGAGCCTGAGCTAATGCTGAATCTCTCTTTTCAAACTGTACAGTTGATTGTGTTGTGATTATAGGATTCATATGAAGTATGAACTTATCTACAAATCCTGACATATTTCGTGATATAAAATACTTATTTAAAGCATCTCTCCAACCTTCCATGTATGCAGTTTCAAGTCTCTGAAGAGAATTTGCATACAACGCAGACCGTTGAGATAATACAGAACCTGCACCTCCAAGACCTTCATTTGAAGAGAAGTTCATTGCTTCTTTAGGAACACCTAAAACAGATAATTTTTTATCTTGATAATACTCAAGTAGCTTGTTATCAGCATCTGACGCTTCTGCCATATTTAAATCGGTTATATCTATTGCAACATTTCCATTTATCTTTGGAAGATATATTAGATTGTTAGGACTCTGTGGATTAACATATGATTGAGCATCTCCAGTAGCTGTATTAAGTGAAAGCTGCTGCTCAATTGCATCTTTGATTTGCTGAAGAGAATCTCTTATTTCATCTTCTTCTGTACCACATTCAACATTTATAAATTTAATTGTACGGGATAATGAAGATAATACAACAGCATCTTCTAATAAACTAAGAGTCTGCGTAGGCTGAACAGCTTGAGCCATAAGAGGTTCTGCAAACTGAATATCATATTCAATTTCATTACCATCGTTATCTGTTGAATTTAGTGTATAATCCCCTAACAATCCGCCTAGAGAAAAATGTATGACAGCTAACTCAGGAAGTATGAGTAAATCACTAAGCTGCTCCTCCGGTTCAAGTATATAACCTTTTGGTGTTCCTCGATACCATATATGCAGTATGCTTTCAGGAGGTATTTTATATGCGGGGACAATATCAAACTCAGGATCTGGTATTGTATTATTATCTAATACTACACCACGTCTTGAATATGTACTAGAATTATCTCTATAAAGATATGTTGTAGGTACATAAAGATTACCTACTGTAGCAAGCTCTAATATGTGATCTCGTGCATAATGATTAACATTCCACCGCTTAAATAAAGCATTTACTACTTCTGCAACATCTTTAGCTTTATCGTCTATTGCTGTTGCCCATATAACATCTCCTGCAGTATTAACTGTAGTAGCATCTGTTGCATAGTAGGACAATGCTGTATTTATTTGAGAGTCTCTAGCAAGGGCACGCATAGTATCTATCTGAGTACGAATATCTGAAAAACTTGTATCTCCCCTTACATCAGATATTCTATAGATAGATCCAGTTGTAACAAATCTAAGAAAAGACTTAGCGTTGTCTAAAAGTATGTTCCGCCTAGGAACTAGACGAGATAACCATTTATTTTTAGCCATTTCTATCTAAACCTCCCAAGATATTAAAGGTTCTCAGCCAAATCTTGATCAATTTCAAATTGTTTGAAGAAATCAGATTCATCATATATTGTCTTATTATCTTGTTTTGCACTACGAGTTACAGGACCGTTTACACCTTCTTTAGTATCACCTACAACAACAAAACTAACATCATCACTATAACGTGTTACTACTTCTGCGCCATAACTTCCTAGTATTGAAACTATTTTACTTTCAGGACCGTGTCTGAACCTACCTGTAATACATATCTTAGTTCCTCTAAATATAGGAGCTACATTTGGAAGTGTTTTATTTGAATCTGTTATTTCAATGTTTTCATTCATAAGTAGTGAATGTATATCCATTGCATTTTCTTTATTTGAAAGCCATTTCAAGAAATTAACATACGATGTATTACATTCATACAACTTCAGATCTTGATTAGCTTTATCTGGATTATCAATGTAATATTTAACAGAATCAACGCTGTTGTTACACCTATTACAAAAACTATCAAAAGCATCAAATTTACCTATGACTGACTGCGGAACAATAGCACGAAGTAATCTTGACAATGTCGTACTTATTTTCTTACTCTTGTATCCATATTCATCAAGTATATCCGGTACAGAGAATATGCTACCAACGTTAAGTATTATCTTATCATACCTATCTTTAGATATTTCAGGAAGACCAAATGTACTTAGAAGTTGATTTACTCGAGGATACAATCTAGAATTACAATGTTCATCTGTACATATTACAGGTTGATTATAGCTGAAGGAATAGACCTTACCACAAACAGGACAAGTTACACTTGACCCGTTTACCTTAAGCAATGAGTTACGCTGATCATCAGGATCAACTGAATAAAGTATCTTATCAGATTCATCTAACAATATAATAACACCAGACTGAAGATTCATCCTTACATATTCAGAATAATCAACTATCATATCGGGTCGCTTTGTCAAGGACAACGTCACCTTTAAGTAACCCTCATCAGAAACAACAATTTCTGATCCTTTAACTTTATCTTGTTTGAAACCTAAATCGTAGTACTTAACATCCGATCGTTTAAATATTAAATATCCTTGAAACAGAGGATATTCAAAAGGAAAGTTTCTACTTGTAACCAACTTATCAAAATTATATTCAGCTAGTTCCGCTGGTATAACATATCCCGGCAATAGATTGAATCCCGATAAACTTAACCACTGACGTATCGGCACAGCTCCATGAAATACGCTTGCCATACTGGATACACTTCCTGCATAGAATTTAAATCTTTCAGGATGTTCTGATAAATGGATTATATATTCTTCTTTTAAATCATCTGGAATATTTCCAACAGATGATGGATTATCTTGAGTATACATAACTCCGAGTATCCAAGATGTTCCATTTTTGAGAGGAATTCTTCTAGGAACTAACTTATTGTTTAGAAGGACCGGTCTCAAAGTTTCAGTTACATCTACTGAGTCATTTTCATACTTAAATAACACTTTTTCAAGTCCACCATGAACATCATACTGAAGTGTTAAAGGGAGACCAATTGGGACTATTTCTAAGTAGTCCCCAGCTGAAAGAAAGTTTCTTACAAACATTTTAATACCTCCTAGTATTATTTCTATTATTTGTTAAACCGGGAAACATAGCTGGAACAGAATTTTTAGCTGATGTCCTAGGTCTATTCACACTTGAAATTGCAGAAGCAACCGATGTTCCTTTTATAGGTACACCTGGATTCTTAAGTATAGCGTTCCAAACTGCTCCGGCCATGCTATCCGCCATGTCCTTTGCCCCTCCTACCGGGTGGTCCACCTTACCTGAAAACGAATCTCTTTGAAGATGAATCAATTCATTCTGTAGTTGCTCTACATCTAACATATCTATTCGTTTTTCAGATAAAACCGACCGAAAAGCCATATAACCATCTGGAGTTCTATCTAATGAAATTTTAGGTACTTTACCAAGTCCTTTCGCTTCAAGTAACTGAGCTATGTATTCACTCTGATACTGGTCTCGACTTATTCCGTCATATATGTTGATACCCTGTTTTCTTAGCCAAACAAGGAAAGTTGTTATCTTGTCAAACGGTATCTGAGAACCTCTAGGTGCTTTCAATGATACTGAGAATATATGAGTGAATGACGGCATAGATACAACTTTACCATCCTTATCCTTTACATCTTTTCTTCCTGATATACACACATCAGAAATACCTGTTTTATCTCCACTTAAAGATAAGTCGAGATGTATAAAATGTTTCATAGAAAAATACTTCTTATCTATCTTATTTATATCGAAGAATTCTTCTATAGTAAGTCTATCATCTGTGCCTATTTCTAATATTTCAACTAAGAAGGGATTTTGACGCACTCCTATACACTGCGAAACTTGCATCTGTGTTATGAATGATAATGCACCTGGAACAGATATTCCTGCAAGATCTCGTAAAGCTATATCAAAATCAGCTAGAAATTGTGACTTCATATCTATTGGAGGCGTAAGTAGCTTATAACCTTCCGACTCTAGTTTATCTAAAGATTCTTTATTACTTGCTACAGTATCTGAAACAACAAATCCCTTCTTGTATCTATCACCTACAGCAATATAAAATTTTTCTTTTCTAAACATGGAAGGTGGTAATACTTCCCATTGAGGAGCATCAGAAACATATATGTGATCTCCTGCACCCGCCTGAAGTTGATTCTGTATATACATTTCCATGAAATCGCTGTCGCTTCGCTTAGAACTTACTGCAAATATTTTACCATAAACTTCGCCTTCCATCCTAAATGTACCCTTAACACGGTCAGCTATTGTATTGTAAAGATCTTGCATGTGCTCTTTTGCTTTATTTACATCTTTGATACCAGCACGAGCGAAGTTCAACTCATCCATGAATCCTACAAAAACTTGTTTACCTAATCCATGTGCAGCATCTGAACCATAATCTATAACTACCTTTCCGCCTTCTGGAATATAGTAGAAATTCCTCTCACTCTTAGAAAATGTACCATGTTCATTGAACCACGGACTCATTCTAAGTGTATCGTTAAATTCTCTATAAGCTACTCCAGCAGCCATATCTTTTGTTATGTTAAAGAAAAGTATTGAAAATATAGATACATCTTTCTTACCAAAAAACTGTTGAGGATCTCTGAGACACATCAACTTATATAACATGTAAGCTGTTGCAGTTATAGCTGTTGATGATTTGCCAATACGAGTTGCTCCTGTAAAGAAGCATTCTTCGTATTTGTTTCCTTCTCTAAATATTTCTTCAAGTGTTTTATGCCAAAATGGATAAACAGCTTCACCATTTCTATTTGTCTTTCCAAGGTATCTATCATCACATATAAATGTATGTATATCTACTGGAATTTCTTTGTAATCTGCAAGCCATATGTCTTGATAAGTTTGTGAGTACCCAAAATTAACAATTTCTTCTAATATTGTTTTCAGATACTTCTGTTCTTCTGACGTACAAGATTTATATATTTTTCTTATTCGTGTCAGTATGTCATCATAATCATCGTAAGTTAGATTTTCAGTATTCTGTTCATTTCTAGAAACACTTCTAGTCCTGAGCCCATCTTTTACAATTTCTACACTATTTGATATAGTATTATCTATTAAAGTATTTATAATATCTTTCTTACTATTTAATACTTCAAGTACATCACTAGTAGAAACTGACATTAACTTTCTCCATCTTCTATATCCAGTGCATCTAATACTTGTTGTGCACTCAATCGCAATCTATCTCTAGATTCTCTATTCAAAATAAGATTTCCGGGCCCTATATCACTCTGAGTAGAACTCATCGCCATATCTATAACACTAAATTCTTGAATATTAAGATATGGCTGAAGTAACTTGTGAGATTCTAACATGTTCTTCTGAAGACGTTCTTGAATATTTAATAGTGTCATCCAGGTTGTCGGACTTTCATCATCCATTCTATCAAGCGCAGCATCTATAGAAGAATATAACTTATCCTCTATCTTATCCATCATATCAAGATATCGAATTATCCTTGAAACTTGATGAAATATCCTAAGAACTGTTATATTTTTAAGTGCTGTAGATGTATTAGAAATATCTGTTGAACATGTTAAAAGGGACGCACGCATTCTCGCGACGTCCTCTTTCTGCTTCTTCAATAATGGATCCAGCGGTCGTACGGAGCCATCACTGACAGTTTCAGGACGCATCTACTTACCTCCAAATTATCTGTATTAACTTAAATTACGCGTTTTCGCTTTCGTCTTCAGTAGAACCTGAGGAGCTTAAATCTAAAAGAACTACACTGAGATTTGCAATACTGTCCATCGCAAGAGCGTCATTTCCTGCTATCTCCCCTAAACTGTCGATTGCAGACCTAATGTGACCTATAGCTGTTGAATACTTATTATTTATTTCCTGCCCACGTGTATTCGAACTACTTTTTACTCTAGATAATTTCATTTACTTACCTCACCTACCATATATAATTTAGAATAGATAGTTTCACTAGAATTCATAACATCGGAAAAATTATCAAAAGCTTTCTTCATATCTTCATCTTCCGACTTTATGCTACCTACCAACTGATTAAGGATATAGAAACAACGCCTAACTACTTCAATATCAGGACAAAGTTGATAAACTGATATTTCTAAGTTCGCTATCGCTTCTACAGTAGGGTAACTCCATATATACTTTCTCAATGCTGTATACATATCAATGTATGCAGATTGAAGATCAGCTACATTTATCAATTCTATCTAACTCCTTCTGTATAGTTGCAGAAAATCTAAGTACCGATCCATCGTCTAATAAATTGTTCTTACATATATATCGCAATTCATCTTCGATATTCATATCCTGCATCTCAATAACATATTCAGTAAAATAGTGATCAAATGATATATAAGGTGATTTCTGTAGTTTTTCTATTTCACCCTTTATTACCGTTAGCAAAATAGACCTCACATATCTTAATATACAATGGAACTACATTTTCAGGAACATCTTGTATATCTTTTTTCTTTACAACATGAACATCATAGAACCATTGAAGAGCCTCTATACTATCAGCCAATTCTTGTAAAGTTGGTATTCGTATAGTTTCTCCACCAGCATAGTTACATAGTAGAAGTAGTTTTTCATGACCTATTATAGAAAAAAGCTCAGGAAGAAGTGCAAACTCTTCTACACCTTCTAAAGGTGGCATGAGTTCTAGCAGATACGCAAAATCTAATTCTTCTGTTAATAATAGATCTTTACTCATCTTGTAAATACAATAGCATTTTCTGTTCTTGCAAATCTGTTGAAATCTAGATCATGCTTCTCACATTCAGAAATAACACATTCCATGACATCATTTAAGTTCACATCATCATTGTAATATATCCAGAATTCGGATCCTTTATCATTTACACGTCTAACACCTTCGGTATCTGGATTAGAATTAAGTGTAGCTTGTATTGTATCAGAAACATTTTCGTCTGTAACAGGATTATTTATATCAACAGCTTCTTCTACAGATTCATCATCAGATGTATCAGATGTATCAGAAGGTTCTTCTAGATCTGAAAAACCTTCGTCTACAGTTCCAAGATCGTCGTCCTTCATCATCTTAGATAAATGATGGTGTGGAGACCCACCTGGTGATGATGATCTACTAACTTCATCAGAATCGCTTTCAGAAGTTTCTTCAACATTTCCTGTATCTGCTACATTAACATCTTCTACATCATTTTCTGGTTCAGAATCAAGCGAAGCTAATTCATCCTTATCAAGATAGCTCCTTAGTTGTTTAACCAGCTCTACATTTATCGGGTCAGATAAAGCTGCTCTTATCTTTTCTTTCCGTGTACTTGCTCTAAACAATTTAGATGCATATATTGCTTTCATGAATACCTCCACTTAATATTCGTAGTTGTATCTAGAATAATCTTCTTTATAACTTTGAATCTGATTTTTTAATTCTCGGAATGTATCGGCATAGAAACTTACATCTGAACCTCGATCTTTTATATGAGGATCATCCGGAAGTGCATCCATAACAACTTCATATTTGTATCCGCCACTCCATTCGTTGACATTATTATTTATATCAACTACGGATATTAAAGACCTACACCATTCAGGAAGATTCATTATCAACTTCTTTTCTTCGTTGTACCATCTTCCTCTACTACCGTATTTAGAATTTCCCCAATCAAACTTCTCAGATTCAATAGCATCTTTTACATCTTTTGTGACATTGTATACCCAATCATATATCTTTTGAGCTATCTTTTTCTTGAGAATCTGACTATTATCTTCGAGAGACATTCTGGGATTCAATTTAACAGTAATCTCATGTCCCCATGTTTTACTTCTACTATATTTTGATGAATTCGGTGGAAACTGATTGAACCGTAAGAAAAATAGAATCTCGTATGTATATCTATCCCATCGTTGAGAATTACCTAATGAAAATGATATTTCTAGTTCAGAATACTTAGATTCTAATTTTGTAAGATAACCTACCAAATAACTATCTATATCATCCATTATATCTCTACATTCTAAATCATAGAACTCAGTAGGACCTTCTGTTACAATTGCCCACTTATCTACGTACCAATCACGGGAGTCCCAGCTATCATATAGAGTCCCATCAACTACTGCACAAAGATGGGTTGTATACTTTCCCGGTTTTTCAGATACTTCTAAAAGGTAAGTTCCTTCAGCTATGTTATCACAAATATCCGAAACCTTTATAGGCGCATTAGGATCTATGTTTGGTAAATATCTATCCCTATTAACTGCTATAGGTTTGAATGTATTCCCACGAGCTTTACAGAACCTGTAATAGACTGATGTTAAGTTGTACCCAGAAGCTCCGATAGATCTCTTTATCTTATTAAGTTCCTTACCGACTTCATCATAGTCCATACTATAAGCGATTGTAAGTGCCCGCTTTACGCAATCACCTACACTAGCATCTCGAGTATTAGCATTGTACCTTCTATATTCAGCTGACTCTATTGCTTGAATCGACATTACAACAACATGCTCCTAATCTATTCTTATCCATATACATATATGGCTTATGTGGTTCATCATCTTGTAATATATATGCAAAGTAAACAGACACAACATCATCTGTATGTTTATTGACCATGTGCATTCTATAGATATGATGCCCTGGACGTGTATCAAGTGAAAGAGAGATTATTCGGTACCAAGGTCCACCTAAGTATTCAACATTCTGAAGTAGACATATGTACCTATAAGTTTCATCTGTACCTAACTCTTCAAAGTCTGTCAGAACAAAACCATTCTTATATATTTCAGGTTCAACTTCTACATAAACATAGAATTCAAACCCATACTTATTTATAAGCGGAGTTATACTTGATACATTTGATAAATTTGTAGTTGATTTCAACTTAATGCTGGAATATCTGGATGATCCATGAATTTAAAATCCCTCAATCTTGTACTGAAAATCAGGAGACATCTTAGTTATCTTGTAACCTTGCCCTTTGAGGACTTTAAGAAGTTCTGGACTTATAGGATGTCCCCAGATAGCGCTGTGCTGACCCGTATTTGCAGCTGAATTTATTAGTGTTGCCATACTTTTTTGTTCTAATATTTTGACAGCTTCGTCTGCAACTCCCTTTACTTCAGAAGCAGGTTTTAAGGTATCTAGCTCCTCTTTCGGAATTAAATCAGCCATGATAGACCTCCTATCAAAAATTACACACTTGTGATGCTATAAATATTAAAGGTTGATCTCATGTTTCAAGACCAACCTTACCTGTGTTAAACTATGTAATTATAGATCTATCATATTGGGAATATGTTTAGACGTCCATATAGCTCCTAACATGTTCCATATAAATGCTCTATCATGTGATTCATCCCTATCTCCTCGGTAATATTTTAGGAGATGTCGTAATCCACTATCTATGTAACAATGCAGCGGGATACCTTTCTCCCAGTTACGTTCTCCATACTTGTTACATCCATCTTCATAATGTTTTGCAACTTCTAATATTGCAGTATAGATATCAATATCTACACTACTTATGAATAGCTTTACTGCATCATATAGATAAGTTACATCTTTATCTTTACTACACATGTACTTACCTATCTCTGAGAAAACAAGCTGTTCACCTTCAGGTAGAAGATTAGCTACTACATCAATAGGAACTAAATCACATCTACCTTTTCCTTCAACAATATCACGAACTGCACCTGTATCAAATTGTCGCCTTTCTCCACTATCTAAAATAGTAGACATGTTTGAATCCATTATCAAATTTCCTCTATTTCATCATTTGTATTTAATTTGTCGGGAGTAAACAAGCATCCCCAGCTTGCATTGTATCCGGAATCTTCAACTACCTTGATAACGTCTTTATATCCTACATTGTAGAACTGTACAATACCGTCAACTACTTCTGTAGTATAGCCTAAAGAATTAAAATACTTAGATGCTGCACTCTTATCTGTAGGACTTCCTTCATACTTTGTATCTTTGGGAATTACCTTCTTATTAGGTAACTTGATTTCCATAACAGATCCATCATCTGGATAAACAGTTGTAGTTGATTCAGGAACCGGAGTTACTAAGTCTTCATCTGTACAAAATTGAAAAATTTCTCCATGACACGGTCTGCCAAGTCTAATTGCCTCAGACAGTACACTGTTAGGGAGGCCAAATTCTCTTTCAGCTTCAGCAGCTGTATTAAATATTCTACCCGATGCTACATGTATAACCTTTCTCCGTTTCGCCATCGCTATTTTCTCCCTTAGTATAAGAATTATTTCTATGTAGTATATAACGATTCAATCATTCTTCATATAGATTATCATTTAGAAGAAGTCGATTCGGATAATACGCTATAATCTCATCATTCCAAGGAGATGTAGTATACTCATTACATCTCCCACTAGAATAACCTCTTTGCACGTTTAACTCGTGTATCCTTGTAAGCATACTTTGTTTTCATCAACTTCTGAATATTGTGCATTGTAAATGCAACTCTAGCAGATGAAGAATCTTGAATTTGTTCTAATGTAAATCCTACATCTTCTATCTCTTTCTTCAAGATATTCATATTATGTTCATCTGCTAAATCGACAAAACTCATATTAGATTTAGTAGTTGATGTTCTGGATCTTTTTGAAACCGAAATTATCCCGAAATGTTCTGATAATATTTTTGCGTATCCTGATATCAATCTATGAGATATACTATCTGCAGAATAACACGGATACTTAGAAAGAGCATCTAAGCTTGTCATACCATATAGATGAGTCTTAACATTTGGATTCTCAGATGCTTTTATGTAATCAGCAACCTCTTGTAAATATATGTTCTTCTCCCCTTGTGAAGCATCATTTGCAGGGCTTATCCCTACATAATCTAGATGATTACCTTCCTCATCTTTCCAAGATAACATTTTACCGAGTGCTGAAAAATCTTCTCCAAAATGAAATACCGGCATAAGTTTATCCGGAGATTTAACTCTTTCTCGCATATAGAGATAATTCTCCCACGACTTTCTTGCAGATTCTTCGTAATCTTCTTTTGATTTAGGTTGACCAAACTTTCCAGGAATTGTATCAAGTTGTGCGAATACATCTATATCATCGTCTATACTATTTAAATAATCTATATACTCATCAACTGTTGTATTTGCATTTCCTGTATGTATACTGAATGCACCGGAATCAATGAATAACCATCTGCAAAATCCTTCATGCTTCCATTCAATTGTTTTCTTAATGGCACTCCTATCTAGCTGAGATATGAGTATATCTAGTGGCTCAAAGTCAGGCATAGATAAAAGCATATCATGCATCTCATCCGTCAAGCTTCCTGAAAAAACGTATTTCTCCATTTCAGTTCCTCACATTCAAAATTTTGATTCATTTTCTATCGTCCCGCTTGGCTGTTATGTCAAAAATTACCTTCGAAAGTGCATCTCTCATTTCAATCAAACTGTTTAGATTACTTTCTCTCATGTGCATAGTATCCGGCATGATCAAAACTATATCATCTTGAAATATGTCCTTCAATCTGTCACTTAAAGATTGAAGCTCATCTGCTTCCAAAGATTTATCGTCATAAAGTAACTGAAATATTCTTCCTGACATTCAATCTTCCTCCTGATGTTCATATTCATAAAGTGGACAACCCGGACCGTATCTATCAGCTGCACTTACAGCATGACTCTCATCCTCAACATTCATTATGTTGAGATCACAATCTTCATAACAATCTTGGTGTATGCAAAATGTTACATCATACACGTTCACCTTCCTACTCATCCTCCATATTTCCCTTCAAATACAAATTTAGCGAGAACAGCATGCTTTGCAACTCTTGCTGATAACATATCTCTGTAACATTCATTACATGTCTGTATAAGATGTTTATCTGATGTATTACATAAAATATAACGAATCACTAAATCAATTGGAGTTTCAGAACCATCCGGATAATGTCCTAAGTTCCAAGTCAAGTTGGAAACATTATCCTTAAATAACCTTTCGGGCTCCAACGATTGATAATAGTCTACGTGTTCCGGTTTCATATTGTATATTAGATCAACATCTTTGAATGTTCTTACACATTTCCATATAGGTCTAGTTGAAAGTTGTTTATACTTTCTATCATCTTTTAACCTACTATATTCATCTATATCATAACTTATTGGCGGTGATACTGATATACACGAACATCTGCTTATTATAGTATCTGGAACATATCTTATGTTTACGCATGTAACTATTGTGTATACATTTGTTTTAGGTTCTTCAAGAAACTTAAGTAAGGTGTACGAAGCAGCAACAGATCCTTTATCTAAATTTTCAATACATACTACTATATTATGATCTAAGTTGTAACACTCGTTCAATGTATCACGTATAGAATTAACTGATGGGTCTACTACAACAAAATCATCAGCATTTACTAGATTAGAATAGTATCTACATAGATATGTTTTTCCGCACCCGTCAGGGCCGTCAACAAGAATACTATGGCGATCATAACTTGCAAGATTATTTAATTGATTAACTGATTCTGATTGACATCTAAATGTTATCATGATTGCATATACTCCATTGATGGAATCTCCGAAAATTGAAGGAAACTTAATAGATAAACTGCACTATTAGTTGATAACTGTGAATATGTCCTTATGTTGATTATTTCCTGATAAGTATTCATAAACATATTATATATGTCTTTCAGATTCCACATATTTGAATATTCACGAAGTTTAGATTCAACAAATTTATTAGTTACTATCTTCTCGAGCTCTATCATAGTAGATAATATAGTATACAAGAATTCATCGTCGGTACCATTATACACATCATATACATGTAAACAAGCTGCAAAATCTCTTGATGCTACATATTTTTTCAATACATCATCATCTGCACTGATTTGAACTCCAAAAACAGAAAACAGCTCACTATCTGTCATAGTATACAATTTTTCTATATCAGACATAAGCATACATCTACATATGTTCCGAGCCTGATTGTAATCAGAAGACATATCAGCAGATACATCTATCAATCTATCTGGAAGATTAGGAAAATCCTTGTGTAAATAGGAAACCATGAACCGCTTACTGACTTCGTCTACAGATACAGTATCATTAGGAAGATATTTCAGTAACTTTGTTGAACTTTTCTCAGATTCATATATGCAAACAATTGTTCCTACTATTTTAGTTCGCTTTATCTTTTCACTCATCTTTTCATCTAGATCAGAAATGAACATTTCATCATAGCGAACTAAATATACTTTAGGAAGTAGAGGTATTAGATGTTTAGTAGACATCATAGCTAGTACATCACTAACTGAAGATGCTTCTACTGGAGGCTGTCCATAATTCTGAGACATTATATCAACATATTTCATTTTTATGCCATACTCTTTACCAATCATAGCATAAAATTTTCTAGGTCTATTTTCTAGTATCTCAGTACCAACTTCTTGAATAGTAAGCATTAAACTAACCCCACTATCTTAGTAAACATATCAAATGACGTCAACCAAACTGTATCATCTCCAAAATGCAGTTCATATACAACTATATCGTCTGAATCATTGAATACTGAAAATAAGTTATCCTTGGATAGACTATCATCAAATGTAACAGATGAAGATACTCTTCCGAAATATTCTACTACCTTTACTTTTTCAATAGGTAGCCAGCAAGTCATTGCCCAAGTTTTAGAGGATAACTGCGATCCGTCGTCTACAAAATATACAGGGCGTCTTAATTGTGTAATTGCTTCACGATACAGCTTCCTCCAGATGTCCAGATGAAATTCTATTCTATGCCCTGGACGATTGTGTGTCTTGCATTCTCCAAGCCATTCATCGTTCTTTATATCTCCTGGAAGAAATCTTGCACCACTACCAGAAACAACATCCCACCCGAGTAGTTTAGCTAGTAGATTCTCCTGTTTGCAGCTGAATATCTTGTTCTCCTTCGCCATCTATCTCCTCCATATCTTCTAATACAGGATCTACACCATTTATGAAATCTGTAAGATACTTTTTTAACATGTTGTAATATTTTCGATTACATTGAATATAATCATACACCTTTGCCATACCATTCAGCTTAACTGGTTTACCTTCCTCTTCTAGTATCTCCCCTGTAAATGGATTACAAAGTGTAAACCAAGCACCTGCCTTCCTGATTATATTCTGTTGAACTGCAAGTTTTGCAAAATCCATATCAATTCTTATTCCAGACTGTGCCATGAGATAGTATGTTCCATTCCTTCTGTCCCATGGAGCAGATTTCTGTTTAGCTATCTTAGCTGTAACAATGTAACCTGCAGGATTTTCGGTATTAGTAGGTAATTCATTTCCTAAGAAGTCTACAGGAGATCCTACTCTAAACTGTATTCTCAATGAACAATAGAATTTCAATGCCTGCCCACCAGGCGTATTAACTACATAAGGATTGTCCATGTTATCTCTTATCTGATTTATTACTAATAATGTAGTATCGTATCTAGACAAGATAGGAACAATCTTTCTACAGAATATAGTAAGTAATCCAGCAAGCGATGCTACTGTTCGTTCTCCAAATTTCTTCTCTAATTCTTGACGAGGTATCAAAGACGGTATGCTATCTAATACAACTAATCCTAACTGATCGGATTCTATCAATTCTTGAACAGTCTGTAATATGTCCTCTGCAACAACATCCGGAGGTTGCATTATATCAATAGCATAATCATCGGTTATTCCTAATGTCCTTGCCCAAGATCCGTCAAATGAATGTTCTAGATCCACATACAATACTCGTTTAGGGCCAACATCTATCAAATCATCTAATTCTATCTTTGCAGCCTTATCGCCTCTAGCAACTTTATCACGAAGATTTGAAAGTTTTATCTCATACTCTTCTGAAAATAATTCAGAAGCATTCTTACAAATATCTATAGCAGTTGTTGATTTTCCACCTCCAGGAGCTCCGAAAAATTCTGTTATCATGTTCCTCGGAATTCCACCGTAAGTAGAATAATTGAGAAGAGGGCTAGAAAATGGAATTTTAGATCCACGCTCAGCTTTTGCGGAATCCATCAAATTCTCACAATTCCACTCCTTCTTTTTCTTGTTTATCATATCTGTATATATTGACATGTATCATACCTCATTACTGTATAAGAAAAGAACTAATCTACAATCTTCTCGCTCTGAGCCATTATCTATAACAGAATCAACTAGACGATACCCAGAAGCTTTTACAAATAGATTCTGCCAGTAAGTTCTAGCTTCCGTATTTTCGCTAAACACGAGCAATGACCAAATACCTGGATGTCTATCTAAATATGGTTTAAATGTATTGTAGCATAACCCCTTACCTCTGTATTTCTTTTCTACAAATGCTTCTGCAACAGAATAATTAGATAATGGATGTTTATTAGGATAATCTTTGCCGATTATGATAAAGCCTGCGAAAATATCATCTTCAGTTGAACTATCAATTATATTTATCCACTTAGCTGTAGAAGAATTGATATACTCTTCAAAGTTGCTATCTGCATCAACTTCACTATACTTCCCACCAGATGTCTCGCATAGCTCTTTAACATATTCACGATACAGTTCCTTTTTTCGTTCGTAGGCTGTCATAACATCACCTCCTATATCTACAATAACGATTATTTCACATACTGATTCCGTGCTATATCTTTATAATCTGGAAGTTCATTATCAGTTACAACTTCCTTGATAGGATTCGTCTGTTCAGCCATACGTCTAGAATCCCACACTTTTTTAGCTCCCATTATGAGTTCTCTACAAGCTGACCTCTCATTCTCAGCTCGACTTATCACAGATTCATATGCTCGTATCAATAATTCATTTTCTGAAATTTCGCTGAATGTATAATCTTGAACAGCTGACTCTACTTCTGCTTTAGTTAGGTTTTCACCAGTCATCTTTATATGATTCTTAGCCTCTGTTGTTAAGTCTCGACGAATCTGTTTGTACTTTAATTTTATCATCTCTAATTCAAGCTTCAACCTGTTAAGAGATTCCGATGCAGTATATAGGTCAACAGGTAATTCTGTAAGAATTCTTTCTAACTCCTCATCCGACAACTTACACTTAACAAATCCTAAATCATTGAAAACTGTACTAGATCCAACAGATTTCATTATTTTATAAGCATCTGAAAAGTACTTATCATATATACTATCACACCAAGATACTATATCTTCAGATTCTGCCATATAATTTGCTTTAAATACTTCATCTAATGTTCTCATCTTGACTCCTTTTTAGGAACACTACAGAGGTACGTCAATGCAACCTCTTGCAAATACTGAGTAGTCTTTAAATCATAATTCATCTTCATCAACTTGTTTCCAAGTTTAAGACAAACGACAGATTGTGCAGTTCCATACTTAGATATCCTATCCTTATAATGAGAAGGTATCATTGTTACTTCTATATCTTTCATAAAGATATACTTGACAACATTCATAACAAAACTATGAAAACCTTCAAACCATTTCACGAAGTTAACTCCCGAATTATATACATCATTTATTATCTTTGCTATGGACGAATTATCCCTTTTTGCATAAGATTGAAGAAGAGAAAAATAATCATCATAATTTGGTAGATTAAGAGATGCCATCAGTGTTTCTGAAGTTACATTATTACTATAAGCGAGAGCTTTATCCAACAGTGTAAGTGCATCTCTCATACCACCATTCGCAAGTTTAGCTATGAAATTAACTGCATCAAGTTGATAATTTATACCACGACCTTCTTCGTTTTCTTTATCAATAACATATACAAGTCTATCTGTAATTCCTCTGAGACTTATCTTAGATAACTGAAACGTCTGTACTCTAGATAAGATAGTTGCAGGTATCTTTTCTGGATTAGTAGTACAGAGAAAGAATATAGATTTTGCAGGACCTTCTTCAAGTGTTTTCAGCAAAACTTGCCAGGCCTGTTGAGACAGCACGTGGCATTCGTCCACGATAAATACTTTGTATTTGCATCCAACAGGATATTGTCGAGCCTGTTGGACAACCTCTCGCATACTATCTACGCCATTATGAGAAGCTGCGTCAATTTCTATAGTATCTCCCTCTCCTTGATTAAGATAATTTGCACATATCCTTGCAAGTGTAGTTTTACCTACACCAGCACTTCCTATCAAGAGAAAATTTCTATTTTCTAATATTTCTAATGAACAAAGATTTTTAAGTATTTCAACAATGAGAGGTTGTTCAACTACATCCTCAAAAACCTTTGGTCTGTATTTGACTGCAAGATTCGCCATACATGAACCTCCTGAAATTTAATATTACAAGATATATAACGATCTATCTACCGTATTCACCACATTTCTTATAATACGGACACATACTAGGATTGCACCACGAATCTCCTTTTGGAAGTGGATCCGGAGCAAGATTGTATTCTACCATCCTCTGAACATGATGAAATCGTTCTAATATATCTTCCTTTTCTCGACTAGAAAAAGAAACCTCAAAACACTTTAATCCACCATATTGCCTATCTATATAAATGAAGATGACATCACTTAGATGTAAAAGTGTACAATAACATTTAACTTGATCTATATGCTGTGGTTTGGGATCTGTTAAATCATTCCAAGAGGCATATTCAGATGATTTTATTTCTAGTAAATACAACTTATCATTGAATCTTAATATGCCGTCACATGCAAATCTAACTGGAGGATCCTTTATTTCAACTTTAGTTTCAAATCCTTCGGTTACACATGAAACTTCACTCTGCTCAAATGATCTATTTTCATTATATGAAGAAATATATTCTGAAACATCTACCCAATCATCTCCTAACATATTCTTAAGATTATTCTGTATCATTTCATGACATGCTGTCCCTATCTTTGCAGAAAAATCTAAAACTCTATCAGGTACTTTTACTTCATCTGGATATACGCCTCTAAGTCTGAACCAGGACCTTCTATCGCATCTAAAAGCAGAAGGAGCAAACGTCCTGCTTGACGGCTCCTTCGACTCTTCTACTAACATATTATCTACATAGTTTTCATACTTATCTAATAGATCACTACTAGTTGCTGAATTAAATCTTGCAAGATGATCAAACTCTAATGTATGAAATGCCATATCTTACTCCTCTACACCTGCAAGCAATGTTGTAAGATCATTATTCCAAATAAGGATACCAGATACTTCGTCGTCCTGATAGATAGGGACAAATGAAATTACATCATCTCCATAATTAGCTATGACCTTTCTGAGGGATTCAGATTTGAATTCAATAGAAAATGGTTCGTTTACTTCTGACTCTAACTTAACTTTACAGTCAACATTTCTATCCTTCAAAGTAATTAAATTTCCTTCAACAGAAAAATTGATTGTATCATCTTCGCTACCTGCAAGAAGCAACGACTGATTAAGAAACTTCGTGATAACAGGAGCAGATACTGATATTCCGGAACCAGGATGTTCCATCATACCCAAGAAAATATCAGAATTATAACTTCCAATATTTTCATCAGACTCATATTGAGGTGTAAACTGAGAAACATACTCAAAGCTATCAGACTTGTATTTTATAATATAACTATCCCCGGACTGAATGAGTTTAGAACCATCTGGAATAGAATTGAACAGATTAATAATTGTATCAGAAAGAAGACATGTTCTTCCTAATTTGCTTTTGTTAGAATGAGTAAACAAACTATTATCAAAATCACCTACGAGTACATCCCCACCTTCACCAATCCATACTCTAGTATAAACAGGATGAATGAAAGACATAGCAATTGCATACATCTGAGAATCTTTGATAAATTTCCAATCGGATTTATCAATATCAATTTCCGGTGCAGAATAATCGGGTACCTTAGGAGCTTCGAGTTCAAGTTCCGACTCATCAACCATCTTGGGTAGTGTAAATTTAGACGAACCAGAATGTAGAATAAGACCACCTCCGGTAAATTCTAGCTCTGTAGTAGATGATTCAAATGTAGATACAAGTTGTTTAATAAGCAAGCTACTAACAAATATTGTTTCAACACCATCGTCACCATTACCTTTTAGGTGTATCTCTGAACAGATCCTTGCAGCTTCCAGATTGATTTTGAGTGTATCTTTACTTGCAGTTATCTGTGCAATACAACTCTTCTTGTGAAAGTTGGATACATTAGCATTGATGATTCCCAAATTAAGTGCATCTGACAGAGGTTTTGTGTTAGTTACAAATTTCATTACGGTTACACTCCTTTGTATACTTTTCTATGAATATGTTGGATAAAATCTATATCCGATACAATACTATAACGATCTTTGTAGTCCTGTATTGCGGACATCATTTCATCAGTTACTTTTCCATTAACACCTAATGCAGCATCTCCTCTAGGTTTATCTCCGTTTTCGTCTTTAAAAATCGGAAGTACATATTCTAACTCAACTAGATGATACTGTATCCACCTTACTTCATCATCTGTTAAGTCAATTAGATCATCTGGCTGTGTATACTTACAAGGATACTCTAAACCATACCACCGTAGAGTAGTAGTTACATCACATTTACTAGGAAATGGAAGGAAATTTGCAGCATCACACATACACTTACTCAATAACCTTCCACCCTCTTCCCACTTATCCATCGGAACTTCGGCTAACAACTCATCGTGAACCGGTATAAGAAGCCTACCTCCTATCTTCCTCCACTCTTCATTATTTTCTAATGTAAGAATAGCCAGTTTAGTTTGATCTGCAGCTGATCCTTGAATAACACCATTTAGACATTGACGGGTTGCATCATTTATCTTAGGGCGATTATTTATAACTTTTATATTTTGATCGTTTAATTCACGAATACGCCTCGCTATCTGACCAAAGTACTTATAGCCTTTGAACTCTGCTAATAAGGACTTTACAATTCGCTCTGGTATAGCAGCTTTATCTTTCAATGTTGTTACATCTAACGGATCAATATCAGGATTAACATATCCCCTCATAGGAACAAATTCAAATTCTGGAAGCTGCATATCTGGGAGATGACGACGTCTTCCAAGTATTGTTTCCGTGTACCCTTTAGACCTTGCAGAATGTTGTGCATTCAACATCGCTTTTCTAAGATCTGGATAAGAATTCAGAACAGAATCATAAACTTTCTGTGCTCCTTTAATTTTCTCATCCTCAGTCATGTCATCTCGCTTACCATATAACTGCTCTGCAATAGAAGGAACAGATCTACCATAAGTTAAACCTAAAAGTATCGTCTTGGCTTCATTACGTCTTGCTTTACCATCGGGTTGATACTCATGCGTTTCTGGATGAAATTCAAGACATTTTTCATAAGGTACATTAAAAGCTGTGCTTGCTATACTTGCATATACATCTTTGTCCTCTTTGAATGCTTGTATCATCTTAGGATCTTTACTTACAAATGCAGTTAATCGAGGTTCCTGAGCCGAGTAGTCACTACTCAACATAACATATCCAGGAGTTGCTCTGAACATGTGACGGATATCTGTTGCATGAGATGGAATATTCTGCATATTAGGCTCAGCAGAACTCATCCTTCCTGTATCGGCGCCAATTTGTTTAAACTGAGCGTGAATACGACTATCAGAAGTAGTTGCTTTGGGCATCTTCTCAACAAATGTACTTATTAAAACTCCTAAGCTTCTGACCTTAAGTATCTGATTAGTAACTGGAAGATTAAGTTCATTCAAGAATTCTTTATCAGTTGTTTGTCCATCTTTTCCAGGTGTAACATTCAACATAGTGTAAACAAGATATTTAACATGTACTGTAGATTTCGGATTGAAGTCAGAACCTCGCTGAAAAGGCCGCTTACTCATGAATGATGACTGACTTCCAGATTCTGCTATCAGTTCATCTATCATTCTAGATAACTTTTCCCTTTCATCAGCTTCCTGTTTCTTGTATCTATTTACCAGTACCGATGCAGTATCTTTATCTACATATATTCCTGTTCGATGCATGTTCTGACATATCTTTACAAGAGGCATTTCTACATTCCATATGAGATCTGCAATCGACTCAAGATGTGCTCGTTTACACTTCTCATGTTCTTTTGTAACATATGGAAGCTGCCATTTGAAAAGATCAAATGTTATCTTCGCATCATTTGCTGCATAGAGCATAGCAACCTCTGGTTTACTATACGGAAATAACTTAGGTGAAAAGAAATCATTAAATTTCTTAGGATCACCCTTTCCTCTAAGTACATACTTGTTATAAAGTACCTTCAGAGCATTGTCCTTTTCGTTTTCTTTCAAGCATCTCCAAGCTAGTATTACATCATAATAGAATGAATCATTCAGATCAACTTTGATATCTTTGTATATCATCGCTAAATCGAAATCAGCATTTGCAAATATAAGTTTACACTTATTATCTACAAGTCTCTGAAACTCTAAATTAACCTGTTCATAAGAAAGTTGACCCTTGTAAGGTGTATCGAAGATAGGTACAAGATGCTTCATAGGTATGTAACACTCAGGCATACCGGGAACATACAGAGACGCACCTACAATGTGGTCTTTGAGTCTATCCAATCCAGTTGTCTCAGTATCAATACCTGCATATCCATATTCTATACACTTATCTACATAATCATGCAGGCTTTCTTCTGATGTTATTAGAACTGCCGGAGAATCTTGAAAATATTCAATCACTTGCCTCGACATAGCATTAAGATCATCATTTATACTTTTTGTATTAACTGTCGAAACAGGTTCAAGAATACTTATACTCTTCTCTGCAACTTTATTTATCTTTGCTATATCAGATTTGCTAAATAAACTCAATAGTATCTCCTTAAACACATAGCTGGATGAATTATCATCCAGCTACTTATTTACTCATCTAAAATTCTACGTCTGGATCAATCTCTTCGTCAACTACACTACCTTCATAAGAAGATAGATCTTCGGGAATAGATGGAACAGTCGGTTCAGGATTATTCATATTAACTGGCGGTGCAGAATAATTTGTACGAGGACTTATCTGATAATCAGGCATATCATTTCCATATGTGCTTCCGCTACTTGGAGAATATGGGGAGCTAAGTAAGGTTGTTAATTCTCCACCAGAATATTCCCTACAAACTGTACTATAGTACGAAGGAAGAGTAACTCCTAACTTAACTAAGATCTCATCATAAGATAGAATAGTATTCCTCCCTACTGCCTGAATTTCATATCTGGTATTAACATCACCTGACGCACCTCTACGTGTAATCCTAAATACGAAATCACTCGGATTAGGATATCTACTAAATACATCCTGCTCAAGCTGTGCATCGAAACGAATAGATCTATCAAAGAACAATATTCTATCCTGCTCAATCACATACATCGGAATAAATAATTTTGTTTGAACCCGAATTCCTTTTGCACATGCTGGACATCCTCTACCACAACAATGAACATATCCACTGTAATCTGCAGATTTAATATAATGTGTATCTGCAACTAATACATCCTGCTTGTTTCGATACATGAAGATTACATCTGCATAATCACCATCATTCTGCAAGATAAACATCCCATTGTAACGATCATTGTTGTAAGCTTCTACTGATTTAAATGCCATAATTTTTATCTCCTTCTTTGGATTTTGATATGTTGATAACTACTATAACGAATCATCGTGTTCTGGCTGCCAAGAAACAAATGATGTATTATTCTCTCGCAACCTTGCACTTACAATTGTAACACCAGGCTCTCTGAAATCTAAAATATCTTGAAGGGCCTTTGAAATAGATGAACAGATCCCTTCTGCACATAGCGTAAATGATACACCCTGAATAGAAACGCCTCTTTGACCCATAACAAATGCAACGTCTCTTCCTATGTTGTTTGTGGTTGTATCAAACAGAAAAGTATTCTTGGGAACAACCCAATTCATATAATCAAGAAGTGTTGCAAAATCAATAACATACCCATTATCAGCACTTCGCTGATTGCATTCAACCGTTACTTCAAACTTATATCTGTGAGCATTAAGTGTTTTATCTATAAGATAGCAACACTCAAACTCACAGACCTGTGAAACTTTTACGGACATACACATCCCTCCTTATTAAGGTTTAATAAGTGTCTAGATAAAATATCAGGCTCTACATCTACTACGTAACACTCTCGTTCATCTGGATCGTACTCTTCAAAGCCGTATCCACGGAAAACAACGCGTCCAGTAGGGGTCCAACCGTTGAGTCCTGCGAGTTCAATAGAAATACGAATGTCAATGTTGTCCATATCAGGCTCTCCGTAGATCCAAACAGCGCTGCCGTATTCGATCTTACCATCCTTATTCTTGTATTCGATATTGAATCCCCGCATCACTCCGGGAATATTCGAACAGGTAGAATACTCAAACGAATTCTTCCATCCGGTATTTGTATCTTTGATGTCGATGATATCCATCATGTGATTCTTCCCCCTAGTATCATCTGCAGCAACAACCTCAACGTCTACACCGTCAAGCTGCTCTGCAAGATCACTTGCACAATATATCTCCCCGAAATAAAGATGACTCTCAAACATCCCTTTATACCGACCGGACGGGATCCGTGTGTACGAATCCGTCCTGTCGTCTACTACATAAATAGTATCTCCAAGATTAACACCTCTAAGATTAAAAACTGTTGCTAACATTACAATTACCTCCTCTTGGATTTTCGATGTTAATTGATTAGATAGATAACACGTAACAACTCAGATGTTAAATAACAAACGGAAGGGAGCAAGCTTCTCCTTAAGTTCATCTATGATTTCAGCTTCGCGATTAGCGGAAACTGAATTGATTTCATCATCACTGTAATATCTATGACCCTTAGGAGCTTTACGATCCATGAACTTCTTCTGCTCTTTTCTATCGGATATGTTCCAACTTTCATGAAGCTTCTTCTGATACTCTTTCCCTGTATAGCAAGAACCGCCATCATCAAAATCGATGTAATCACCGAGGAGTTTAGCAACAACAAGTTTGGTGTCCATATCGGTATCTTCGATAAGTTTCCAGAAAGCTTCCCTGACAGAATCTTTGCAGTACTCATCGTACTTGTCGGACTTATCAACCTGAATATCGAACAGGTCAAGTTCATCTTCGCCATAACCTACGATATTACTGCACTCATTTTCATATGCTCTTTTGTAACGATTAGGATCTCTGCAAAGGCAGTAAAGACAATTATAACAAACCTTATAGATGTATGCAGGTGTAAATCGCTTCTCATCCTTCTCAATCTTCTCTACATTTTTCTGAAGATACTGAAGAACTTCGTCTACACCATCGGCTTCTACTGAATAGACACTCTTGAGTTTATACCAAGCAAGCGTAACCTGATCGAAAAACTGAATATACAAAACCGCCGCCTTATGACCGGATGGCAATTTACACCATTCGCTGTAAGACAACGGTTCCTTATAAAATGTATAAGATATGAAAGAATCTCTAGCTACATAAAAATCATTTTTAGCGTTTCCCATGACATATACCTCCGTTCTTTTGAACTCTTGATATTCGAGGTGATACCCACCATACTCTAAACTGGTGGCCTCAAGTATATTGTAAGCCCTAATTGGCGAGAAGTCAAGTAAAAGTTTTAAAAATTTTTGAACTTATTTATATTGTTTGATAGCTTTTTGTATTTCTTTCTTGAGATTATACTTCATAGATGTAAGTAATATGTTAGGTACAGGACATTCTTGAATAGACCTTATGTTATCTTCGTAACAATCAAATGCATTCATATATGATTTGTAATCTTTATTTAACTTAGACTGATTGTACCGGAGTTTCAATTTTTCTATCCAAAGATACTTCAATTCTATAGACGGACAACATGTAAAAACCTTCAACTGTTCAGGAAGCGGAACAGATGTAAGATATTCTCTTACAACTAGATGTGAAGATGTAAAAACTATATATCCTTGTATAGCAAGTTCAATTGCAATTTTACAATAAATCTGATACCAGTTTGGATCTCTTGTATCACCTATCCAGAAAGATCCACTTTCTAGATCAATATACTTAGTATCTAGAGCAGCTAAACTAGACTTGCCAATTCCTTGATATCCTATGATTATGCAACCTGGACGAAATTTAGATCCAAAATTCAACTTAAGCACATATAGAACAAAACAGCCCAAATTCAGTACCCATATAGGATTAACTTGAATTGCAATTCCATAAAATGTTAGAACAACACAGCCTGCTATGCTTATATATTTAGATACTTTTGATTTATCAAAAATGATAGATATGAAAATTATTGTTGTTCCGATGTATCCTGCCCATATAGGATCCATAATTATCACCTAACTATTCATCAACTTCAATTTCGAGAAGTCCCTCTTCAAGCATCATGTAAGTTCCTAATCCTGCATATAGTTCAAATATCGACATATCACTTATTTCAGCAAACTGTTCCATAGCATCTACAATTATCTGAAATAAATTTATTTTATTATCAAGCCCCTTTACAGGTTCTTCTGCACCTTCTAGCCCTCTATATTTTATTTGACGAATGCTTCTTCTACCTGAAAAGTTATTTCTATCATCCTGCATATTTTATCTACTCCTTATTATCATAAATTTCTACAAATTCTTCCTTGCTTAAATCATTAGCATCTTTTCCATCTGGCATATTCATGACCCAAACAATTGCAACAGATGAAAGATTTTTCTTAAGTTTGATTGCAGCACGTCTTCCAGCTTCATCACCATCTGTGCAGATAACAAACTCACTAACTCCAAGTCTCTTGAGTTGATTCAACTGATAAGAATTCCCCGTACCTAGGAGCGCTACTGCTGGATAACCATATGAAACACATGTAAGTGCATTGAAGCAACTTTCGGTTATCAATACAGACTTACAATTGTCTGGCAACATTTCTATTCCATACAGTGGTTTTACTACACCTTCTGGATAATGAAATAACTTTCCTTTAATAGACCTTCTAGCAATAAACAAGGTTCTTTTTTCCTTGTTCCTTACAGGAAATGTTATACAAGGGACTGGTTTCTTACGTCCAGGAGGTATCCAGTTCATATCAACTCCTATGTCATAATCTTCTATTATTTTATCAGTTAATTTACGTTCATACATGTAAGGAACAGTAAATCGATATTTAGCGAGCTCTTCTTCTGTAACATACTGATTAGAAACTTTACTTAGACTTCTGACGTAATCTGCTGCATATTTATCTGAAAGTCCTACCATCAAAGATCCGGGCAGTAGACTATCAAATTCTACATCTGGATTGAATCCTGGAATGTTTTCTACCAACCAATCTTTACCGGATTGCGATATAGAACGCATCTTTAACATTTCTGATATTGCAGTTGGCATATCATAAGATATCTGACAAGAAAAACAATGGAACCAACCTTCAGGATAATGTTGACCACCTCTGTATTCATCATGAAGAAGTACACCACAAGATGGTTTTTTCTCGTTCCCATCATTATGAAATGGACAATATATCTGTTGATAATTTCCTGTTACTCTTGCTAATCTTATAAATCCTAAAGACGCAAGTTTATCTAAAATAAGTGGAACATCCATATGAAACCTCAGAATTCAACATCATCTTCGAAATCAGAATCATCTATTAGAGACGGATCAGCTGTGTAAGTAGTTGTAACAGTTGGCTTTACAATTGCAGATGGAGTTATAGCTTTTGTAATTGCATCATCTTCACCTCCCGGTAGATATTGCATGTTACCTGTATTAACATCCCAAGCATAACTAAGTATAGGTTTCTGATTATTCGCAATTCTAGACTTTTCAAGTCGGATATCTAAAACATGTTTATCAAATACTTGTCGAAGTGCAAATGCTTGAGTAGCTATACGTGCAGGATGATCGCTTCCCTCTATGTTATATAATGAAGGAAACGGATCACCTTTATCATCTTTTGAGTCCTTTGTTTCTCTATTTGCTTGCATTGCAACTACTACTGCGCATCCATATTTCTTACTTAGCTTAAATAAATCAAGACAGATATTCTTATATTTCATGTAATCTGTATCCGACTTACCAAGGTCTGACATGTAAGATAATCCATCAATTATAAGCTCTTTTATACCATATCGCTTAACAAGATTCTCAAGTTTAGTTACATTCACAGACCCATCGGATACATCTTTATCTTCTATTACATATGCACTAGTAGATTCTTTTTCAAGTTGATCAAGATACCGTAAATACTCTTCAGAATATTTACCTTGATGAAGTTGACTATTTTGAAAATGTCCTCTCCACGTATCAAATCTAGTACCTAGAAACGACGATTGCATTTCCGGAGAATAATAAAGTACCGGAAATCCATTTTTCTGTGCAGCTTCCATCATCTTAACACACACCCAAGATTTACCTGTATTAGTTCTTGCTACTATGATAAGTAATTCCTCTACAGTCGATAACCCTCCATACATCAATTTATCAATTTCGACAAATCCTGTTGGAATTCTAGATTGTTTACTAAATTCTACTACTTGTTCACTTCGTACTTTAGCATCTTTTATAAGATCTAGCGGCTTACTGTCATCTAACTGAGAAACTCTATCGCATTGATAAGCAAGATACTTCCAGGCATCTGTTACATCCCCAGATCCTAGATCTTTCAACTTATTGAAAGTTTCTACTAATATGATATGTTGTTTATTTTTCTTAAGCTCAGAAACTAGATAAGTTATAGGTTCTCGTACTTGTACGAGAGTTACATCTGAAAATTCTGACTGAAAAGTAAATACATCTGGAACCTCATTGTATCTAGATCTGTGATCTAATATGAATTCTATATGAGGTCTAAAAACAGAATAATATGATGGATCAAACGAACACAATCTTGAAACTTCATCTGAATCTTGTGATGTCAATATTCTTGAGATAACCTGAAGTTCAATAGATGTTATCATTTGACCACCACCTTTGCAGCTTCAGATAATTGATTAGCAAGTAAGCTAAAAAATCTACTTGACTTGCTGCTTATCAACATATTTATAGGTGGCGTAACAATGATAGTAGTTAATTTTGAAATCTGTCTGCTCTGAATCAGATTAAGAAGAGTCTGTGATTCAAAATCACCGAAGTTAACATAATCTAGATTAGAAACCACTAATACTTTTGCAGTTTCTGACCATATTTTCATATATTCAAGCGACTCAGGATCTTCTCTTGTAGACCAGCTCTTCTTTAACTCATCCACATACTTAGAATATTTTAAGTTATAAACATTACAATGTAATTGACTCCCTCTCCAATTTCTACATATTGCACAATAAGTAAGAAGCTCAGCTTCTTCAATTGTACTAACACCTTTCACAACATCTACAACAAGTTTTCCAGATGAATTATCTAATATATTCACCATCTTATTGATGTCATTATCAGATGCTCTAAAAACATTACTTGTCATAGAAATATCATTTCTTTCTAACAAGTAAGATGTTTCAGCTAATATCGGACAGGATTTATCACAAAATAATTCTAAACAATATGGCGTAAATATACAATTATGCATCACTTAATCTCCGAAGTACTGGATTTCTAGATGTCTTATATGATATTCTAGATATGACACATTGTTTTGCTATATCTAAAACATCTGCATATCCTAACTTGATGTAATCCTCTTTACTTGTAAACAATGTTAAATAAGGAAGCAGTGTCCCATACATAGGATACTTATGCTCAATATGTTTCACATCTCTTTCAAGAAGATACCTTCTAACAACATATTCTTTTATGAAATCTGCATTGTATGGTATAATAGAAGACTCTGGAATGCTCTTCCATATATCAGATACTTTGTGTAGTTCATTATCAATTTCTATAGTTGTATAAAAACTAACTAAATCGAAATCTACTTTCTTATATAGTTTGAATATATGAGGATATTTGATAATATTATCTACTATCTGATCTTCACTGAAACCTTCAATAGGTATTATAGATCCTAGGACATGATGATAATTCATACCTGGATATCTATCATACAGTATTTCAGCTCGTGTCTTTATAAGTTGATTAGGATATAGATTTAAAAAATCATCATCTGTCATAATAGACACATCCGTTGTTACAGAAATCTCATTTTGACGTTTTGGTATTCGTGGCTCAGACGAATATATTGTATACAGTGTATCATCTATCTTACCTGCTGCAAAGACCTTGTTGAAGTTGAATCTAGGAAACAATGGAGGCTGAATAAATAGATCAGACTTCGGAGTATACTCTTTCGTAGCAGAATCTTCTCGCCTAGTAACAACTTCCTTCTTCACAGACTCTACATCATTAGTTATCCTATTATCTATAATCGGATTATCTACAGGATTAATATCCCAATTTATATCACGTTCTATTATATATAACGAACCTAATTTAGACTTACAGATATCACTATCAATAACATTTATATTCAATATATCTTTAAAAGACGGATCCATATAATCTGTAGAATTGTTTTCTACTACATCATATGATACCGTATTTAAAACATCTACTATCTGTTTACGCTGTTTAAAAGATCCAGAGTAAATCGGTATAACTTCAGATACAACTTTTGAATGTATTGTAGACAACTTTCCTCTTATGTTTGGAGGATATGGAAGTTTAGCCGGTAATTGTGTAAAATTGTACCGCATATCAAACACCTCTCAATTTACATTCGTCTATTACCGATGGATCAAACACGTAGTTTCTATAATTATCTAAAAGATCAGGACATTTATCCGCATATAAGTTATATATAGCATCTTCTCTCGGATATATATCTCCGTCTCTTAAAATTTCTTTGTAACCAGAATCTTTCAAAATATCCCACATTACAACTGCGGATAAGTTAAATTTATCTACATTCCAGTTCTTACACATATCATACACTTCATATGGAACTGAATACTTATCACTATTAGGATTATCTAATTTACTTCCCCAATCATTTAATGTTTGAACAAAAACATGTATGTCACCATGTTCATGATGATAACCAAACAGTATAACAATTCCAACTATCCAGTCCTTTATTCTCCTGATGTTGTATCGGAAGT
>Ga0247610_10001318_pt1 | contig 31052 bp, 29 predicted proteins | sample 174DNAGHGhighgp2_FD_193483 | JGI IMG/M metagenome (GOLD analysis project Ga0247610, IMG submission 193483) | Sheep rumen microbial communities from Palmerston North, Manawatu-Wanganui, New Zealand - 1742 DNA GHGhigh gp2 | ecosystem: Host-associated > Mammals > Digestive system > Stomach > Rumen...
GACAGAATGATGAGGTGGTGTCGAATATCAAGCAGATACCTATCAGCGAATTGAAAGGTTGGTCATACCGAGATGACCGCATCCGCCATAATTCCGGCAAGTTCTTTAGTATTGACGGCATCCATATAGAGACCAACTACAGGAACACTCCGCAGTGGGACCAACCTATTATCAATCAGCCGGAGATTGGCTTTCTGGGTTTCATTGTTAAGAAGTTCAATGGCGTATTGCATTTCTTGATGCAGGCCAAAATTGAACCGGGAAACTTGAATATCGTTCAGTTGTCTCCGACATTACAGGCTACCAGGAGTAACTATACTCGCGTACATGGCGGCAAGTCTCCTACCTACTTGGAATACTTCAATGGCGAGAAAGATGTGACGGTATTGGTTGATCAGTTGCAGAGCGAACAAGGTGCCAGATTCCTACACAAGCGCAATCGCAACATTATCGTTGAGGTAGATGAACAGGACGACATAGAGTTTAAGACCAATTTTATCTGGGTTTCACTGGGACAGATTAAGGAATTACTGCGTTACCCCAATGTGGTGAATATGGATAGCCGCACGGTGATTTCCTGCATTAAGTTCGGAAGTTATCCAGAGCATTCACTGAAACTGCTTGATAGGGTGAAGAGGATGACAGGAGTTCATTCTTCAAAGCCGGATTCTTTTTTGTACTCTGTACTTAGCGCAGAAAACCACCTCCACGAGTTGCAAGACATCATCCAGTGGATAACAGCTTTGAAGTTCAAGTATGAACTGAGCGTATCCCCCATAGGAATCTCTCAAATGCAACATTGGACTTACGATGGTAACAGTATTCATCACGAGGACAACAAGTATTTCGACGTGATAGGTGTGCGAGTAGAGATAGGAAACCGCGAGGTGGTTTCTTGGGATCAGCCCATGGTACGTTCAGCACAAGAAGGCCTCATGGGATTTGTCGTGAAGAAGATAAATGGCATTTATCACTTCTTGGTTCAGGCAAAATTGGAGTCCGGCAACTTTGATGTTGTGGAGATGGCTCCGACCGTGCAGTGTTTGACGGGAAATTACCGAAAGGGTAAGAATGAATACACCATCCCTTATTTGAAAACGGTACTGAATGCACCTGAAGGCAAAATCTGGTATAGCAGTTATCAGAGTGAGGAGGGAGGTCGATTCTTCCAGGAGCAGAATTTGAATATCATCGTCGAGGTTGGTGATGAGTTCCCGGTTGAAGTGGAAGAAAACTACTGTTGGATGACCTTGAACCAGATGCTTAGTTTCGTGACGTATAATAATTATTTGAATATTGCAGCCCGTAGTTTACTCTCAGCAATAAGTTTTTATTGATAGAGCAATAATTGTGTATTATGTCAGAAGAGGTGAAAATAGAGAACAAAGGATCTTATCGTAGCATATTCAAGGCAACTACGCTATTTGGTGGACTACAAGTTTATCAAATTTTAATTGCTGTGATAAAATCTAAATTTGTTGCGGTTCTGTTGGGACCATTAGGTGTGGGCATACAAGGACTATATACATCAGCCCTTGATATGGTACAAACAGCAACCAAAATGGGACTGCTGCAAAGTGCTGTTCGTGATGTGTCTGAGGCTAATGGAAGTGACGATAAGGATAGAGTAAATCTTGTTGTTTCCGTTTTGCAAAGATTGGTATGGATAACTGGTTTACTGGGCATGGTCGTTGTTATAGTGTTCTCTCCAATATTGAGTAAAACAACTTTTGGAGATCAGCAACATATAATACCTTTTATCATACTTTCTGTTACTTTACTGTTGGGACAGTTAAGTGATGGTCAGAAAGTAGTCCTTCAAGGACTGCGACGTTTGAAAGATTTAGCTAAAGCATCTGCAATAGGTGTGACGTTGGGTCTTTTTATAAGTGTTCCCTTATTCTATATATGGGGTATAGACGGTATTGTACCTTCTCTGATTATAACCTCAATAACCACCCTACTTCTATCTTGGTATTTTGCCAACAAGGTAAAACTGAATAAAGTAAAAATAGGACTCAAGCAAACATTCCAAGTGGGTAAAGGAATGCTTGTAATGGGGTTAGCTATGAGTGTCAGCAATATTCTCATTACTGTATGTGCATACGTATTGAGGGGAGTTATAAGAAGTGTTGACGGAGCAGAAATGGTTGGTCTTTATACTGCAGGTTTCACAATTATCACTACCTATTTTTCAATGATTTTTAATGCAATGAGTACGGATTACTATCCGCGTTTGGCTGCTGTAAATCATGATAATAAAGAGTGTCGTCGTTTGTGTAATGAGCAAGGTGAGATTGCCTCCTTGATCATGACACCTCTTATTCTTATATGTATTGTGTTTATGCCTCTTATACTATGGATATTGTATTCGGATAAATTTTTAGAAGCCAATGATTTTATTTTTTGGGCTGTTTTGGGCATGATGTTTAAACTAGCTTCGTGGTTAGTTGCATTTCAATTTATCGCAAAGAAAGAAACGAAGATTTTTATTGTTAATGAAACGTTATTAAATACATACACATTAGGTCTATCACTTTGGGGCTATAAAATAGGTGGACTCATAGGACTAGGAGTTGCTTTCGCAGTAAGCAATTTATTATATCTAGTTCAAGTATATACTGTGGCAAGAATCAAGTATGGTTTTTCTTTTACTGGAACGATGATGAAATTGTTCTCTTTCCAGTATATGCTTATTATATTGGCAGCAATAGTAGTGTTAACAACAGGTCAAACTATGACATATGTGTTAGGTTCTGCATTAATCATTCTTTCAGGTGTGTTCTCATTTAGAGAGTTGGACAAAAGGATGAATTTGCTGTCATTCTTCAAAATAGGAGGACGAAAATGAAGAGAGTACTAATATATACAGATTGTAATTTATTCGGTGGCAGCGAGCATGCAATTATTAATTTATTAAAGAATGATGAGTTAAAGAAACATGTTCAATTTACTTTTGCCTATCGCTATCATCGAACATATAAGGATAAGATAAGTGAATTGTTGGCCGCAGAAGAGGGATTGACCATCATCCCAATTAGGCTTTTAACAAACTATGGGATTAGTGGGTTATTAAAAAAACTATTCCACATCAAAGTTTTATATAGGATATCATTTGCCTTTTTCTTTTATAGCGAGAAAGTAGGGCTATATAATATCATAAACCGACATAGAATTAGGAGTTTCTTAAGAAAACATCATTACGATATAGTCCACGTTAATAATGGCGGCTACCCAGGGGCGCGAAGTTGTCTGATAATGGCAGAGGAATCTGCAAAATATCATTCAAAAGTAATTCTACAGGTAAATAATATAGCAAGCGATATAATGAAGAAATCAGTCAACGAGTCCGTTGTGAAGTCAGTTGATTTCTTCATAACGGCTTCGCAAATAGCCAAAACAGCATTAAAGAACGTCCTCTCCATTTCACAAGATAGTAAAATACTAACAATCCCGCATTTCGTAGATTATGTACAGCCCCAAAAGAGCCAAAGTGATGTGTTATTATCCTGCAATATCAGAGAAGACTCGATGTTAATAGTTGAAGTAGCACTTCTTCAGCAAAGAAAAGGGCAGGTGGAATTGGTAAAAGCTATACCTAATTTGTTAAAAATGATTGACAAAGATATTCATGTGGTGCTAATTGGAAATGGGGAATATGAAGGAAGAATAATAGATGCCATAAAAGAACACAACCTGGAATCTAATATACATATGCTAGGATATAGAGATGATTATATAGATTTCCTAAATGCTGCAGACGTGGTTGCATTACCCTCATTAAAGGATGAAGATATGCCATTAACTATAATATCAGCACTCTCTTTAGGTAAACCCGTTGTTTCGACAAGGCTCGCCGGTATCCCAGAAGAAATAGAAGATGGAGTTAGCGGTGTACTTATAGCTCCTCAAAGTGAGTCATTTATTCAAGATTTAACTAATGCCATATATAAGGCTTACAATGAAAAGGAAATGCTTTCCGTGAATGCGAAGAAAAGATATTTGGCTATGTTTTCAAAGGAAAAATTCACAGAATCATATTTAAATTTATACAGCAGTTTATGAAAGTAGTACTTTTAGCAGGAGGCTTTGGCTCCCGCATCAGCGAGGAATCCATTTACAAGCCAAAACCAATGATTGAAATAGGTGGTATGCCTATATTATGGCATATCATGAAAGAATATGCCCATTACGGACACAATGAATTTATCATTTGTGCGGGCTATAAACAGGAGTACATCAAGGAGTGGTTTGCCAACTACTTTATTCATAACTCTGACATTAGCTTCGACTTCCGTGGTGGGAAGAATGAGATGACAGTTCATCATAGTTATTTGGAACCTTGGAAAGTAACTGTTGTGGATACAGGTTATAACACAATGACAGGTGGCCGTATCAAACGCGTAAAGGAATACGTTGGCAACGAAACCTTTATGATGACCTATGGTGATGGCGTATGCGATGTAGATATCAATAAGCTTGTTGAGTTCCATAAAAAACATGGAAAGAAGGCCACCCTTACTGCTGTTAAGATGAAGCAGGAGAAAGGTGTGCTTGATATTACCAAGGATATGAATGTCCGTGCCTTCCGTGAGAAGAATTCCATGGATGGTGCACCAATCAATGCGGGCTATATGGTACTGGAACCCACTGTGTTTGATTACATAGATGGAGACTCTCAGCCTTTTGAGCGTGAGCCATTGGAACGTTTAGCCAAAGAAGGAGAGTTGATGTCTTATATCCATGAGGGTTTCTGGCAGTGTATGGATAATATCCGTGAGAAGAATCTGCTTGAAGGTCTGCTTGCTAATGGCACAGCACCTTGGAAAAAATGGGAGAGGGAGATCCCTAAGTATTAAAGCGATGATAGATATATTCAATAATTTCTATAAAGGTAAGCGCGTACTTGTAACCGGCCACACCGGTTTCAAAGGCTCCTGGCTCTCCATCTGGCTCCATGAACTGGGCGCAGAGGTGGTAGGCGTAGGTCTTGATCCTTACAGTGAGAAAGACAACTTTGTCCTCTCTGGAATAGGTAAAAAGATTAAGGCTGACATTCGTGCAGACATCCGTGACGGAGAGAAGATGAAGGAAATCTTCGCTAAATACCAACCTGAGATAGTCTTCCATCTTGCTGCACAACCATTAGTGCGTCTTAGTTACGAAATTCCCGTAGAGACCTATCAGACCAACGTGATGGGAACCATCAACATCATGGAGGCCATCCGAGCAACTGATAGCGTTAAGGTGGGGGTGATGATTACCACCGACAAGTGCTACGACAACAAGGAGCAGATGCGAGGTTACAAGGAAAACGACCCCTTTGGTGGCTATGATCCCTATAGCTCCAGCAAAGGAGCTTGTGAGATTGCCATCCAGAGCTGGCGTAGGAGTTTCTTCAATCCTGAGGACTATGGTAAGAAACACCATGTAAGCCTTGCCAGTGTACGTGCCGGTAATGTGATTGGTGGTGGCGACTGGGCAAAAGACCGTATAATTCCTGATTGCATTCGTGCATTGGAGGCTGGTAAACCTATTGATATTCGTTCGCCTAAAGCAGTCCGTCCCTGGGAACATGTATTGGAACCGCTTAGTGGTTATATGCTGCTTGCCCAGAAAATGTGGGAGCATCCTACGGAATATTGTGAGGGTTGGAACTTTGGACCGGAACAGGAGAGCGTTTTGACTGTTTGGGAAGTGGCAACTGCTATGATTAAGAACTTTGGTTATGGTGAGTTGAAAGATGTGTCAGATCCCAACGCTTTGCATGAGGCTAACTTGCTGATGCTTGATATAACCAAGGCCAAAACACGCTTGGGTTGGAAGCCTAGGCTGGATGCTACACGGACGGCTATCCTGACCTCTGATTGGTACAAGCGTTATAAGAAAGAAAATGTATATACGATTTGTGTTGACGAAATAAATAAATTTATTGGATAATATGGAGAAAGTAATCATCACAGGTGCTGACGGATTTGTTGGCAGCTATACCGTTCAGCACTTCCTGAATAACGGAAAGAAGGTGCTTGCCCTTGATATGGGGCCTGAGGCTCGTAGGCTGAAAGAGCATAAGAACCTCACCTATAAGCAGTGTGACATCACCAATATCAAAGCTATGCTGGAAATGATCCCGCAGGGTGAGTATGATACATTCATTCATTTTGCATGGGCGGGTTCTGCCGGTCCGGCACGTGTGGATTACAACCTCCAAATGCAGAACGCTCTGAATACAGTTGAGTGTCTAAAGGCTGCAAAAGAATTAGGATGCTCCCGCTTTGTATGTGCTGGAAGCATTATGGAGTATGAAGTTGAGGCTGCAATCCATTCACAGGGTAGTCATCCTGGGATGGGCTACATCTATGGGATGGGTAAGCACATAGCCCACTGCATGTGTAAGAGTGTTGCTGCCAACATTGGTATTGATTTGTTGTGGCCAATGATTACCAATGCTTACGGTGTCGGTGAGTTCTCTCCTCGTTTTGTTAATACCACTTTGCGTAAGATTATCAATGGCGAATCTCTTCAGTTTACAGCAGCCACACAGAATTATGATTTTGTGTATGTAAGTGATGTGGCAAAGGCCTTCTATCTGGTTGCAGAAAAGGGTAAACCTTTCTGCGAGTATATGATTGGTAGTGGCAATGCGAGACCTTTGAAGGAGTTCATTCTTGAGATGGTAGCAGCCTGCGGTCCAGAGGCTAAGCCGTTGTTTGGTGATGTGCCATTCACCGGTACTAACATGCCGTTGAGCACATTCAGTATTGATGCCATCAAGAATGATTGTGGTTTTGAGATTGATGTTCCTTTTGGAGAGGGAACCAAGATGACAATGGACTGGTTAAAAACAATTGAGCAATAATGATAACGAAATTCAGTTTTGAGGAGTTAGACCTCAAAGGAGCATATAAGATTCAGCCTTTTTATGCCACAGATGAGCGTGGTGGTTTCGTAAAGGACTACAATGTAGATATGTTCAAAGCCAATGGTATCGAACATGAGTTAAAAGAGGTATTCTACACAATCTCCAAACGAGGTGTTATCCGTGCGATGCACTTCCAGTTGGTGAAGCAGCAGGCAAAGTTAGTGCGCTGCATCAGCGGTCATGTTTATGATGTGATTGCAGACCTGCGCCCGGATTCACCTACGTTTGGTCAGTGGAGAGGCTTTCACTTGACGGGAGATAATCAGGTGGAGCTGTATATTCCGCAGTATTTTGGTCATGGTTATTTGGTGATTGAGGATTCCGTGGTGTCGTATAAGTGTGGAGAGGTGTTCTATGGCGAGGGTGATAGTGGCATCATGTATAACGACCCAGAAGTAGCCATCAGCTGGCCATTTGAGTTAATAGGAGGAGAACAAAATTTGATAATTTCCTCCAAAGATAAGACATTAATGTACCTTAAAGATTATTTAAATCTGATAAGCAATGAGAGAAGAGAAGAATGACATTTGTTGTCAATCTATTTTTTTTCCGAGTAATTACTATACGAAATTCTATAATTGAAAGGAGATGCTTGATAAGAATACGGATATTTATAAATATTTTGATAACTTTCAAAAATTCTCTGACGTTGGATGGGAGTTGATATATGGTAACGAAGACCTTCTAGGACAAGTATCAGTTACAATTAGTATCCCGACATACGACAGACCTGTTACGTTGAAAGATGCTATTGATAGTGCCCTAGGGCAAGAAGGCTTCTATGATTATTGTGTTGTTGTTATAGATAATGATCCACGGATAGGGAATGATACGGAACAATTGATAAGAAGTTATAATTCAGATCGTCTGTTGTATTACAAAAATAAGAAGAATATTGGCATGTTTGGAAATCAAAATCGTTGTTTCGAAATACCTAAATCTGAATATGTCCTCATGCTTCATGATGATGATCTTATTTTGCCAAACTGCTTGAAAATCTGCATACAAATCCTAGCTAAGGGAGATATTGATGGGCTTCAGCCAGAGAAAATTAAGTGGTTTGATGGCAAAAACGCTTTAGAGGAGTTGGAAATCCCTGTAATTAGTCACCCCAAATTACGACGAGTTTTAGATATAGATAATTATTGGTTTTTTATGACGGGATCTCAAACAGGAGGTATCTACAAAACAAAAGTTGTAAAAGCTGTTGGCGGGTATAATAGTGATTATTATCCCACGGCTGATTTTTGTATGGGCATACAATTAATGGCAAATTTTAAAATTTACACCTTCTCTCAGCCACTTACTATATATAGAATAGGTGTTAATGCAACATTAAGAAAAGAGACTTTATTTGGATTTGTAAATGATGGTTATTATATACACAATGCTATACTCAAGAAGTTAGCCATAAATAAAGTGTTTAGGCAATTGTTGTTAAATTACAAAGTTCATTCGCATTATGAGGGACTAAAACGAGCCTACAACCCAGAGTTTGAGTTTGATTTTCGTAGTCTGGGTATGTATTTTCGTTGCCCTCGGTGGATTATTGTACCACTCAGAATATATGTAATTTTGAAAATAAATGTCATGAAAATATTTATTTCCTGAATAAAAGCCTTTGATAGGATATGACTATTATTAGTTCTCTTCGATATGTACTCTGCGTCCTTTTGACTTTTCAGCAAGTTTTTAATTTGGCTTTTAATTTCATGCCGATAAGAATAAGGACCCTCATGGCTCTAATAGGGGGATATTGGCTTTATAAAGATTGGAGATCTTTGACCCAATCTAAGCAAGATAAGAGATTGTGGAAAAAACTCTTTTTTTTACTTGCTATTCTCGTTAGTGTCGCATTTGTGACAACAATCTTGAATTTTTATTTTGATCCTTATTTTTTCAAGTATCCTTTTTCTGTATTTATATCTCTGTCTTCATCTTATTGTTTTCTCGTTTTGTTTGGGTATTTGTATAGGTCTCATATAGAATATGATGTTATTTTAAAGTATATTGTAATCGCTTGTTTGTTACAATGTATTATTACCGTTTTTTTCTTTATCCAGCCATCAATAAGAGAGTTCTTCTATCAGTTTCTGGTGGTTTCTGAAATGGCCCAAGAAGCTTATGACGCTATGGGGGAGAAGGCTAATAGATTTATGGGACTAGGTGCTAATGGTTTTACTGGAGGTGTTATTTTGGCTTTGGCCATTTTTTATACTGCAATACTTTCAAGAAAGAGCAAAAGTATTATAGCATTATCAAAATATATTATTTTAGCTATAATCATTACATTCGTTGGAAGTGCAATTGCTCGAACCACATTAGTGGGTTTGGTCATTTTTATTGGGTATATCGGTATTAGTAAGTCTTTTCCTGTAAAATCAAAACTGTTTTTAGGAGGTATCTTTTTATGTTTGTTGGTAATAGCTATATGGATATATGTGGAATATGTTGAAAGTGATCCGCTTTTTGAGGCTGTATTCCAAAGAGCTTTTTCTATGTTTTATGTATTTCAAAATACAGGTGAGATGCAGGGAGCTGAAGACTTTGCAGGCGAAGCTGTTTACCCATCGACATTTATGACATGGATTATTGGGGATGGGAAAATGGCAGACCCTAAAGATCCGCTTTTTGCATATTATATGCATGTAGACATTGGCGTGTGGCGAGTTATTTTTGGTATAGGGATAATAGGCCTTATTATTTATAGTCTTATACAGTTGTTTTTATGTAAGTTGACAAAACTGGGTAAATTGGAGTATACACTCTTGTTCTTTTTTTATGTTGCATGTATGTTTAAAGGTATTATAAGCTTTGACGTTTTTTTATCCCCATTAATCATGGTTAGTATTTACAATAATATAAGGTCTAATAAAATTAAAGAAGCTATGAAAGCAGGTTTAAAATCATGAAAAAAATTGCAATAGTAATAGGTGGATTAGGATTCGGTGGAATAGAATCGTGTAATGTAACACAGTTTCGATATTTTGACAAAACACAATATAGCGTTGATTTTTTATTAAATTCGCCCGAATCGGTAAAGAATAAAAAATATGCTGATTCTATTTTAGAACAAGGCGGACATCTTGTATTTCTAATGGAACACGAAGGAAATAAAATCCAAAGATGGAAGTCTCTATATAATACAATTCGTAAGGGAAAATATAACGCAGTTCATTTCCATGTGAGTTTCCCGTCTCATATGAGCTCTGTTTTGATTGCCCGCATGGCAGGTTCCAAAAATATTATAGTTACTTCTCATGCCCGAGGTACATCTGTAAAAATGTCTTCAATTAATGAAATCTGCCAATATCTTTCCAGGAAGATATTCCCTATATTTGTTAAGACACGGTTAGCTGTTTCTGAAGAAGCGGGGAAGTGGATGTATGGCTCTTGGTATTATATTGTTATTTTCAATGGGATTGATTTCGCTAAATTTAAGTCTGATAGAAATGCTCGATCTGCGATTAGAGAAAATTTGGATTTAGGTAAGGATACCGTAATCGTAGGGCATATAGGACGTTTTGTGTCTGAAAAAAATCACGAATTTCTCATAGATTTTTTCAATGAGTTTCACAAAATTCAACCGAATTCTGTTCTCTTGATGATAGGTGCAGGCATGCGGTTGGAATATATACTTGGTAGTTGTAAGAAGCTTGGGTTGCCATTTCGTCATATTGATAATACAGACAGACCAGAAGCATTCTTAAATGCAATGGATATTTTTGTCCTTCCATCTCATGTTGAGGGTTTTCCCCTAGTGGCTTTAGAGGCTCAGGCAGTAGGATTGCCAGTGCTATGTTCTGATAGAGTGCCACAGGGTGTCAAAATGACTAATAGAATCATCTTTGAATCGTTAAATGCTTCCCTGTTAAAATGGTGTGAAGATGCTAATCATTTGTTAGAATTAGCCGCTACCAGAGAAAATATAGTAGATGAGAAAAACAGAGAGATTTTTGACATCAGAAATGTTATTAAAAGGATAACGAATTTTTATTGAAAGATTACTCGTATCATGGTTAAATCGACATATTTTAGTATTTACGCAATAGTTGGATTTTTATGTTTGTTATCATGTAGTGGGGATTACAACTACGAGGGAAGGGTGTATGGAGAAATCAGTGAATCAGCATTACAAAGTAGAAATACTGATTCAATTAAAATTAAAGGCTTTTCTACCTTTTGGGTTAATAATTTTTGGGAAATTAGTAGTGATAATCAGGACGCATTTACATCATATGATGGAATTGACAAAAAATTAGTTAATAACATTAACACATGTGAAGACTCATTTGACATGTCTGCTACAATAATTGCGGAAGGCGATTTATTTGAAATACTGATTGGAAAGTGGGCATCTTTGGCTGGAACAATGTTTGGACTAAAAAGGGACTTGAGTGGCAGCTATTTGACAGCTTATTTCATATCATCTAATAGTGAACCATGTTTATCATACGTTATCAAATTAGATAATGTATCTTTGGAAAACGGGAAACCTATTCAAATTAAAATATCAAAACGGACAAAATCTGTGAGTTATTTCCAAGTAGAGGTGAAGGATGAAAACGGAAATACTGATACAATTGCTGATATAGGTTTGGGATCTCTTTCTGTCAATAATGAATTACTTGTTGAGAATAGTCATTATATCGGATTTGCATGGGGAGGTATATGTTTTTGTATGATAAAAGGTATATCTTTACGAATTAAAGACTTTTCTTACGGGTATCCAATTGGTAATAAACTAGATTTAATGTTTTTAGGACATTCCTATGTAGAGGGGAATAGCATAGCTGGGCAAAAAGACAAACGATTCGCTTACTTAACTTGTAAAGATATTGGATTGGATAAGACTGTAATATTGGGACAAGGTGGTCTGAAGGCATCTGAACTAAAACAATTGGTGAAAACTTATATCAAATGGTTTCCTAATACAAAATATGCCATGATTAGTATTGGCGCGAATGATTTCTATCAGAATCCGATAGAAGAAAAAATTCAAAGATGTATAAATGATTGCATAGAAATATCTAATTGTTTATTAGATGCTGATATCAAACCAATATGGATAATAGATAGTGGCTCAGTTACCAATAATCAAAATGGAAAGGATCAGATTGAAATGTTTTCAAATTGGTTGTTGAAGCAAGAATTGTATGTAGATGTACGTAGCTGTTTTCGTGACACTGAAGGTAACAATTCCCCTGGCGCATTTCTGTCAGATGGAATCCATCCTACAATTGCTACACATCAGCTAATATATGAAGAGATAAAATCTCAAGCCAATTATTTGTTTAAGCAATAAATATATTATAGATTCACAAAATAATTAATGCAAATTTTATTTTAATACAATTGTGATTATGAGAACTCCAAAAATCATTGCAGAAATAGGTTGCAATCACAAAGGTGATATGCGGATAGCAAGAGAAATGATTATGACCGCTGCAACATATTGTAAGGCAGATGTCGTTAAGTTCCAAAAGCGGTGTAACCGTGAGTTGCTGACCCCCGAAGAATATAATGCTCCTCATCCTCATCCTGAGAATTCTTATGGTAGGACCTATGGTGAGCATCGCGAGTTCCTAGAGTTCACGCTCGACCAGCACCGCCAGCTGCAGGCCTGGTGTAACGAGTATGGCATCGAGTACTCCACGTCCGTCTGGGATGTCACCTCGGCCAAGGAAATATGCACCCTGAAGCCGAAACTCATCAAGGTTCCCTCTGCCTGCAATCTGAACAAACCGATGCTGACTTATCTTTGCGACAATTTTGATGGAGAGATACATCTTTCTTTTGGTATGACTACCCGTGAAGAGGAAGAAAAAATAGTTTCTTTCTTTGAGGAAAAGGGGCGTAATAAAGATTTGGTCATTTATGACTGTACCTCGGGCTATCCTGTTCCTTTCGAAGACATCTGCTTGTTAGAGCTGACAAAACTTCGTGAGTTATATGCCGACCGTGTGAAGGCCATAGGCTTCTCTGGTCATCATCTCGGTATTGCCGTTGATGCCGCAGCTGTCGCACTTGGTGCAGAGTGGGTGGAGCGTCATTACACGCTTGATCGTACTTGGAAGGGAACTGATCACGCTGCATCGCTAGAACCAGATGGCGTTCGTAAACTTGCTCGCGACTGCCGTGCTGTCGCCAAGGCTCTCACTTATAAGCGTGAGGATATCCTAGACATTGAGAAGGTTCAACGCGACAAACTTAAAAAAAATCAGGTGAAATGGTAGGCAATAAAAAAGTTATAGCGTTTATTCCTGTTCGAGGCGGGTCAAAATCTATACCGCTGAAAAATATCAAACCTTTTTGTGGGAAACCTTTGGTTTGTTGGAATATAGAGGCATTAGAGGCGTGTTCTCTTGTTGATGAAGTAATTGTTGCTACAGATTCAAATGAAATTTGGAACACAGTGGAAGGAAGGCATTATTCTAAAACAATTCTTTATCGCCGCTCTGCAAAGAATGCATGTGACACAGCAAGTACAGAGAGTGTGATGTTGGAATACATTAGCAATGCACAAGTTCAGAAAGACAGTATTTTTATGTTAGTTCAGGCAACTTCGCCTCTCACTGAGGAAAAACATTTCACAGAAGCACTGCAGATGTATAGCAAAGGCGAATATGACTGTATCTTGACTTGTGTTCGTAATTATCGTTTTTTCTGGAACGAGGACGGCACATCCATGAACTACGACTATATGAACCGCCCCCGTCGTCAGAACTTCTCTGGTATGCTGATGGAGAACGGAGCCTTTTATATTAATACCGTTGAAAATATCATGAAGTCGGGCAACCGCCTTAGTGGCAAGATTGGTGTTTATGAAATGCCTGAATATACCGCAACAGAGATTGATGAGCCAGATGATTGGACTATTCTCGAGAGCTTAATGCAGCGTCATATTCTCTCCAAGCGCAAACTGGATAAGAAGCAGATTAAACTTTTTCTTTGTGATGTGGATGGAACATTAACAGATGGTGGAATGTACTATTCTGAGTCAGGTGATGAACTGAAGAAATTCAATACACGTGATGGAATGGGATTCCAATTACTGAGGGAAGCAGGCGTTAAGACAGGTATTATAACTAGTGAGAATACCAAAATAGTAGAGAATCGTGCCAAGAAACTCAAGATTGACTATCTTCGTCAAAGCAAGCGAGATGGTGGTAAAGTTGCTGCAGTTCAGGAGATTTGTGATGAATTAGGTATATCGTTAAACGACGTTGCATACATAGGTGATGACGTGAACTGTGTGGAATTGCTTTCTTCTGTTGGATGTGCTGCTTGCCCGGCGGATGCTTGTGAAAAGGTAAAGAATATCCCTGGCATAAATGTGATGACCAAAAAAGGCGGGGAAGGTTGTGTAAGAGAGTTTATAGAGATATTTTAAGAAAAATGGCATTAAATCAAGAGACGATATACAGGCTTAATTTCAAATTAATTGATATTGGTGGATTAATAAAAAGAATCTTAAACTTCTTATTACACCATACACTTTATTCCTGTATAAAACGTAATAATGTATTATACAATAGGTCGTCCGGTGACAAGAGTGTTTATATTATGGCACTTGGTCCTTCTCTCAATAAAGTGAAAATTGACAAAATTGATGGTGACACATTGGTGGTAAACCGGTTTTATAAAATTGGCCAACAATTTCCTGATTTCATCCCGACCTATTACATGATGGCTGATTATCAGTTTGGTGAGGAAAAAAATAAGAAGGATTTTCAAGCCGCATTGGACATGTATTTAGCAAAAGGAACGATATTCTTATTAAACTCGAAGCTATATGGGAACCTGGTATTAACGAATTATCCATCTGAAAATATATTCTTCTTATCATCTTTTGGAGGAGATATACATAGTGATAGGAAATACAGATTGGATGGAATACTCCCTGCGTTCCAAAATGTGGTAGGTACGGCTATTCTTTCTTTGTGTTTAATGGGTTATAAACAAATTAAATTATTAGGTTGTGATTTTAATTCTTTTGCATCAACTGAAAGAATTCATTGCTACAAAGATGCCCCAACCGAGAAAGCACTTCGAAAATCATGGGAGCTATATGCATATTCAATTGTTGCCCACCAATATGACATATTACAGCAATATGCCAAGAGGAATAGTTTTGTGGTGATTAATTCTACAAAAGGTAGCTTAATTGATTCATTCCCTTTTGATATAGAAGATAGTTTGTATAAAGAATAATCAATTATGAGGATTACTGGTTATATCAAGGGCTGGATAAAGAACCTGTTCAATAAGAGAATCTCGAACCTTGCCATGGTTTTTGATGATTGCAAGATTGCACCATTAGGGACTGTTTATCTTCAAGCGAGAATTAGTGGTGTTGAGATGGGAAACTATTCTTACATAGGAAGAGGAACAATCATCCACAATACTACCATTGGTAAGTTTTGTTCGATCTCGGACTTCTGTGTGATTGGTCTGCCGGGGCATAGTATAAATACATTATCAACATCACCTCTGTTTTCGGGGATACATAATGGGACTAAAAGCAGTTGGGTTAAGAAAAATATTCCTCATACACCGGTAGATGTAAAAATAGGTAATGATGTGTGGATTGGTTATCGTGCTATCATTCCGGTAAACGTCACCATAGGCGATGGCGCAGTTATTGCCGCTGGTGCCGTGGTAACCAAAGATGTTCCACCATATGCCGTCGTTGGTGGTGTTCCGGCAAAAGTTATAAAGTATCGTTTCTCGCAAGAAGTAATTGAGAGACTGTTAGATTTACGCTATTGGGACAGGCCTGACGAGGAAATAAAAAAGAATATAGATCTTTTCCAAAAGGAAGATCTCTCAATAGAGGATTTAAACAATTGGATTCAATAATGGGATTATCGTCACTATATAACAAACTCGCTCTCACGTCACCTTATTTTGAGGTGATGTTGCGAAAATTGTATTGGAGGAATGTGAAACGTCTAAGACAATTCAAGCCCAATAATCATTCGACATTTTCAGCCGAGTTGAGGCAACCTGCAAACTTTGATAAGATCAAAGAATGGCTGATACAGCAGGGCGTAAAAGACGGAAGTCTGCTTGTCGTTCATTCTTCCTACGATGAAATGGCAGGATGCGGCCTTAAACCGAATGAGATTATTCATGAATTACGTAATCTGATTGGAGAGTCTGGAACGTTGGCAATGCCAGTAATCAGGCATTACAAGGAATTACCAAGTCCTGAAGAGTGGCTTAAGGCTGACTTTTCTGGAATCGTATGCCGTTATGACCCGAGAAGAACCCCCGTATCATCCGGGTTGATACCCAGTATGCTGATGCGCGAAAAGGGAGCGGTTGTCAGTATGCACCCTCTAAATACAATGGCTGCAGTCGGCCCTCTTGCTGAAGCAATGATGGAGCATAATCTGGACGGAGAAAAACCAACGCCCCACGGCCCGAATTCATCTTGGAAATTCTGCGCTGACCACGATGCAATCATTGTTGCACTCGGTGTGCCGATGATACATCACTTGACGATAGCCCACGTCCCGGAAGACAATTCTAAAGATTGGCCGATAAAAGAATGGTACAACGATATTCAATTCGATATTGTTCAGCCGGATAAGACTGTCATCAGAAAGACTGTCAGGGAGAGAAAACCCAAGTGGGGACTCATTCACGATGCAGAGTTGAATTTCGGAAAAGACCTTGAAAGAGCTGGCATTATGCATCTGTCAAAGATAGATGGCATAAATGTAGGAGTGGTTCATTCCCGTGAACTCTTGGATTATATGAAGAGTAGAAAAAATAAATCTTATCCATATTACAAATTATTTTAATCGTTTAAATACAATGACAAATTTAGAAAAGTACAACGCAGCTTTCTGCGAGACACTGAATGTGAAAGAAGAGCAGCTCCATGAGCTGAAGTATCAAGGTGTTCCCGAATGGGATTCGGTAGGTCATATGTCTTTGGTGGCCACTATCGAGGATGCCTTTGATATTATGATGGAAATGGATGACATTATTGACTTGTCTTCCTACGAAAAGGGTAAAGAACTCTTGAGAAAGTACGAAGTAGAAATCTAAAAAACGGAACTTAATGCTTCAAGGGAAAAACGCCATCATAACAGGCGCTCGAAGCGGCATAGGCCTGGCAACATTGCAGCTATTCGCAAAAAATGGCTGCAACTGCTGGGTTGTGATTCATCGAGAGGATGCAGATTTCATGAGCAAGATTCATCAGTTGGGAGAGGAGTGTAGCGTATGGATAAAACCTATCTATATGGAACTCGACGACTTTGAATCTATCAAGGCCGGTGTTAAAGAAATTGCCTCAGAAAAGCATTCTATAGATATTCTAGTGAATGCGGCAGGCATTGTCAGCCCCAACAGACTATTCTCCATGACAAAAATGGAAGATATTCGTAAAGTGATGGAGGTGAATTTCTTTAGTGCCATTGAGTTGATTCAGCTTGTTTGCCGAACGATGATGAGGCAGAGAAGTGGTAGCATAGTCAGCATTGCCAGCATTGCTGCTTGGGGGGAGGACACCTCGCAGATGGAGTATGCCGCAAGCAAGGCGGCTTTGGTAATAGCAACCAAGAAGCTTGCGAGGGAACTGGGAAGTGCCGGAATTCGAGTGAATGCCGTGGCTCCGGGACTTACGCAAACCAAGATGCTGGATGTGCTTGACGCAACTGCCGAAGAGCAGATTAAGAAAGGGCTTGGTATGCATCGTTTTGGAACCCCGGAAGAAATTGCAGAAGTTTGCTTGTTCCTTGCCTCTGACAAATCGTCCTATGTGAATGGCGAAACAATTAAGGTTGATGGAGGAGGAACAGATTTGCGTCTTTCCATATCAAAATAGTAGAAATGGATTTAAAACAGTTTTCAAAAGAATTAAGGCTGCAAGCCCTTAAGATGGCTTTCGATTGTGGAAAGAATGGCTCGCACGTTGGTCCGGGGTTGTCGTCCATTGAAATTATGGCCACTCTCTACGGAGATGTATTGCGTTATGATGAGAATAATCCCTATGACGAAAACCGTGATCGTTTGGTAGTAAGCAAGGGCCATTGTGTCTTGGCCTATTATTCAGCATTGAACAAAGTGGGTTTTCTGTCTGACGAAGACATCGCCAGTTTTGAAACCAACGGCTCCCATTTCCACGGTCATGCTATGCGCAACTTGGAGAATGGCATTGAGTTTTCAGGCGGTAGTCTGAGCATGGGGATGACCTTCGCCGTAGGTTTGGCACTTTCTTGCAAGCGCAAAGGACTAAACAGTCATGTGTTTGCATTAGTGGGCGATGGCGAGTGTGACGAAGGCCTGATTTGGGAGGCTGCTATGTCCGCAGCCAACTATGGCCTTGACAACTTCACGGTCATTGTAGATAAGAACCAGCTGCAGTACGACGGCTACACCAAAGATGTGATGAACCAGATAGACCTTGGAAAGAAATTCGAGGCTTTTGGTTTTGATGTTTATGAGGTGGATGGCCATGATTGTGATGCGCTTTCTGTCGCTTTGAAGAAAACAGGGGAGAAACCGACTTGTGTAATAGCAAACACCATCAAAGGTAAAGGTGTTTCCTTTATTGAAGGAGTGAAGGAGTGGCATCACCATACACTCAGTGCAGAAGAATACGAACAAGCCAGAAAGGAGGTCGAAAATGATTGAGATAAACAGACTCAGTGCGCGAACCTGTTCTATGCTGGGACAGCGTGGATCTATCTTTGGACAGGCTGTATTGGATGCGGCCCAAGAAGATGATAAGTTTATATTGCTTACAGCAGACCTGGCAACACTGTCGGGAATGACAAAGTACATAAATAACTACCCCGGCCAATTCTATAATGTGGGCATTGCTGAGCAGAACATGATTGGCATATCAGCCGGACTTGCCGCAGAGGGTTTTCATCCTTGTGCAACTACCTACGCCACCTTTATCACCATGCGCAGTTGTGAGCAAATCCGTCACTTCTGTGGTTATATGAAGGAGAAGATTATTGTGGTAGGCTCCGGAGCCGGTTTAAGTCAAGGTTTTGCAGGCAATACACATTACACAATTGAGGATCTGGCCGTGATGCGCTCCATCCCCAATATTATTATCCTTTCACCTGCTGATGCCGCATCAGCTGTTAAACAGTTTGAATTAGCCAGAAAGGCTCCTAACGCTGTCTATATGCGATTGACAGGCAACTTGAATTGCCCTATGGTTTACAAGGAAGAGACTGACTTTGAGATAGGGAAAGCTGAGAAACTAAACGAAGGAACTGATGTGGTAATCTATGCTGTGGGTACAATGGTAAGTACGGCATTGAAGGCGGCTAAGTTTTTATCTGAAAAAGGCATTTCTGCAACGGTTTATGATATGTTTACAGTAAAGCCAATTGACCATGAAGCTGTGAAGGAATCACGGTCTTTCAAACTGGCAGTTACTATTGAGGAACATAGCAAGTTAGGTGGCTTAGGTGCTGCGGTTGCGGAGGTAATGACAGAAGCGACAGGTATGTCTAAACTTTTGCGTTGTGGTATTCACGATAGTTTTGACTTGGCTTGTGATTATGACGGACTGCTTGTGCAGAACAGACTTACACCAGAATTGATTGCTGAAGATATAGAGGCTGCACTGTAGATATGCATCAATATACCATTCTTGTTAATGGCAAGTCCATGCCAGTCTATCGGTTTCGCTATGAACCAGTGGATTCCAATATGTTTTTCATCCCCACGGGTGAGATGGGAGTGGTTTTTGATCCCAATATTTCTGAAGAACTTATACACCTGTTCAGCCAGTATGTAACAAAGCGAGTACAAATCATATTGACCCATGAGCACTATGACCATACGACAGGTGTGAAATGGCTTCAAAGTAAGATAGAGGCTGCTGTTTTTTGCCATCAAGACTGTGCATACTACATTTCTTCGGAGAAAGGGAATACACCACGGTTGGTGGCAATGGCACTAAAAACAAAGGATTTGGCAGACGGAGGGCATCGTTGTGATGATTTTCTTGCAGCATACATCCCCTATACGTTAAAAGCGGATAAAACATTTGAAGATAGGGGAGAAATTACAATAGGGGATTTATCGTTCATGTGTTACTCAACACCTGGACATAGTCCTGGAAGTGCCTGCTATATACTGGAGAATCAATATGTTTTCACAGGAGATTCTTTGATACAAGATGCTCCTACGATTACGCGTTTCAGGACGAGTAACAACGCTGATTACGAGGATATAACCCGACCCTTCCTCAGGTCATTGGACAAGAATATGCTGGTTTTCCCTGGACATGGGGAACCTTTCAAAATAAGCGAATCAAAATACCTATAAATGTTTCAATTAGATAGATACAAAAACAATATGGCCGTCATCACCGATAAAGGAGAGCGGCTGAACTTTGAAGAATTAGCGGCTACAGCAAAAAACTTTGCTCATGCCCTACCGCAAAAAGGCATGCTTTTTTGTCTTTGCGAAAACAGAATAGGCTCCTTTGTGGGCTATGTGGCCTGCATGGAACATCATATTCCTATTGTGCTGCTTGACGGTAGCAAGGAATTATCCGTGATGCAAAACCTGATGGCTATCTACCAGCCGGAATATATCTGGGCAGCAACCGACAAGGTGGCAGAAATAGGCGGTGAGACCATTTACAGTTATGCCACTTTCTCATTGCAGAAAATGCATTATGAGACCGAGGTGGAGAAACCGGCAATCAACCCTGAATTGGCGCTTTGCCTCACAACGTCGGGCAGTACAGGTTCACCTAAATTTGTGCGCCTGTCCGAGAAGAACGTACTGGCCAATGCAGAGTCTATAGCAGAATATCTGGAAATAGATGAGAAAGAACGGCCTGTTACCACACTGCCATCCTACTACAGTTATGGCGTGTCGGTTATCAATAGCCACTTGATAAAAGGTGCCACCATCCTCTTGACGGAAGGAACAGTGGCTCAGCGTGAGTTCTGGAACTTTATGAAAGAAAACGCGGCCACTTCCATAGCCGGTGTTCCCTACACCTACGAGATGTTGAAGATGTTGCGTTTTTTCCGGATGGATTTGCCCTATCTGAAAACAATGACTCAGGCCGGTGGCAAACTGAACAAGGATATTGCCAAGGAGTATATCGAGTTTGCTCTGAGCAAGGGCAAACGCTTCTTTGTGATGTATGGCCAGACAGAGGCTACGGCACGTATGAGTTATCTGCCTTTGGAACACGCCTTGGATAAGTATGCCAGCATAGGTATTGCTATCCCGGGAGGCAAGTTCTCGCTGATGGATGTCAATGGGGATGCTATTGAAGAACCCGACGTGGATGGCGAACTGATTTATGAAGGTCCGAATGTAAGCCTCGGTTATGCAGAATGTCGTGCAGACTTGGCTAAAGGCGACGAGAACTATGGTGTGCTGCATACAGGTGATGTGGCACGCAGGGATGCAGACGGCTACTACTACATCACAGGACGCATGAAACGCTTTGTGAAGGTGTGGGGCAACCGTTGTAATCTGGATGCCACGGAACAGTTGGTGAAGTCCATCACCACCAGTTGTGCTTGTGTTGGTGTGGATGACAAGATAACCATCTTTGTGACGCAAGAAGGGTTGGAAGACACAATCGTTAAGATGCTGGTCTCAAAGACCGGCTTTAACAACCGTGCATTTGAAGTGAGAGTGATAGACGCAATACCCGTAAAGAGTTCGGGTAAACTGGACTATCAGGCAATGCAAGCGATAATCGAAAACAAATAAGAATTAAGAATATATGACACTGGAAGAACTATTGGAGATTGCTCCGTATTCCTTAAGTAAAGAGGACAAACACAATGTGCTGGATGAATATTTGCTCAATCTCAGTAAGTATCACTATGAGCATAGTGCAGAGTATAAGAAGATGCTGGATGCAACAGGTGTTGACCTGAACAAGATTCAGCATTATGAGGACTTGCCCTACCTGCCCGTGAGCCTGTTTAAGGACTTGACATTGCGCAGTGTGGCAGAGGATGAGGTTATTAAGACCATGACATCCTCTGGAACTACCGGACAGAAGACCTCAAAGATCTATCTTGACCGCGAGACTTCTGCCAACCAGACCAAGACACTGACCAAGATAGTCTCTTCGCTGCTGGGAAACAAACGCGTCCCGATGATTATCTTGGATAGCAGCAATGTGGTGAAAGACAGAAATATGTTCTCAGCCCGTGGCGCTGGTATCCTGGGCTTCTCGATGTTTGGCAGCAAGCGTATGTATGCGCTTGACGAGAATATGGAACTAGATATTGAGGGTATGAAAGCCTTCCTGGAAGAGCATAAAGATGAAACCATCTTCCTCTTTGGCTTTACTTTCATGATTTGGCAGCACTTCTACAAGAAGCTGAAGGAAAGCGGCTATAAGCCCGACCTCTCCAAGGGTGTTCTGATTCATGGTGGCGGTTGGAAGAAACTGGTGGCAGAATCAGTCTCTACAGCTCAGTTCAAGCAATGCCTGAATGATGTCTGTGGCATCAAGGTGGAGAATGTTCACGACTACTATGGAATGGTGGAACAGACAGGCACTATTTATATTGAGTGCGAATGCGGACACCTGCATGCTTCCAACTTCTCGGATGTCATTATCCGCAATCCCAAAGATTTCTCGGTGGCTAAGAACGGCGAGACGGGTATCATCGAGGTGGTGAGCGTTTTGCCTAAAAGTTATCCCGGACACGTGTTGCTGACGGAAGATGAAGGTGTGGTATTGGGTGAGGATGACTGCCCTTGCGGACGTAAAGGCAAGTATTTCCATATCCACGGACGTATCAAGAATGCGGAGATTCGTGGTTGTTCGGACACCTACGCTGCCAAGTTCGGAAAGTTGAGCGGTCTGGAGTATGTGATTGGTGACGACCACACCATTGAGCAGATGCCCAAGGTTCCTGCATTGCCTCCGTTTGCAGAGCCTGTGGTCAGTTTCTTCAACGACCTGTCCAAGCTGGTGATGCAACGTGGCCGCCAGTATTCCGACGTAATGACCTTCGGTTTCTGGTGCCGTAAGGGAGCTTTGATGAAGGAAAAAGAAAAGTATCAGGATATTGAGCGTCGGTTGGGACGTGGCATTGTGTTCCACAGCACCCCCAGCAATGTTCCGGTGAACTGTGCTTTCAGCTTTGCGTCAGGTCTGCTGGCCGGTAATGCTAACATTGTTCGTTTGCCTGCCAAGGATTTCCCGCAGGTGCAGATTATCAGTGACTGTGTGCGTGAGTTGTTGGAGACCACTCATAGGGATATGGCACCATACATCTGCTTTGTGAAGTATCCGCCTATTAAGGAAATTACAGACCTCTTCTCCGGTATGTGCCAGAGCCGTGTGGTCTGGGGTGGTGATGCTACTATTGCTGAAATCCGTCAGAGTCCTCTGCAGCCTCGCGCCAATGAGGTGAACTTTGCAGACCGTTACAGTTTCTCAGTGCTGAATGCAGATGCATTCCTGGCTGCTGATGATCAGGATAAGGTGGTTCAGAACTTCTATAACGACACTTATTTCTCTGACCAGAATGCTTGTACCGCCCCGAGAATTATCGTGTGGGTAGGGGAGAAGAAAGCTGAGGCCAAGGAACTATTCTGGAAGAAGGTGGTTGCATATGCTCAGGAGCATTACAACATAGCTCCTGTGCAGACCATTGGTAAGATTAATGCTTTGTATAAGGCGGCAGCCAATCTTAAGTTGGGTAAGGTAACTGTTGAACAGCCGTTGCTGACTCGCATTCAGGTTGATAGCTTGAGTCCTGTACTGATGGATTATCGTTTCAACAGCGGTTTCTTCTATGAGTATGATGCCAAGTCGTTGACCGATCTGCTGCCTATCGCGACCATTAAGAGCCAGACTGTTACATATTACGGTTTGACTCGTGATGAGATTATTAAGTTTGTGAATGAAGACCATCCGCAGGGAGTAGATCGTTTTGTGCCACTGGGTAAGTCTATGGACTTCACCTTGGTTTGGGATGGCTATGATTTGATTACCACATTAAGCAGGATTGTAAATATTATCTAAGTCCGCCCCACTTGGATATACTAATACTCAAGTATTGTTTTTGCGATGCAGGTTACCAAAGTTGCTTCCTTAACATCACCACTATGTTGTTTACCCGATGGTAGATTAGTTTGTTATCATCGTGGTATTATCAATGTTTTACGTGATGGAGAAGAAGAGAAGAAATTCTCTATCCCTATTTCATTCAAAGAGTTTTTTCTTGGTTGGAGCAGATACGCTACCCGATTATTACGATTTGGTATACGGTCTTCTATAGCGATAGATAACGAGCACGTTGTCATTTCAATTGGCAATATGCTTCGTGAGGTGGACTTGGCTAAAGAAACTATTACTAAAGGATGGTTTTGTGGCGAACGTATTAGACCATTGATTCTTACTGATGTTAAAAACATTGATGGATTTGATGATGGCATCTACTTTGGAGGCTATTTAAGCAATTTTGAAAAGAAACCCGTGAGTGTTTATCGAAGGGCTGGAGTTGATGATTGGCAAGTCGTTTATACCTTCCCTCAAGGAGCAATTAATCATGTTCATAACATTGTAGCAGATCCTTATCGTAAATGTTTGTGGGTTTTTACAGGTGATTTTGACGAGGCGGCTGCAATCTGGAAGGTGACTGATGGATTCAAGAAGGTAGAACGAATGGCTTGCAATGACCAGAAGTATCGGGCCTGTGTGGTGTATGCGCTCCCCGAAGGCTTGCTGTATGCTACCGATGCTCCTTTTGCGGACGATTTCATCTATCTGCTGAATCCCGAAACAATGGAAGCCAAGGAACTGTTCCCTATTCACGGTTCTTGCATCTATGGCTGCCAGTGGAAAGACCAGTATGTGTTCTCTTCAACGGTAGAAGGTGACGGTCGCCACAACTCCCGTTGGCAATTTTACTTTGGCAGAAAGCGTGGTGCCAGCATCAAGGATGCCTATGTACATATGTATTTGGGAAATCTGGAAGAAGGCTTCAAGGAGATTTACAAGGAAAAGAAAGACGATATGCCTCTCTACACCTTCCAGTTCGGGGTGTTTAAGTTCCCGGCAGGAGTGAATAATGGAGATACCCTGTACTTCCAGCCGGTGGCAACGAAGAAGAATGATTTGAGGTTGATGAGGATGAAAGAAGATTTATGATTTTGAAAATTAAATGGATGATGCTGAAGAACATCGTGGCGCACCTGAAGTTTAAGGATAATAAGCCGGTAGAGGACAAGAAGATGATTAACGAGATGGTGAAGAGTCTCTATGGTGGCTTTAACGTGGGGAATACTGAAGAAGACAAACTTCCAGAACCAGTTGTTGTAGAAGGCAGAGAGGTGTTTAAATATATCTACGCAGATCGTGAGAACTATAATCTGTTACAGTATGTGAGTAAAGAGAATGACTTGCGGCAGTAAGCTCAAGCACAGGAGATGTGTTTTGACGGTACGCTGGACCACTATTTCCGATATCTGTACCGGATATTGAAGCACATAGACAAGAGTGAGCTGTTGGGAAAACTCGACGAGCCGGAAAAAGAGCGGGAGTATTATGCGCACCTGCTGAGGGCACAGCTATCGAACTATGAGTTGCTGATGCTGTTCTATAATGGCTTGTTGGGAGAAAACCCACATACCATTAAGACGCTGATAGAGAAGTATGCTTTGTTCAATAACCTGAGGGCGTGGGAGCTAGGAATACATCAGCAGAAGTATTATCATGCTATTCAAGATGAATGTTGGTATGAAGCCCCTGCAGATTATGATGCAGAGACGACCTATAGCGTGACGGCATTTTGGGACGGGGAGAAGCGAAAGGAGTTCAAGGCGCAGGCGCAGAAGGAGAAGCGGGGTGATAGGGTTCGTGCATGGATAAAGGGCTGGCGGTGGAGGAAGACGAGTGGGAAACCTACTGCCGCAGCTATTCCAGCTGAGCCAGTAGAGGCTGTTGAACCTGATAAGAGGGCAGAGAAGCCAGTGCGACCCGCAAAGCCTGTAAAGCAAAAGAATGAGAAGAAAGAGAAGAAGACGGCTGGTAAGGCAGAGAGCCCCAAGAATCTAGAAGAGAAAAGAAGAGGAAAGAAGAAAAGATGAGGGCTTTTTGTTAAGAATTAGAGAATTAGAGAAATTATTCAAATAGATGAAACGAGTTTTAATACATTCGCTGATATTCAGTCCCGACGGAGTATCGACTGCATATCTGTATAATGATATTGCGTTGAGGCTCCAGCAGAGGGGCTACGAGGTGGTGGTGCTGACAACGACACCGCACTTCAACATTGTGCCGGAACAGGTGGAGAAGCAGCCCATGCGCTGGAAGGTGTGGGGCTTCTGCAAAGTAAGTAAGTTCAACGGAATGACTGTGCTACACGTGCCACAGAAGAAGTTTAAGAGTACTGTGTTGAGACTGTTGGGCTTCGTGTACTGGCATATTGTTTCATTCTTCATAGGATTAACTATCAAGCATGTGGATTTGATTCTTTCTCCCTCACCGCCACTTACCGTGGGATGGATGAATCTTGGGTTGGCAAAGTTGAAAGGCTGCAAGGTTATTTATAATGTGCAAGAGATTTACCCCGACATCCTGAAATTGAAGGGCGGATTTGTTTTGAAGTTTCTGAGATGGATGGAGCATAAGGTGTATAATGGTAGCGATGCCGTTACAACGATAGATCAAATATTCTACGACACTATTGCTCCTCGTTTCAAAGACCAGAGTAAGCTACATATTATTCCTAACTTTGTGGACACAGACTTGTACCACAAGGTGGAGTTTAAGGGTTTAAGCTGTTTAAAAGGTTCAAGTGGCGAACCTTTATTCCCGATGACGGATTCTATCAAACTGTTGTATGCTGGTAATATCGGTCATGCACAATCATGGGAACCGCTGATAGAGTTGGCGGACAAAACGCGGGACTTGAACGTGGAGTATATAGTAATTGGAGAAGGTGCAAAGCGAAAATATGTAGCTGAGGAAATAGAAAAGAGACATTTGGATAAACTGCACCTGCTGCCTTATCAGCCGCGCGAGTTGATGCCTGCCATCTTGTCATACAGCGATCTAGACTTTATCTTCATGAGTCCAAAAATAGACAGAGATGGTTTCCCATCTAAGGTATATACCATTATGGCATGCGAGAAGCCATTACTTGTGGTGTCTGGTAAGAATACTCCAATAGTGAATTTTCTTGAAGACAAGGAATGTGCAAAACTCATTACAAACGGCAGTGTAGAAGATATAGCATCTTGGTTGCAAAATGTCACCCGTGAAGAATTACAGGAAATGGGAAAGAAAGGTCTGAAAACGATTAAGGAGCACTATTCCAAAGAGATAGTTACCAGTATGTATTCAGACTTAGTTAAAAGTTTAATAGGTGAATAGCAATGAAAATACTTATATCTGGAGTTCACGGCTTTGTGGGCTCGAATCTAGTGGAGGCTCTGAAAGACGAACATACGATATATGGATTGGATATTATTGCCCCAGTAAAAGACGGGGTGAGATATACTTTTTCATGGGATTATTTAGATGTAGAAGATGGTATTCCTAAGGTAGATGCTATCATTCATTTGGCTGGTAAGGCACACGACACGAAAAATGAGGCAGCGGCTGATGTGTATTTTAAGGTGAATACGGAGCTGACAAAGAAGATATTTGACTATTTCTTAGCACATGATTCTATCAAGAAGTTCATTTTCTTCAGTACTGCAAAGGCTGCGGCTGATAGAGTTGACGGAGTGTTGACGGAAGATGTTGTACCTGCCCCGGTAGGGCCTTATGGAGAGAGTAAAATTGCTGCTGAGAACTATATCATCAGCAAGTTTCAAGACCTGAAACCTGAAACACCTAGTGGGTCTATGAAACCTGAAACTCCTGTGAAACAGGTATATATTTTCCGACCATGCATGATTCATGGGCCTGGTAATAAGGGTAACTTGAATCTGTTGTACAATGTTGTTAAGAAGGGAATCCCTTGGCCACTGGGAGCTTTTGAGAATAGAAGAACATTTACGAGCATTGAGAACATTTGTTTTGCAGTGAATGGTGTACTTACGAAGGACGTGCCTTCAGGCATTTACAATATGGGGGATGACGAGGCTTTGAGTACCAACGAACTCATTGAGGAGATATGTAAATCACTTGGCAAGAAAGCTCATATCTGGAAGTTGCCCAAGGGATTAATGACAGACTTCGCTAAGATTGGCGGTTGGTTGCATCTGCCGTTGAATCCTGAAAGGTTGCGAAAATTGACGGAAAACTACATCTCTTCCAATGCGAAGATCAAGAAAGCCCTTGGCGTGGAAAAGATGCCCGTGGATGCAAGAGAAGGTTTGCGGGCAACCCTTAAATCCTTCAAAGGATAATTACCAATGCTAACGAATATACAAAAATCTTTCCTACAATTGGTTCGATTAGGAATTGGAACATCGAAAGATGCGAAAATCTCTGATGATGTAGATTGGGCTGCATTGAAAGCTCTTGCAGATAGGCAGGGGCTTTCTGCGGTTGTGCTGGATGGACTCAATCGCCTACCGCTTAGTAGCCTTGACGAATGTGGCATGCCGCAGATGATGCGGTTAGAGTGGATTGGTGAGGTGCTGCAGAACTATGAACATCGCTACGAAAAGTACAATAGAACGATAGCAGAAATGGCGGCATGGCACCAGAAACATGGATACAAGATGATGGTGCTGAAAGGTTACGCCTGTTCGCTGGATTGGCCCAGACCGGAGCATCGCCCCTGCGGTGATATAGATATATGGCAGTTCGGTGAACAAAAGAAAGCAGATGCCGCTATGAAAAATGAAGGTATCGAGGTGGATTCTTCTCACCATCATCATACTGTATTCTATTGGAACGGTTTTATGGTGGAGAATCACTATGACTTCATCAATGTGTTTCAACACAAGTCACACGTAGAGATGGAAAAGATATTCAAGGAGTTGGGGAAGGATGACTCATACTTTGTCGATGTAAAGGTTGACTCAACAACTTCGGAAAACTCTGCAACTACATCAAGAGTATATATACCTTCGCCTAATCTTCATGCATTGTTTCTTATCAAGCATATTCTTTTGCATTTTGTCTCTGGAGAGATGACTTTCAGACAATTGCTTGATTGGGCTTTCTTTGTGAGAGCATATAAAAAAGAAGTAGATTGGGGATGGTTGGATGAACAACTGGAAAAGTATGGAATGAAGCAGATGTTTAATATCATCAATGCAATCTGTATTGGTCAACTGGGTTTTGATGTTAATTTGTTCCCTCCGATACAATTTGAACCTAAGATAAAAGACAGAATTGTAAAGGATATGTTTTCTCCAGAGTTCTCGGAGGAAATACCCCAGAGTTTTTTACACAGGTTCAGCTGGCGTTACAGACACTGGAAAGCCAATGCATGGAAGCATGAACTATGTTTCAAGGAAAGTATGTGGAGCTCATTTTGGAGTGGAGTGTGGGGGCATCTACTGAAACCGAAAAGTATTTGATGTGATGTAGACAATTATATAATACGATACTATAGTACAATGAGTGTATTTAAGGACATTTAGAGTCCCTTGATTAGGGACGGCTATAATGCAAGGATAAAAATAAAATTCAATATTATATTATGTCAGTATTTAAGGACAAAACGCTGCTGATAACTGGTGGCACAGGGTCGTTCGGCAATGCCGTGCTGAACCGTTTTTTGAGAACAGATATCGGGGAGATTCGTATCTTCTCGCGTGATGAAAAGAAGCAGGACGATATGCGTCACGATTTCCAAGCGCGTATGCCTGAGGTTGCAAACAAAGTGAAGTTCTACATCGGGGATGTGAGGAACCGCTCGAACCTGAAGTATGCGATGAAGGGCGTGGATTATGTGTTCCATGCGGCTGCGCTGAAACAGGTTCCTTCATGTGAGTTCTTCCCGATGGAGGCCGTCAAGACGAATGTTATAGGTACAGACAACACATTGGATGCCGCTATAGATGCAGGCGTGAAATGCGTGATTTGTCTATCGACAGACAAGGCTGCTTATCCTATCAATGCGATGGGTATCACCAAGGCTATCGAGGAGAAGGTTGCTGTGGCAAAATCAAGACAGTCAGGGGGTACCAAGATTTGCTGCACCCGTTATGGAAACGTTATGTGCAGCCGTGGTAGTGTGATTCCTCTTTGGATTGACCAGATTCGTAAGGGTAATCCGATTACACTTACAGAGCCTAAAATGACCCGCTTCATCATGTCGTTAGAAGAGGCTGTTGACCTTGTGCTCTTCGCCTTTGAGCATGGGCAGAATGGTGATATCCTCGTACAAAAGGCTTCTGCTTGTACTATCCAAACGCAGGCGGAAGCTGTGTGTGAATTGTTTGGTGGCAAAAAGGAGGACATCAAAGTGATTGGTATTCGTCATGGTGAGAAAATGTATGAGACGCTGCTCACCAAGGAGGAGTGTGCTAAGGCTGAGGATATGGGTAACTTCTATCGTGTGCCGGCTGATAACCGAGACTTGAACTATGATAAGTATTTCAAGGAAGGGGATACTAAGCGTGTCACTATCGAGGAGTTTAACTCGGATAATACTCGTCGTTTGAATCTCCAAGAGACCATAGATAAGATTGCATCTCTGGAATACATTCAGAATGAGTTGAATGGTATTCCTAATATTGTCAAGTAATGAATATATTGGTGACTGGGGCGAAGGGGTTTGTTGGTAAGAACCTGTGCGCTACCTTATATAATATCAGGGACGGGAAGGATAGGACCAGACCGGAACTGAAGATTGACGAGGTGTATGAGTATGACATTGACACTGATCCGAAAATGCTGGATGAGTGGTGTCAGAAAGCGGATTTCGTTTTTAATTTGGCTGGCGTGAACAGACCGAAGGATACTTCTGAATTTATGGAAGGTAATTTCGGTTTTGCTTCAACGCTGCTTGATACACTGAAGAAGTATGGGAACAAATGCCCTGTGATGCTGTCAAGTTCGCAACAGGCTTCGTTGACTGGTCGATTCGGGAATTCAGAGTATGGCCGTTCTAAGAAAGCAGGCGAGGATTTGTTCTTAAAGTATCAGGAAGAGACAGGGGCAAAGGTGCTTATCTATCGTTTTCCGAATCTCTTTGGTAAGTGGTGCAGGCCCAATTATAATAGTGCTGTAGCT
>Ga0247610_10001320_pt1 | contig 31013 bp, 40 predicted proteins | sample 174DNAGHGhighgp2_FD_193483 | JGI IMG/M metagenome (GOLD analysis project Ga0247610, IMG submission 193483) | Sheep rumen microbial communities from Palmerston North, Manawatu-Wanganui, New Zealand - 1742 DNA GHGhigh gp2 | ecosystem: Host-associated > Mammals > Digestive system > Stomach > Rumen...
TTTTATTTTCATGTCAAGCAAAAAAAAAATTCTGGAAAAAAATTCTTGATTTTTATATTAATACCCAAATATTCTTTTATGTCTCATTAGGTTCATATATGTTATCATTTCTTGTTTTGTTGGTGTTCTAGCGTATGACTGTGCTGTTGAGTAGCCATTATGTCTTTCATCCATAATGTATGGTGCTGTTTTAGTAGTATGTTGGCTATCTACTAGGCAGACGAAATCTTTTCCATAGATAGTTGTTCCTCTAATTGTTTTTTTATCATCTGTGTTTATGTCTTTATTTTCTGGTATTAGTTTAAACATCCACATAAATGAGACATTTTCTATTGGTAGGTTGGGTCTTTGTGTTGTCCCCATATCTTTATTATAATCTTTATAGTAATATAGGACAACATACTGGTTAATATATTGATTTAATTCTTCTATTGTTATTATATTATCATTTGGTATCATTTTGTTCCGAAGTTTGTTTTATTTGTTTCTAATAATCTAAGTTCTCTTGTATATTTTCTATAGAGGTTTATTTCTTCTTTTGTTGGCAGTCTAGTAATGTGCGGTTGATAATTTTCTTCGAATGGGGTATTAAATGAGTGTTCTTTGTTATGTTCTTCCCACATGTCATAAAGGTCTATACTATATGCTCTTGGTACTGGGAACACGTCCATTCCTTGTGTTACTACGAGGTCTTTATCGCCTTTTGGTACTTCTATGAGTTTAAAGAGCCAGATGTAGTCTTTATTATCTTTTGCTATTATTTTGCCGATATTTTGTCTAAGTTCTGTTTTTGTCATTGTTTTGTGTAGAGTATTCTATAAATGTCGTTATTATATTTTTTTTGTATTTTTTCTTTATGTAGTTCTTTTACTACGTGAACAATCGTAGCAATTACCATTATTGTGCCAACTAGCGGTAGTAATGCCATTGCTAGTGTTATTTTATCAGATTCGGTAAGTCCTTCGTTATCTTTTGTTGCTAGGTAGCACACTGTGGCTACTGTAACTGATGAGATTACGTATATTATTATGAGCGTTATTATCATTGTTGTTTAATCATTTGTTCCATTTGGTATAGTTTTGTAGTTTTATAGTTTATCTTTTCCATTGGTTCTGTAAATGAGAAGAGATTAATGTCGTTTAGGTTATCTGTTGGTGTGTTATACAGTATTTGTTTTATTTCATTAAATTTTTCTGTATTTCCCTCAAGTTCTGCCTTATGCAGTTCTTCTATTTGTTGTATTTGTGTTATATAGGGTGCGAGTAGTTTTCTGAGGTGTTCTCCTAGTGATTCAAAGTTATCATTCATAATTTTATTTATTATTTTTGTTTTATTGCAAATATATTAAAAATGTTTTTGTTTTGCAAGTATTTTAATATATTTTATGATATTTATGTTTGTTATGGGTAGTAATAGAAAGAAGGTATACATTAATGGTAGTCAATATGGCATGTTGAAGGAATCTGAGTGGAATTTTCATTTTGGTCAGAATCATGACATGCGTCCTTATGTGAGTGATAATAAGTATCAGATGGCTGGTCGTGAGACTGGTCATTTTGGTAGTGGTACATATTTTTCCACTTACAGAGGTAAGGATGGGATTGATGATTATGGTGATTTAAATAGGAATCAGAATCCTAATTTCATTAAGGTTGGTGAGAATGTATATCGTGTTGATTTTGACCTTTACAAGAATCTTTATAGGGTTAGGAGTAAGAAGCAAGGTGACGTATTATATACGATGTTGGCTAATTTAAATCACATGGCGAATAACATTGCTTATATGGGTCATTTTAATAGGTTTAATGCTCATTACGGTAACAGTCGTTTATATCAAGAGATTAAGGCTAATGCTGATGGTTTAGGTTTAAAGTGTCCTAGTTATTATGAGTTGACTAGGATGGCTCAGAGGTTGGGTCAAGATGAGGGTGATGTTCGTTCATTTTCTACTGTATTTATGGAGTGGAATGGCTATAATGGTGTTAATGTAAGTGGTATTGATTATTATGACAACACGAAGCATGGCAGTGTAATATATGATTTATCTAAGGTTAACACTGAGATGGAGGAAGTAAGTCCCAAGTCTTTATACACTGGTTATAAGGAATCTCCTTATGATGACGCTGTTGTTCAAGGTTTTGATGACCCTAGGATGGAGGCATTGAAGGGTAAGTACGTTGGTTGGTATGACAAGTTAAATGACATGTCATTGAGTGATGCCTTAAGGGTATTAAAGAATTACACTGACAGTGGTAATGTATTAGATTATTTTACGTTAAAGGGTTTAAATCCAGAGTTGATTAAGAGATACATGCGTATATTATTTGTAAAGAATCCCAATGGTTATTGGGTTGACCCAATGGAGAAGTTAGTTAGTGGTGATGAGTCGAAGTATTATGCTAGGTTAATTGAGGAATATGGTTTATATTATTGGGTTAATTATGAGTCTAGGAAGAAGTATTGTAGTATATTGATTAATTTATTAAGTAATTTCAGTTGGAATATTCCTTGGGATGTTGATTCTGTTAAGGAGAAGGAGATGAAGAAGGAGTATTTGGATAAGTTATTATCTTATATGCAGAGGGATTTATCTGATTATGAGAGAGAATATATAATGGAGGATTATTTAGATGACGAAGAAGGAGTTTAATGAATGTGTTAAGGAGAGTTATGGAATTATATTTAAGTTTATGTGATGAAGGGATTATGGAGAATAGGAAAAATAGGATTAAGGAAATCATTCGTGAGGCAGTTTGGAATCAAGTTAACGGTGAGTTAACTCCTTGGGATGCTGAAGGTAGGGAGGAGCGTTTTGGGCCTAGCAATGCTTCTCGTTCTCAAGGCAGTGTTCCTACTAGGGAATACATACCTCGTGGTTACAATGATTGGAGGGATAACTTTAAGAGGGTTATGAGTTATTCTGAGTATTGTAAGAGGTTTGGTTTAAGTATATAGTTATTAAATGGGTTAACTGATGGTGGTTAGCCCATTTTTTGTTTTATGTTGATATTTATAGGATATGGGATTATATAAGAACATAAAGTCTGCGATTGATGATAAATCGTCAATGAGTTCCAACAGCATTACGTTGTTGGCATCTGCCATTATGGGTGTTATTATAGGTTTGGTTATATGTTTTGTATTGGTATATGATGTTTGTTATGATGGCAAGGTTGACACTGATTTGGGAGACTTGGGTATATTTCTGTTATGTTCAGGTGGTTATATCCTAGGTTCGGGTGTTCCAAAGGCTTATGTTGATGGCAAGATGCGCACACGTTCATGGGTTGAAGGTGAGAAGATGCAGATTGATGATGAAAAACAAGAGGAGGACGTATAGTTTTTCTATTGGTTTAAATAATAGAAATAAAATAAGGCAACAATACTGTACACTTGTTAGTTTATACTATTCCACTCTAACATGTTTATAATTCCATTATTTTTTTTCTTTTCTTAACTCATTTATAGGTTTTAACATATCTTGGAATCCATCTATCTTATCTCCAATATATTCCTTGCAATAACTAACACGTTGTAATCTGTTTCTGTATCTATGATTATCGTGCTCGATAGCTTTCTTATCCCTACCTTTTCCATCAAACATTGTTGCTCTCACAAAAGGATTACGGCCAAGGGCCTCCCCAAATTTGCTATGTGCTGTTTTGATGTATAATCTATAATCGTGTTCATCATCTGATAGGGATTTAACAATACCTCCAACGAAGTTAAATATCTGTGTGCTTAAGCCCAAACCTTGGTAATCTGGTAATATTACAATCCTTGATACTGAACATCCGTATGGTATACCCTTTCTTGGTGTATTAAGTATTCCAACGAATCCAACTGGAATATTATTCCATTCAAATAATAAGCATTTGCAAGATTTATTAATATCTGCTCTTAAATAATGTTCTTTGGCAAAGCCACATGACCAAAAAACGCTTGCTTCTACTCGTCTTACAGTTAATTTAATTTCTGGTCTTTGACCTTTTGGGTGATTAATCTTTACAATTTTCACGCTCTCATAATGTATTAGCTTTAATTATTTTCCAAATTTTCCTTTATTCTTTTCTTTTCATATGCTTCATCCATCTTTTTCTGCCTATCCTTCTTCCATTTATCATGGCATTCTTGGCATTCGGCATATATCCAATGGTGTTCTACTATTGGTTTATTTATGTGTTTTCCGCACACCTCACAAGTGTGATAGGAATCAGCCTCAGCGTCTTCAATCATTGAACGAAGCTCATCAGTCTTCTTGCTGACATATATGGTTAAATAGCCAAATTTCTCCTTAATCTGGAGTATTTCTATCCTATCATCCCCTTCTTTATCCTTATTATAGTCTTCAATATAATCTATAATGGGTTGATATAGTTTTTCCCATCCCTTATCACATTCGATACCAAATAGTTCATAAGGGTGTTTTGGTTCTATCTTTGGTTCATTCTCCCTTAATTTCTTGATTCTTTCCTTTTCCTTTTCAAGAAATTCCTTTGTCCATTTTTTACTTTTTTCCATGATATAGTTTTATTAAGTCATCAGCATACATCCAACCTTTAATCTTGTCCATTGGGACTTTACCTTCTCCAAACTTACCGTAGGCAAAACAATTCTCCCCTAGTTTCTTTCTCTTTTGGAATATATTAAGGTTAAAGTCCCTATCATCGAAGAATACTTGCCAATAGTCAGTGACCACGTGTAATGTTGTACTACCACTTAGTCTACCTTCAGTTAACAACAAGACCTTTCTCATTTGTTCTTCCTCAATTGGAAGGTCTTCAATCTCATTCCATTGCAAATCTGTTTTCATTATATCTTGTAATTTCGTTTAATACTCTATATACTTCTTCTATTCTTTCGTAATTACTCATGACTGTATTTTCAGGAGTTCCTAACAACTCCATATAGTCTATCACGGTAAGACCATTATTACCAAGATTAAAGTCACTTGGACTAAATGTTTTATGCGTTATTTCTAATTTCATTGTGGCACATCCATTGCTTCAGTTAATATATCGATGTCTCTTGGAGATTGGAATACGTTATAGTTGGTATCATCTGAGTATACCATTTTCTCCATTTCCACCTCACCATTTTCATCCCTATGCTCTAGGTTGAATATATAGTCTGGTTGTATCCATTCTATAATGTCAAAATGGCAAGACGCAATAATGACTTTCAAGTTCTTCTGCCTTACATATCTCTGCAATGCATGAGACATTGATTGTGCTGCGTGTCTATTGACCACTGATGTGAACTCATCGATTACGATAGTGCCTCCATTTGCGTCATATATGGCTTTTGCAATATCGAGCCTTGCTCTTTCTCCATTGGATAGTTCTTGAGGCTTTCTGAGCCATGTAGGCACTGAACTGAGACCAATACTTTGCAGTAGGTCGCATACTTCTTCCTCAGTATATCTTGGGAATTGGCTTATAACGCATTTATTGTAGTCATATTCAATTGGTTTAACATCACCATAGATTTCTCTTAGTATGGTTGATTTACCGCTACCACTTTTACCACATATAAGTAGTATATTCCAATTATTTTTATTCATTGCTTCCATATCTTCTTTTGAAGGTATAGGAACTTCTGTTGTTGTTTTTTCTTTGTTTTGTATATCATAGTTATGATATAAGAATTCGGTATAGTTATCGTTTTCAATGTTGCTAGTTAATGTAATTTTGCTCATCAGTTAAGTTTGTTAGGTTCATTATTAGTTCTCCATCCTCACAATCCCCATAAGTATAAGTAATTATGAGTTGATTATTTTCTATTCTTGCACTTTTGATTAACCAATCATAGTTAAACTTAAACTCATAGTCATAATGTCTTGGAATTGCTAGTGTCATAATATTAGGTTTTTGCAAAGATATAAAAAAAATGTTAAAAAAACAAATTTTCAAACAAAAAAAGGTTTAGAGTAACAATCTAAACCTCTTGAAATCCTCCCTCATCAGTTAGTATGAATGCTTTTCTACAATCAAGACAAGCGAATTCTTTTGTTATAATTGGATGTTCCTCTTGTTGGCTATGACCTATGACTTGATATTCCCAAGGTAAATCATCATTGACTGTCTTGCCTTCAACTTCTAGCGACAATTGTATTGCGTCAGTCATATCATGGACATCAAGCCATACAATACTTCCATATCTATCATAACCCCCTCTATATCTTGTTACCTCACAAAGTGCTTTAATACCTTGTGGATTATCCAATAAATGGTTTAAGTTATCTATGGTAAGTTCTCCAATAATATCCCTATGACTTTCATACCATTTTGGGATAAGCCCAGCATGAGTAAATAAATAACGTTTACCGTTTATATATTCCTCATGTGCTAATTGGAATAGGTTTCTGTTGGAACGAAACATCCTCTCAATATGCCAAGCATTGCTTGAATCATAACGAGACCTTGTATAGAAATTACGCTTATCAATATATGGTAAATCGTGATTCCCTAGTAAGAGAATCACTTTATTCTTATGCTCAGATTTGAAGTTGATGATTTCTTCAAAGTTTCTGATGGCATCTTTCCTAGTGATTCCCTCCCAAGGATATGGGTCAAGGTAATCACCATTAAAGATAACTTTATCTACTTTGTTGAAGTTTTCTTCGACAGCCTTTTTCCAAAAGGAACGCCCGTGCACATCCCCAACACACATCAACATATTTTTTTCCTCCTTATTCTTTTTTTATATAATCCATATCTTTTTCTAGATAGAAAAATTGTGGCATTATCATATAGTATTTTTTCGTATAACTTTTTTCTACCTTTACCTACTGGTAGTCTTAATCTATAATAATTAACAGTTTTCCCTTCTACTTCTTTAAAGGTGTAAGAAAATTCTTCTACTAATTCTTTATTTTTTTCAAATTCTTCTTTTAAAAATTTTATAATCTGTTCAGCAAATGGTTTTGAATTAAAAACAAATCTTATATCTCCACCATTAAATGTGCCATTACTGCCAACAGGTATATCGTTCCCTTAATTTTTTTGAAAAATGTCTGATATCACTAGTATCATTTCTTTGTTTCCCCATGATTTGTTTTGTTAGTTAACTTCTATCAATTCTAATATTTTTATAAATTTTTTTATCCTTCAAATAGCTAAAGAATAGTTCTATTAATTCATCTATTTCAGTTTCTGTGAATTTTGTGTATCCATAGCCTCCAAAAAAATAAGTTCTCCTTATAAATGATTCATTCAAAAAACATCTTTCAAACCTTAAATGGAGGTCTACAAAGTTATAGAAAGAATGTCTATTATAGAACTGTATATCTTCGGCATAATCTAAATACATTTCTTTGCTAATTTTACCAACTTCTTTATATAATGCTCGTATTTTAGGGTAAATTCCCATTAATTTTGCAAAATATATAAAATGCCACGTTAATGTATTTGCAAGAATGTATCTACGTCCCATTATTCTTTAACTTTAAACTTGCTTTTCAGCAATTGTTTCTGTATCTTTTCATTCAATTCATACCATGATATTGGCTCATAATTGTTATTATCAACGCCAACATCATATTGTGTTGGAAATGTGTGTATTAATCGAGGAATATCTTTACCATTCTTGCCTAAACCACTATGCACATGACCATATGCTTGATATACAAGTCCTTTTGGGTCACGATAAACTCCAGCATAACAAAGTAATGGATAGTGGTTTAGATAAATCTTTCTACCCTCAACTTCAATCAGCATTTGTTGTGTTGAAAACTTAAACAATTCCTCTTCTGCCTTGGCTGGCATATTTTTCATATCGTGATTCCCTTTTATAAGAATAATATCACCATTTAACTGGTCTCTTATACTCTTCCATTTCTCATAACCGCCACTCCAAGCAAAGTCCCCAAGGTGAAAAACCAATCCATCTTGAGGTACTTTTTTATTCCAATTATCGATTAGTTTCCAGTTCATTTCTTCAATGTCCTTGAAAGGACGGTCACAGAACTTAATGATGTTCGAATGTCCAAAATGAGTTCCTACCTAGGTGTCGGAGGTGAAAAACACCTCCGACCCATTATCATATTTAAAGTCTACCTTTGCTGACATATATTTTATTAATTTTACTAATACATGATGAAGATATAGCCAATTCTTTAGATATATCTTTATTCCTCATGCCTTTATTTAACATTTCTATTACTTTTTCTCTTAAAATTTTAGATGTGGTATATCTACTGACATAATTTTCGTCTATTTTTTTCCATTTTCTTTCTAATACTAGAAGTATATGTGTTTTCTTCTTTAATTCTGTTACAATTTTGGAATCAGAAAAACATAATTCACAATAGCCTTGCTTGTTTAATTTTACATGTTTTGTATCATATCCAACAAGTTCGCAAAATTCTTTCAATATTCCGTCCCACGATTTATGAACTTTAATTCGTATAAAGCAATCTTTTCTTTTATACTGATTTTCTATATTTCCATCACCATCAATAAAACCAATTAAAAGGTATTTCAATAATTCCTTATCATGATTTAAGATAGTTTTTGGTGGGTTATATGTCTTATCTTGTTTAATATCGAACTTTTTGCATAATTCCTCAATTACTTCAGTATGTTTTGCAGAAACACCAATTCCCAATTCTCCCCTATCTTCAAATTTACCATTCCATTTTATAAAGCTAGCAAACTTTTTTACTTGTTCACTATCTTTTAACCCCAAATGAAACTTGACTCTACCATTTTGAAAATGGCCATCTGCAAGCAAAAACCCAATCCAATAGTAAGCTTCTGGAGTTTCTTCTAGTAATTTTGATAAATCGCATTTTCTTCTTGCTTTAGTACGAGATGCACAATTTCTACAAACAGCATTATTCTTTTCTGCTAGCCAGTAGGCTGAATATGACCCATATTCTAACTCCTTACCGCATATTCTACAAATTCTCTTATATTTTTTCATAATAGACATATTTACCTATTATAAATATAATGTTTTTGTGTAAAATATTAATAGTCAGAAGTAAATTTTTACTTATTTTTTTGCAAAGATATAAAAATCATTTGTATTTTCAAAACTTTTTATGTTAAAAATTGTTAAAACAGTATTTTAATGTCTTCAATTTGCAATTGATTTTCTATAACTTCCATTGTATCATCATCATACGTGATGAATACTGTTTTATCATCATTCATTTTAATATTTTTGATTTTGTTTTTATCAAAGGTTTTGGGAACATATTCAAACATTGCTTTTGATATGAGCATCATATCATATAATGAGAGTGGTGTTATTTCATCCTTAGAACCATCTTCCAGTATTCTATTAAACTCTTTATCCCTAATGGTGCAAGACTGAGTGTAATTAGAGATGAAAGTTTCCCACTTAAATTGTAATATAGGTAATGTAGAGTCATTTATTATTATTCTATTCCAGCAATCATTCCATGTTATTGATGTTTCAGATTCGTGATTTGAGATGTTATCTAGTGTGGTTCTTGTTACAAACCAACAATCTCCACCAAGTTCTTCTATCATTTTTTTCTCATTTGGAAATCTTACATCATCTATAACATAATTTTTATTTTCATCTATCATTGCACGAATTCTATTAACGTGCCAATCTGTATTATATTTTCTTATTAGGTCAGTGCCAATAAATTGTAACATATGTCTTACATCTCTTAATAAAACACCATCACAAGTTTCAGTTACGGCATCTAGTGGTATTTCTGTTTCCTCAGAGATTATCTTGCACATATCCTTACCAATTGTAACATTGATGTCGATTTTTTCATTTTTTACCTTATTGAGTTCATCAATTGAAATATTCAATAAGTCAGTGCATAATTGTTTCAATGGCAAGGCAAAATACAGTTTTTCATATCCATATTGTTCGCATATCTTGGCAAGTTCAGTTTTTCCGCTTCTGCAACGCCCTGCAAATGATATTATTTTACCCATTCTTTTATTTTTTTTGAAAAATCATTTTTATTTTTTTCATCAATATAAAGTATATCAATATTTTTTTCAGTAACTTTTTTAAATTTAGTTTTATCTAGTTTTTGTACTTGTTTAAATTTCGTCTTTGCCCATTTTTTGCCTTTACCTCCAAAATCAACTGGGTGGTAATGTTGTTCTCCTTGGCACTCTATTGCAATATTTTGTTTTGGCAAGTAGAAATCTAGACTTTGTTTACCTAACCAACTAAAGCGTTTTTGATATACATACTCTATTTTATTTTCTTCTAAAATATTTCTAGTATATCTTTCAAGTGAGGTTTCTTTACATTTTGGACACCCTTTGCCACTTAAGTGATTATCTGGAGATTGTTTAAATTCTCCATGAATAGGACAAATAATTGCGACATTTTCTTTCATTGTATTATACTCCACTTTAGAATAGTCATATTTGTTTCCATGTACTAATTTAAATTCTTTAATAATTTCATCTGTTGTTTTATATTTACCAGCACATTTTGGGCATCCTTGTTTTTGCGATATGTGGTGGTTTGGGTTTAAGTGAAATTCTCCATGAATTGGGCATATTACAGAAACTTTAGTTTTAGTGTTAACATATTTCACTTTAGAGTAATCATACTTATCTCCATGTATTTTTCTTGCTTCATCTAAAAACTCTTTTTCAGATGTAACAAGTCTCCCAATACATTTTGGGCAATTCTGTCCACGTATATGGTTGTCTGGCGTTTGCCAGAACTCTCCATGTTTAGGACATATTATACATATTTTAGTTCTAACATCTATAAGTTCAACTTTAGAATAATCATATTTATCACCATGTACAGATTTAGCTCTTTTTATTATTTCTTCCTTTGTTAACTTTTTCATTACTCTTCTCCATTAATTGTCTTATCTAATACATCAGTAAAATCCTTAAGTGGAATATTACCTACCAACTTATAGATAAGTTCATCATTTTCATCAAGCAATAATATTGATGGCACATTTCTAATGGTATATTTCTGAACCAACAATTCATCATCCTCAATATCAACGCTCTTGAATTCAATATCCTTATATTGTTCCATTTCTTTTACCTTTTCAAAGGTTTTTGCGAATACTTGACAAGGTCCACACCAAGAGGCCGAACAATCTATCACTGTCTTTAATTCCATAATTTAATTTGTTTAGCTTTTTTATTTTTTAATAAGTTTGCGAATGAATTTACCTTTCTCTTCTTTGTTTCAGAAGGTGAATTAAAATCAATCGTTGAACTTGTAAATATTGTTTTATCTATTTTCTTTGCGTTTTTAACGATATTTTTTGCAATATCTTCGTTAATTATTATCTTGGTTGTTTTTCCCAATACTTTATTAACTCTATATTCTAATCTCTTAAGTATCGCAATACTGTTTGAACTTGAGGTGTTGAACTTCTCAAAGTCCTTTTCATCGATGAAACCCAATATGTTCTTTGCTCTAGTATATGCTACATACATTAGATTATATTCTTGTCTTACCTCCCAATCCTTTTTTGCTGATTTGCTTGGCATTAATGATTCACAAGCAATATATACATTATCTGCTTCAAGTCCTTTTGCCTTATGTATTGTTGATAGGGATATACCACCTTTTTTATCTCGTTTTGGGAATATTTCATCAATCTTTGATATGATTTCATCTGATGTATTGATTCCTTCTGCAAGAACTTCAAGAGCGTTTATCATATCTAGTTTATTCTGGATTTGTGGAGAATCCATTGCAGTTTCGGCATCTATTCCAAACTTTTCCATTAATTTGTTCCTAGTGGTGAATAAATCATCATATAGTCTTACGAATACTCCATCTTCATTACAATCTACATTAAGTTTCTCTTGCTTCGTGCTCTTGACAATTGCCTTTAGATTGCTACCAATCTCCTTTCCCCTAATGTAGCATTTTTTACCAAGTTTTAGAAATTCATTGTATATCTGTACCAACGGTGCATTATTACGGCATAAAATCATATCACCATCCTTTATAACATCTAGGCATACATTTCTTATTATTTGCCCATCTGTAGCGCCATCATTTGCTTCAATTGTTGGAACTAATTTCTTTGCAAAGTCAACAATGTTCTTTCCACATCTGTATGATATGCTTAATGGAAGACACTTGGTGTTTGGAAGAGATTTAAGTGTGTTAAATGATTCTGGGTCTGCCCCACTAAATGCATACAGCATTTGTTGGGAATCTCCAACTGATACCATTCTTGTACCCATCTTAAAACATTTTAAGACCAATTCTCTTTCAGCTTTATTAAGGTCTTGGCATTCATCTATGAATATGAAGTCATATAAAAGCCCTAGAGGCTTTAAATAAAGCACGTTGGGCAACCATACCATATCAGTATAATCAATCGTTTCTAGGGCATTTTTACCCCATTCCATGACCTCTATTGCTATCTCCTTTTCGTCTGCAATTGTCTCGATTCCATATCTACTTTCTATGAAATCCAAATCATTGGTTGTTTGACATAAATAGAATCTACCAAAGTCAACATATTTCTTGATATTATCAAGGTATCTAAAGTATTCTCTGCCTCTTAATGTAAAGGTGTTAATCGAAGATAGTTCCTTAATATTGTTCTTAATATATGCGTCATACTTAAATGGTTCTGGAATTGCGCTAACTTGAGGTAAGTTTTTCTTAATGAATAATAATCCAAGTCCATGAAGTGTTCTTACATCAACATTTTGTCTATCTGTTGTTTTTTTCTTCAATTCATTTACAATATCCGTATTGAATGCTGTTAATAATACTTTATCTTTATCAGAGATAAAATCTAGGCATTTAACTAACGTTGTACTTTTCCCACTACCAGCAACTGCTTCAACAACAAGGTGTCCTTGGTCATGCTCAAGCCACGAGAAAATGTCTTTTTGGTATTTCGACCATTCATATTCGATATGTTGTACTGTTTCTTTCTTTTTTCTTGTCATTTTTTATCTTTTTGCAAAGATATATAAAAAATGTTAAAAAAACAAATTTTTTGATATAAAAAATCCCATCGGCATAATCTCTACGCCAATGGGATTGAACACATTATTACTAACACTTATCACTTCGAAGTTTATTCTTCATCAAGATTCTTCAAGAAGTTCTTCATGTATGAACGGAACTGAGGATTATCTTTAATGTTCTGCTTCATACGCTTTACGAAGTCAACCACTTGTGGGTCTCTCTCAAGTTCCTCAGTGCGCTTGAACTCCTTGGTCTTTCTATCCTTCTCGTCAAGGAATTTAACCAAATCATTCTTGGTTGCATTGGCGGTATCAATCTCTGAATCCCACAAATGCTTGCGAATGATGTGAACCAACTCATCACGACTCTTCTCTGCAAAAGGAGAAGTGAAATCATTACGATGTGCAAAATGTCCTGGGAATGGCATCTGAGGATTCATTCCACGACCCATCGCTGGACGAGGTGGGAAGGGCATTTCATGCTCCATACGTTCACGAACGTGAGGAGGAATATTATCGAAATCATGCTCACGAGTGAAAGGATTTGGACGTGGAGCACGTCTCTCCTCAAACTGAGGCTCACGCATTACTTGAGGATTCACGTTGTTATAACCACCAAGCGGAGTCTGTGCAATGGGCTTAATCTCAATTGCGAGACCCAATGTCATAAATACCTTAATCAATGTATCAACACTGATAACCTCTCCATCACCTTCAAGAATTGCGTAAATGTCATCAACATCCACGTTAATTACCTCTGCGAGTTCCTTTGGAGTAGAGTCATTCTCATTCAACAGATTCTCAACCTTAACCTTAATGTCAGCACTGTACTGGCTAATCCAACCATTTGCTGCTCTCTCAAAATTTTTATCCATTTCTATCTAATTAAAATTATTATACAATGCAAAGATATATTTTTATTTTGAAAAAAACAAATTTTTTTAATACTTTTTAATAGTTATATGCTTTTTTCCTTATTTCAGTCAATATTTCATTGACAAAATCAGCATCAATCTTCTCCCTAATGGTAGATTCGGCAATCGTATTATCCAACTTTTCCTTGTCAGCTTCAAGCTTCTCCATAAGTTCATCATACTCAAACTTATGCCCCCTTACATTCATAAGGAATTCTCTATCCCAAGTGCGCTCAAGATTGACTCCATTACCTTCAGCAATCTCTTGACCCATATGCATTAGCCTAAAGCAATGCATCATATTCTTGCTGTCGTAATTCTTATCAAGGTTGGATTCATAGCGTTTTGGATTTCTCTCCTTGACCCATTCTTGATATTCCTTATACTTTTTGCAATGGTCTTTGAAACCGCTTTCGTTATAAACCATATGACAAAGTGGTTCTTCTCCTTTTGAAACTGATGAACCCCTCATATCAGTGGCTTCATCAAGACACATTCCACGATAGTGAAGAACTTCTTTGTGTTCCTCAAACCATTTCTCTTGCATTATAGCATCACACGCAGCTGGTATATCCAACTCATAGAATGAAGTTATAAATGATGCTAGTTTGGGATTCTTATTGATAAGGTTTTCAAATGATGTGATGCCTTCCTTTTCAAAATGAGCGCCCCAATCATAATATACACCATATGTATCGTGCATATTTGGAATATGTACAAGACCACAGAAGTCTTTGTTAAGACCACGATTTTCAAGCCAATCCTTAATCTTGGTGCTACCTTGCTTATAGAACGTATAAGCAAAGTCAAATGGGGTAAGTCTTTCAGTCATTGGATTAACAATCTTCTTGTTTAATCCTCTAGCTTTCTGGATTTGAGCCACAGCATATCCAATGAATGGCTTAAAGCACTCCTTTGTGATGAACTGCTCCTTATTGGCAAACAATGGTGAAAGAATATCATTTGGAGGTGTAATAATCTTCTCCATTGGTACAAACAATGCTTCCAATACAGTTGGATTTGACTTTAATGCCAATTCACAGTATCTTCCAAGTTCAAACCAAGTGTTGTCATTACGAGCATCAGAAATCTGTTCGTGATACCTTCCCCTTAATCCCAAAAGTTCTTCCTTTGTACAAAGGTAGATACCTTTTGTATCTACGTCTGAATCCTCATTGTTAAGATTGTAGAGGTGAGAACCAGCAATGTAAGAGTACATTAACCTGCCTTCACCTTTTATTTTATCGAAATTATCGTTCATAAATTTAAAAATTCTGTTTCTTTTTTTGCAATTTCTTGCCTTGTTCTAATTGTTCAATATTCATTTTTCAATGTCATTTAAAATTTTTCTGATGCAAATATATCAAAAAAAATTGAGATAGCCAAACGCCATCCCAATCTTTTAACACTATTTAATTTTCAAATATGATTCTAGATTCCACATATTTTCTATCTTCTCCTCTTAGGATTGGCATTTCCTCATCAATAAACCATTTATCGTTTTCATCCTTTACAATGGCAGTGCCTCTCTTTTCTACAGTAGAAAGATTATTCCAATTTATACCATATTTTTCAAACAGCATATCTTGAACTTGGCTTGTATTCTTCCCTTCAAGTTCCTTTGGCTTAAAGAACTTCTGACCAAGTGAATTAATACTATTTCTTGTTGCATCTTGTTGCCTAAAAAGTACAGCGTTGCAGCAATCGTTAATTGGCACATTAAAGCATCTTGCATCGAACATTGCTCCAATTTCGACTGCCTTGGTATATGCTTTCATTATTTCATTAACTGAGTTTGAAAGTTCTTCTCCGTATGCTTCCTTATCAGTAATGACTTTATAATGTGTATTAACGAATTCTCTTACCTTATTATGAAATATCCTATTAAAATATAGTGTTGCCATAGAGGATGCAACAGAGCATATCTTTTGAACTTCATAGTCATACCAAGCTGATACATCAATATCGTTATAGTCTACCAATATCAATGTAATCTCATCAGATTGGGTATATCCAAACACACACCCTTGAATATTCTTGCATAACTCAAGAGTGGTTTCTTGCATTGCCTCTATTAGTCTTTTATCAAACGGCTTAACAAAGCCTCTTGTCCAAGTGTGGAACGCACGGCCATCCAATCTAATGATGACTGGCATTCTCCTCACCAACTTTGTCTTGGCTCTATTCTCATAAAATTCCTTCATTCTATCTCCAAGACCATCTCTTAATTTCTTTGCCATAATGTTTTTTTGCAAAGATATAAAAAAAAATCGAGATAACCAAATGATTATCCCAATTTTTTTAGTTTACCATTCAAAATCTTCATCCCACCAGTGGGTTTCTCCAATTAATTCTGAAGGTAGTTCATCCCTCATAGGAGGTGCTTCATTCAGTCTCTTGCGAACTGCGTTGCACTTTGTGATAGGTGCATTAGACTTTTTCTCTAGTCCACGAGCCACACAGTCTTCGCCAGCTTCAACGAAACGGTCAAATGCAGCGTGGTCATCTTCAAATTCCCAACGGCAGTCATAATCCTCGCAACGTGGCTCATCTACCTCAAGACCGTAGCCGAATCTCAAGTTATCATCAGCCTCCTTACCTCCTATGCCCCACTGTGGAATAGGAGCTGGTGGCATAAACGTGTGATTCTTGAACCTAGGAGGAGTCAAATCACGCTCACAGCATCTAGGCTTGCAAGTCTCACTCTTGTGCTCACATTTCTTCGGCTTATCGAAAGCCTCTTCAATCAGTGAGCTAATTTCTTCCATCAATCCCTTCATTGAAGGAAGTCCGATAACAAAAATTTTTGCTTCCATAACTTTAATCTTTATTAATTTTTAAATGAGATGTCAATTTTTTTAAATTTGACATTGCAAAGATATATAAAAGTTTTTTAATTCCCAAATTTTTCAAGAACTTTTTTTACTTTCGTTAACATTTTATCTTCTATGACCAAATTGTCTGTCTCCACCACTACTCATTCTAGTTGAGCTTCTAGGTTGCGTCATTGGTCTATGATTACCTCCGATAGTTGGTCTATTTCCGCCTCTATTAATATTGGTATTAGGTCTTGTGACGTTTGGTTTATGACCATTTCCGTTTGGTTTAACGCCATTATTTGGTCTTGGATTATGATTAATGTTTGGCTGACCATGATGCCTAAAATTACCTCTTGGGATTGGTCTATACCTATCTCTGTAGATATGTGGAGGCAATGGTCTACTGTATCTATGGAAATAATATCTATTATTATAGTAATAAGGATAATAGAACATATCACGATAGATGTAGTATAGAAGTAATCCTTCTGCATTATAGTAAGGAGTACCATATATAACAACTACGCTAATATCAACGTCATCGTACATATAATCAACTTGGGCTTGTGCTGTTGTCACACAAGAGGATAATGTGAAACACATCATCAATCCTAAAATAAAAATAATAATCTTTTTCATAATTCAATAGTTTTAAAAATATTATTTCTGTCTATAACTATTGCAAAGATATTAGTTTATTTTGTAAAAAACAAGCCAAAACAGCACATTTAGGGATTCCATACCTAACAAATATAGTTTCCCCTATTCCGATAGGGATTTCACCTTTATTAATGTTCCTTTTTTCTTATTATACACAATGCCGTGTTCTCTTAGAACATCTGATGCTCCAATATAGTTAGATATTGTTGGTTTTCCGAATCTATCATCAATTCCCTTTATGTATTTGGAGTTGCCCCCATCAAAACCATCGTTGTAGAAGGATGATATAAGACCACTATGACAAGATATACAAGCCATATGATACGCTTTTGACCTTAAAGTCATATCTGTATCAATTAACACCCAAACACTGTCTTCAAGCCTACTGTCTACGGTAAAATACGATTTAACTTCTTTCATATTTGCAAAGATATATAAAATATTTGATTAAAACAAGAAAAGGAGGCTCTAATTGCCTCCTTTATAATATTTCATAACTTTTTTATAATATTCTAAACTTTTAGTTTTCCATCCATTTCCATAGAATCCACAATTCCAACATCTTATTGCTTTTTCTATGTTATGTTCTGGATTGAAATGTTCTTGCAGCATAATGAACATTTCTTTTGATTTCTTAGCGTTATATCTATCATTCAATGTATAACGCTTGTTAGAGTCTTTTCTTTTAAGGATTTGGTTACACTCTTTCACTAATATTGGCGTAATCTGTAGAATACCGCAGCAATTTCCATTTGGATTATACGCCTTTTCATTTCCCTTACTTTCCACCTTAATGATAGCTTCCATTACTGGATTCCAATCATAAGATTCCTTTGTTTGTGCGTTTGTTAATGTTGTCATTAGCATCAAGCACGATAAAATAAAAATTCTTGTTTTTCTCATCATTAAAAAATTTACGTGAGGCTCGACTGTAGTATGCTACATGTCGATTGGTGACGATATGTGAGAGCTGAGTTACGTCACTGTATCCTCTTATTATTAAAAACTATAACTTGACAGACTTCCATATTTACTAATCTTGTTATTATACCAATCGTCTAGCAATTGGCTTATGAAGCCTTTTCTTTCATCATCATTTGTTATCTTATTATAAAATTCTCTATCTAGTTCGTCAAGAACATCTTGTTTCCACATTGACTTCTTGGTTGGTAATCCTCTATCCAATTTGATGAAGATTCCATACTTCTTGCCATCATTCTCATATTCTGCCTTCATATAGTTACCATCAAGGAACTTCTTACCGTATTCAACATGGTCTGAATAGTAAGCTTCCTTGATGACACTCTTCTTAAGCATATTTATGTTATCTTCTGATAATATGAACTTCTTCATAATAATTTCTTGTTTATTATTATAAATATTCATTAATCATCTTTTTGCTCAATGGTACGAGATAGAATGTTGCTTGTGGTATTGAAAACACCTCTACAAATCCCAATCTTTCCCAATAGTGGTTGGACTTTAATGATTCCTCAACGCCAATCCAGATGAAGTCATAATTATCAGATAGGAACTTGATGTTATGATATAACATTTTTTTATCCAAGTTTGTTCCTCTTAATCTTTCATCAATAATGAATGAATGTCCATTTACTTGAGAGAAATTATCAAGGTACTGTGATAAGTTAGCTTCTTCAAATAAGATAGGAGAGCCCACCTTTATTGGATACTCACAGAATATCAACAATCCGTATATATCCCCATTCTCCTTATCAACTAGTTTAATGGATTCATCCAACAATGCGTTTGATTGTGTTAATTGTTGGAATGCCTCTGCATCACTTGACAAGTCGAATGCTTTAGCCAATGTTTTACATATTTGGTCTAAATCATCCTTTGAAGTCTTCTTAACTTCAACTCTTTCCAACAAGTCTTTTTTTGATAAATCATTGTCTATCAACTTGTTGCATAAATCTATTAACATTGCCTTGATAGATTTACATTTGCAAAGATACTAAAAATATTTGAAATAACCAAATTTTTTAATGTATTTTTACAATTATTTTACAAAAAGGGAGAGATTATCAACTATTTAACCTCTCCCTTGAAATACTTAACAAAAATTTGAAAAATTATGAGACTTATCTTATAACAATTTCTTCATTTTCGCAAGAGGCACTGAATGTATAATTTGGCTCATAATCATTTTCAAGCATAAGTTCTGTGATTTTATCTTCGATATTATCTTGGATAAGTCTTATGATTGGTCTTGCTCCAAATTCTTTTTTCTTCACTGCTTCTATGTGTATAAGGTCCACTACATTATCACTATATATTAAATTATAATTAATATTATTTAATCTATTATTAAATTTATTTATTTCTAATTTAACTATATTTTTTAAATTATCATCAGATAATGTATTAAAATAAACTATTTGGTCCAATCTATTAAGAAATTCTGGCGTAAATTTCTTTTTTAATTCTTTCTCAATAATTGATTTTTTATTTGATTCTTCATTATTAACGAATCCAAGTCCACCTCCAAGTTCTGCTGCCTTTCTTGCCCCAATATTAGATGTCATAAGGACAATAACATTCTTAAAATTAACAACTTGTCCAGCGCTATCTGTAAGTCTTCCTTCATCAAATAACTGCAAGAAGATATTGTAAACCTCTTGGTCAGCCTTTTCAATCTCATCAAGTAGAAGTACGCAATGTTGTTTGTGCTTAATTTGTTCTGTCAATTGTCCACCGTTCTCATACCCAACATATCCTGGAGCTGCGCCAGTAAGCTTGGATACAGAATTCTTTTCAGAATATTCAGACATATCAATTCTAATTAATGACTTTTCATCACCAAAGATTTCTTCAGCTAACTTCTTGGCTATCAGCGTTTTACCAGACCCCGTTGGTCCAGCGAGAAGAATGTTAGCCATAGTTTTGTTTCTATCTCCAAGTCCTACTTTATTTCTCTTAATGACTCTACAAACACTATCCACTGCTTCATCTTGTCCAATAATGCTTTGTTTCAAGATATCATCAATATGGGCAATTTTTGTCTTCTCATCAGATGTAAGTTTACTTACTGGAATCTTTGTAATTTCAGACACGACATCTGCAATGTCAGTCTCACCAATTTCAATTGATTGAAGTTTCAAGTTCTTTAAGTCTCTCTTATAATCAGCAAGGTCAGAAGCAAGAACGTTTTCTTCAATTGTTAATGAATCAATCTTTTCGAAGTCGCCATTATTCAATGCATTGTTCTTTTCCTCTTCAATTTGCTTCATTCTCTTCTTTGTATTTTGAATTTCGATAGGCTCTCTATCTATGAGTGCTGTTCTAGCACCTGCAAGGTCTATAATGTCAAATGCGGAGTCTGGAAGACTTCTATCTGTTATATATCTATCAGCTAGCTTTACAGCCTTTTCAATGGCTTTATCGTTGTAATAAACGCTATGATAGTCTTCATAATAGAACTTATTCTCTTTAAGAATATGAATTGTATCTTCGATTGATGTCGGGTCAATTACAATCTTTTGGAACTTTCTAGAAATCTGTGTGTTTGATTCGATTGCATTTCTATATTCCTTGAATGAAGTTGTTGCAATAACCTTTACAGTGCCATCAGAAAGAATATCACCAATCATGCCACTAATGTCAGTGTCTTTGTCTTTACTTCCACTCTTCAATACGGTATGAATGTCATCAATAAAGAGAATATATTTATTTGAAGACTGCAATTGGTCGAATAGGTTCTTAATTCGTTCCTCAAACATACCCCTAAAGTGTGTTCCACTTACAAGTGCCATTGGATTAAGCATGACAATTTCTTTGTCTTCAAGAACGCTAGGAACTTTGTTTTCCTCAATGAGTTTGGCAATACCATAGACGATATGCGATTTACCAGTGCCGCCCTTACCAACAAGAATGGCATTATTTTTCTTTCTCCTTGAAAGAACTTTTATAATTTCTTCAATTTCTTGTTCTCTTCCAATAATGTCATCAATCTTTCCATTTTTTGCTAAATCGTTAAGGTTTGTCGTATATTGTTCTATAGCTGAATTATCTCCACCCATCATAGAAATTGTTTTTGTATTCACTTGGCTCTTTAAAGGTATATTTTGATTATTCTTAGGATTATTGATTTTCCTTTGTGCCAATTTTTTTGGCTTAATTGGTTTTTCCTTTTGTTCAGAATTCACGTTACATTTGTTATATATAAAGTCATATTGCAGCATAAATTTTGAGAACACTGCCTCTTCTTTAAAACCATTCTGAGGGTTTAGTACAGCAAGTAATACGTGTTCTGTGCCAACTTGGGAGTTATTAAGCTTATCAGATTCATCACAAGCACAGTTTAATATTCTCAATAATTCATCATTATATCTCACTTGACCATCCTTCAGTTGAGGTTTAATGTGTTCATCTATTACTTGTACATAGATTTTTCTTAATTCTTCAATGTTATTTGACATTAGACAATTGTCTAGAATCAAATTTGCGTGGCTATCCCTAGTGTCAAGAATTGATAGAATTAGATACTCAGGTGTAAGAACATCTGTTGGAAACTCATTCAACAGTACTGATGACATATGCTCCAACACTTCGTTTAATTCGATTGTGTAATTACTTTGATTTTTGTTACTCATAATTTTTTCAATTTTATACTTAAAAGATAAAACTTTTTTTTAAAAAAACAATAAAATTCTTTGGTTTTTTAACATTTTTTTAATATCTTTGCAAAAACCAGATAAGATTATGAGTAAAATTTTTGGATTCTATGCAAATGATATCGATAAAAATTGGTATCAATCAAGCAACATTCGTTATGCAGAGTGTATTGACCATGACAATGAATTAAAGACATTAAAGGTAGTATTCAATAATGGAACACAATATCAATATAATAATGTTGATGTTCAGAATTATTTGTTATTCAGAGATGATAGCAGTCAAGGTAAAGCATTAAATCAATACATTAAAGCAAAGGGATATGAATATGAGAAACTTGAAAACGCTGACATGCAAGCATTAGAGGATGAGTTAAATTTCCGTATGGAGGATGGAATATTTGTGTTCTATGATGGTGATAAATTCACAATGAAGGATAATAAGGATAATATAATCTGTGAAAAGGAAGTTAAACTTACTGAGGCTGCATTCAATACGGTTTGTTCAGCACTTGAGGCTGTGGGGAAACAACTATATGTTGAAGGAAAGAATTTTATTGAAGACACTGAAAATAACGAGGATAAACCTTTTTAACACATGGAAAAAGAACAGAGAATTGAATTGTATAAAGAAGCTATTGATAAATGGGGAGAAGATGCCCAAGTTAAGATGCTTTATGAGGAATGTGGAGAATTGATTGCTGCGGTAGCTCAATTCAGTAGAGGAAGAACAAGTCATCATGACGTTATGACAGAACTTGCAGATGTATCAATCATGGTTGAGCAACTTGCCACAATGATGAACTTTGATGATTATGAAAAGGAAAAGGATAGGAAATTAATGAGGTTAAAGGAAAGACTTGAAAGATATGGAGATAAATGAACTTAAAGAGATGATAGATTCGTTGGATAAGGACATTGGTAGATTATATTCTGTAAAACGTCAACTTGAACAAGAATATTGGGAGAAAATCAATAAAGAATACGGAGGTCCAATTACCAACAGTTTACAAACAAATGAGGAAAATAACATTGCATTCGACGATGAATGGAGTGGAACTTTAGGAGATTGAAAATGGGAATAATAATTAGTAGTTTTATTGGATGTGGTCGTGAATATCTCAAGAACACTTATGGAGATAAAATAAAGATATTTGATGCAATAGAAGAAGTACCATTAACAGATATTGATGGAAAGACAAATGGTGATTTAATTGAAGGGTATGTTAACAAGGTAATGGATATCATTGATGATAATGATATTGTATTTATAGCCACTTCGAAAGAAGTCAGAGAAGCATTCACTGAAAAGAACATTGATTATGACTTATTCTATCCATCAAAGGAAAGAAGGGGAGAATTTATTGAAAATCAAGTAAGGAAAAGAACCAACCCAAAGATTATACAATCTCTTGATAGAAATTTTGATAAATGGATTGATGAAATTGATAATGATGAATCAGAAAATTGCTACAAACATAAGCTAGCAAACAGAGGTGAGTTCATAGGAAACACACCAGTAATAATGCAATATATTGACAGTTTAAAACAATGAACAATGTAGATAAAACTTATTTAGGACTTTTACAAGATATTCTTGATAATGGAGTAGAAAAGGAAACTAGAGCTGGACGTGTTAAGTCAGTCTTTGGCAGACAGATGAGATTTGACCTTAAGGAAGGATTCCCACTTTTAACAACAAAGAAAGTCTTTACCAAGGGAATTATTCATGAGCTATTGTGGTTCTTACAGAGACCTTATAATTCTCATGGTAGTATGAACATTGAATATCTTGTTAGAAATGGTGTGCATATCTGGGATGATGATGCATATCGTTGGTTTAAAAATACCATTGCAAAGGAATTTAAACCAAAACAGTATATGGTTTGTCTCGATGAAAATGACGATGAATATATGCACAATATAACTAGAGGAAAGGTAAATTTTGAATATTGGATTGAGAATGAAACAAAAATAAAAGATGAAAATTGGCTTCAGAATATTACCAAAGAAGAATTCTTAGACTTAACATTACAAAGAGTTGAAATATGGGGTTCATTCATGTCACGCTATAGATTTGGTGATTTGGGACCTGTGTATGGAACTCAATGGAGGCATTTTGGTGACACATCACTAGACCAAATTCATCAAATTATTAATACCCTTAAAACCAATCCAAATGATAGAAGAATGTTGTGTGTGGCATGGAATCCAGATAAATTGGAAGATATGGCGTTGCCTCCTTGTCACGTGATGTTCCAATTTTATACAAGGGAATTATCCAAGAATGAAAGAATGAAGATTTTCAATGAAAGATATATGAAGGGTCAGATTCCTAAGAAATGGCATGATTGGTTTAAGGAGTATTCAAAAGATGTGGATGAAGGTGAAGATGTTTCAATGCCTAGTGACGGAAGAAGTTATGATATCGCCAATATTCCGAAGTATGGATTGAGCTGTATGTATACAATGAGGTCGAATGACGAATTTTTGGGTCAGCCTTACAATACACCAAGTTACGCCATACTTACTTGTATGATTGCGAAATTAGTGAATATGATACCAGATGAACTTATAGCTTCACTCGGTGATTGTCATATATACGAGGCCCACTTTGATGCAGTTAAAGAACAATTATCTAGAAATGGTTCTGATAATTTACCAAGACTTTTAATTGAAGGAAATCAGAAAACAATTGAAGACTTCAAATATGAAGATTTTAAAATAATGGGTTATGAATCAGACCCACCTATAAAAGCACCATTATTGGTAGGATAGAATATGGTTACAAGAAAATTAGATGAAACTGTTAAACAATTTTACTTAAGTGGGCGTTTGGATGAAGATTTTGTCATGGATGCTGTGAAGCATACATTAGGTGGAGAAACCACACGTTCAACAAAAAAAGAAGATGTGGAAGACCATATTGATTTCTGGTGGGATTCACCTCGCAAGGGTAGAATTGGAATCGATGTCAAGGGTTTAAATAAAAATAAACGTAGTGACGCAACTTTTGATGACTCCATACATTGGCTTGAATTGCAAAATGTGCAAGGCAAAGATGGGTGGCTAAAAGGTAAAGCAGAATATATTGCTTTTAAGACAAATGAAAGAATCATATTTGTCAATAGGGAAAAGTTGTTAGAATTTGCCACAGAATGCATTAAAGATAAGGAGGCGGTATATGATACCCCAAAGGAGTGTTACGTACCGTATAAGCGTTTAAAATGGGGTAGAGACGATTTGTCATTGAAGGTGCTAAACACTGACTTACTTGAATTAGCAGATTTTTGTATTGAGTATGGAGAACAATAGAAAGAAAGACATGTTTGTTGAAAGGGAAATTGCAGCATTTCTAGATGAACATTTATATTCTGACAAAGAGTTGTTTACAGAATATGCAAGGACAGATGCCTATGATGAACAAATAAGAGGCTCAGACCTTATTTTAAGCACTTCTAACAAGAAGTTATATAGGGTGGTTGTAGATGAGAAGGTAGCTGCTAGATTTGCGAATACGAACCTTAATACGTTTTCATTGGAATTATCTTTTATAAACAAGTTGGGGAAAAGAACTTGTGGATGGTTTACAGATTCAATGAAGTCTACACAGTATTATATGTTTGGATGGATAACCAAGGCAGATATTGAATATGATAAAGAAAAGAAACGTTGGGACACGGATTCTTTAACCAAAGATAAAATAAGGGGAATGGATTGGTGTTTGGTTTCACGTCAAAAGATTGCTGATTTCCTTGCAAAGAAGGGTTGGACTTTAGATAAGCTTGCCCAACAAGATAAGGCGATAAGAGAGAGAGGATATGTGAAAACTCTTGATTTTGTTGACGATGTGTCATTTAGATATAGTGACAAATATATTGAAAAACCAATCAATATATTATTAAAGAAACAAACTTATATGGATTTATCTGAATGTCATGGTACAATTAGTGTTTAAAGGTGCTGAATATTTTCAGTGCCTTTGAATGTGGAAGAAAAAATTTTAGAATAGATAAGAAATAAGGTATCATTTGTTTGATACCTTTTTTGTTGTGGTAATATTTATAGAGAAATAACTAATAAAAATATATGATTAATTATGAATAGTAACATTTTAGATTACATGTATGAAGGATATGGCTATGATACAGATAACCCACTTCTTTATACTGATGTAGAAAATTTCAACGAAACACTTAGTGAAAATGGACAAATGACAACCAACGGTATGGAGACATTGGCATATAACGATGGTCCTGTAGGACATGATGCCGCAATTCCAACAGAAGAGGACAACACTTACACTGAGTTAGGTTCATTTATCTCACAAGAGAGTCCAAAGTATACAGACCTTAGACAAGGTATTTGCAGTTGTAATTAATTATTATGAGAAAGGTTACGATAAACGAGAGTGATTTATTAAAGATTAAAGAAAATATGGTTGGCAGTAGTAAACCTACTGCTAGCCGTAATGCTATTTGTGTTACGGAAGCAGCACCAGAGGTGGATGAATATGAACTTGGACAAGAATCAGATAATCCTCCAGTTGGTGGGAATTATTGCCATGTTAATGAGGTTAAGATACCTCAAAATGTGATTGATGTTTGTGTGAAATATAGACCAGATAAGTATCATAATTGGGTTGTTGTTAATCTTTTAAACCTTTTTATGATGCCAAAATATTTTCAGAAAAGGCAAACAGCATATGAAGAATACACATGGATGAGAAATATGGAGAGGTATGCTAGAGAGCATAACTTAAATGATGGGCGTTATAAACCAGTTATTATAAATTTGGATAAGATTGTATCTCCAATTACAGAAGGATATGGTAATGTTTCCATAAATGGAGATGTAAATAGAATTGATTATATTGATTATATTCCTCACGATAATCCAAGAGAGGAAGGATATGACGCAGATAACATAACTGATTTTACCCCTTATTATGAAATAACTTGTTATGGCAATGATGGAGAAATAATTTTATATGGCGAATTAACATTAAATGAATTATTTAATTATTTTCCAGACAAGATTATTCATGCAATGACAAGTAGAAAAGGAAGGAAAGTAAGTGAAGCAGAATGGAGAATAGATGATATATTATCTTGGGATACAAAACCAAATAATATTGATGATGTGGATGAAGTAAATGCAATTGCAAAAAGAATACAAAGTAGCGGTCCTAGTTCTTATATTCTTACTGATGGGGATGTAATATCATTTCCAGACCATATTCATATTACAACAATTGATGGTATGACACCTAGCAAATTTGTAGGCTTGGGAAATATTAGAGTTGGATGTGGAGGGGCTGTAGAACTAGCTAAAGAACCAACACGTGCTCAAATATATAGTCTTAAGGAGTTCTTAAGGGGAGAAGATAGTGAAGTGTATCTCGATATAGTGGAAGATAGTGGAAGAATGTACCCAGAGTGCATTTGTAGTGCAGCATATAAAAACCCAAATGTAGATAGAATTATAAATGATATAATATATTATTTTCAAGATGGCGTTAGACCACAAGGAAATATGCAATATGAGTCAAAAAGAAAATATAGAAAGTTAATTGAGAATATCAACTTTGAGGTAGATAGTTCAGAAATAGACTTGTCATCGTTTAAAAAAAAGGATAGACTACCCCAAATATGGGAAGAAGATGGAAAATTGGATTCAAGAATCAGATTGAAACTATTATCCATTGCTGATGATTTTTGGAATTTTGTTAATCTTACTTGGGTTAAACCAAATGGAATTATATTGACTGGCTCCATATGCAACTTCAATTGGTCTAGTTTCTCAGATATTGACTTACATCTCATTGTAGATTTCGATGAGATTGATGAGAAGACAGAGTTTGTAAGAGATTATTTAGATGCCAAGAAAAATGAATGGAATAATGAACACAGTGGGTTACAGATAATGGGATACCCAGTTGAATTATATGTTCAGAATCTAGAGGAAATACCTCAGAGTGGTGGAATATATGACCTTGAAGAAAACGATTGGATTAAGAAACCAAATGCAGATGATATTAAACCAATTGGTCTTAATAAGTTCTCAATCAAGGATAAAGCTGCCAATATTATGACAATCATCGATGACATGTATGATGCACTTAATTCAACAAGTGATTTATATGAGATTGAACAGATTGGCGATGATGCAAAGTATCTTTGGAAGAAAGTAAAGAATATGCGCAAAAAAGGGCTTGAGACTCAAGGTGAGTCATCATCAGCCAATATTGTGTACAAAATATTGAGAAGAACGAATTATCTCGAAAAGCTATGGAAACTTTTAACCATTGTTTATGATAGAAGTAATTCAATCAATGAAAGCATTACACATTTTGATATGTTTGATGCAGCCAAGAAGATGTTTGGCGTAACAAATGATATAAGAGAGTGTGGGTTTATATTACCAGATGGAACAATGTTAGATTTCAGTGGTAAACATAGTACCAATAATAAAGCGTCATTAGAGGGGCGTAGAACTGTTGACCATCGTTCAATAGAGAAGATTGGAAATGAAAATACTCCTTATATTACACTAAGTCGTTTCATAGAAGCTGGCGCCATCAGATGTGATGTTCGTGGGGCTTTTATAAATTTAATTAAAAGGCCAACAAAAGAACAAATAGCAGTATTATCAAGATTTATCTTGAGATGCAAAGGCTATGTTCAATTGGAAATTGGCAATCATGACATTTCGTTGGATTATGTTGAGTATGAAGAAGGTACTCCTTATAGAAGGATAATAAATGATATATTGAATTTCTTCGATAATAAGATAAAGCCTAGTTCATTATATATAGTAGAGTCAAAGGAAGTTATAAAGGAATATTTAGATAAAGATAATAACCTATCATTGTACAAATATTTCCAATGGTTTCAAAACGCTGGTGAAAGAGAAAAACTAGAAGACCTAATGCATGATAATTCATATGTTTTGTCTGAATATATCAATAATATGTCAAAAAAATATGACGAATTTGAAACATATAGGATGGAACTAGTTAAGAATGAAGATGTAGTCTATGATGAAGAGTTTATAGATGGCATTATTGATACCGTTATTCAACTAGGCTTGTATAATGCATACGAATACTTCTTTAGAAATAAAGTAGATTATTATGAATGGCCTACTTGGTTAGAAATGGATTTTATCAGAATAGTTAAAAATGAATGGTGTATCCATTTTACAGAATATGCTGATGACATATCAAAAGAAGGCTTTACTAGCGGAACAGAAGATATTTCTAGACTTGCATTCACTGGGGCAGGACAACAAAAACCATCTGCTGGATATGATTTTGCATTTTTAATCAATGATAGAAATGTTGACTTTAATAACTATGGCACTAAAGCAGTTATATTCAGAACAAGCGGAGTACTTGTGAGACACTACGGAGATGAACAAGACCAAGTTATATTCTGGGGGCCAAACGTAAAAAGCTTTATAACTGTCGAAAATGATGGAGATTGGATTGTTTATGGGCAAAAGGGACAAGTCCTATTTAGAGGAGAAAAACCTAGCGATGTGGCATTTTGGGCAACAAACAATCTGCCACAATATAGGAAACAGATTATGACTGGAAAAAATGGCTATATACCAAAAATTCATAGATGGAATACTGAAACTAACAGATACGAAAAAGTTCCTTATCCAATCTATAGAAATGAATCTGTAAAAAAATATCTTACCTTATTAAAGGAAGAGGTTGTCGCTGATGGAAATAGTGAACATAATCCTTATGAAAAACGTTGGGACACTGAAAGAAAAGCACTTAAAGACTTTGTTTCCAATTATGGTAAATTGATGCAATCGAAAGAAAACGGAAAGCTTTATAAATGTTATTATGACAAGGTTATTTCACAGCTAATTGGATATAACTATTGCATTTGTATCCAGTGGGACTCAGTTGAAATGAAACCCAAGAGCGTATTATACATTAGGGCTTTGGATAAATTCTCTCCAAACATCAAACAAGTTCAATACGACACACGTGGATATGATAACCAAATGGGCACGAAAGATGATATTACACCAAAAATAAACTACGGAAACACTTGATTTTTCCGTAGTTTTTATTATATTTGGGAACTATATACCTGTTGACTCTAAATAGTTCCTTTGTATAAATATACAGATAGAGACGAAAAGTAAGGGTTGCTGCAAAACTATTCAATAGTTAGCGGCAACTTTTTTTGTATTAGTTTTTAGCCTATTATGCAATCATGCACTTTACAAAGTAAAGTGATTTTTGTTAAAAAGTCCTGTTTTTTCAACTGCACTTTGACTACAGTGATGTGTTATCACTGTCTACAGTGGTCAATGACGAGTATAGGGTGTTCAAGCACAACGTGTACTTCCATTGGTATATGCACAATAAGCAGAGTGCATAAAGAAAGAGCAACCATTGCTGATTGCTCTTTAATCTATTTCAATCAAGTTCTATAAGTGCTTGGTTGCTGCCAAGAGTAAATGGAACTTCATCATCATATGCGTGTAACCCTTCTCTTGGAAGATTTACATATTGTCTATCGACTTCTTGTTCACCTTGATACGTAACTATCATATATGGAAAACCTTCATCTGTAGATAGTCCTTGTCTGAACCTATTACCTTCTCTTTGATTCTTGATAAAGTCTTTTCTGTTTGCAATTCTTTCACCCATATCTGGGTTATTCATACTTGCACGTTTATTGAATACTTTTTCTCTTCTCGCAAGTTTATCTGTAGGTTCTTTGATTGAAGGTATTCTTGAGTCGTGCCTTTGTCCTGCAGCTTCAATTTCATCATCTGAAGCCCCTGACCTATTAGCCCAATCAAAGTAGTTATTGTAATCACTTTCTTTGAGTATTTTATTCACAGACTCTTTCACAATCTTGTGAAGGTCGCTTTCTGTCAATCTTATAAGTTTCTTATTCATGGTTTTTGATTCTGCTACATTTCCATTATGTTCATCTGCCCATTTCTCGTACTCATAATCCCTACCATTATCAAAATGTTCTCTACTACCACCAAGATGTTTATTGGAGGATTTGCCACCAGTTTTAT
>Ga0247610_10001321_pt1 | contig 31009 bp, 24 predicted proteins | sample 174DNAGHGhighgp2_FD_193483 | JGI IMG/M metagenome (GOLD analysis project Ga0247610, IMG submission 193483) | Sheep rumen microbial communities from Palmerston North, Manawatu-Wanganui, New Zealand - 1742 DNA GHGhigh gp2 | ecosystem: Host-associated > Mammals > Digestive system > Stomach > Rumen...
CCGAATGCTACGAATTTACTTGGAACGGTATCACTACCAACCAGTCCTCTACTTTACGCTATGTAACCAATGGAGCAAATGGATGCGATAGCATTACTTATCAACCCGTTACCATTCTCGATAGTGTAGTCGTTACATTGCCTGAAATAGCCGAATGCTACGAGTTTACTTGGAACGGTATCACTACCAACCAGTCCTCTACTTTACGCTATGTAACCAATGGAGCAAATGGATGCGATAGCATTACTTATCAACCCGTTACTATTCTCGATAGTGTGGTCATTACATTGCCTGAAATAGCCGAATGCTACGAGTTTACTTGGAACGGTATCACTACCAACCAATCCACGACTTTACGCTATGTAACCAATGGAGCAAACGGATGCGATAGCATTACTTATCAACCCGTTATCATTCTCGATAGTGTGGTCGTTACATTGCCTGAAATAGCCGAATGCTACGAATTTACTTGGAACGGCAGCACTACCAACCAATCCACGACTTTACGCTATGTAACCAATGGAGCAAATGGATGCGATAGCATTACTTATCAACCCGTTACTATTCTCGATAGTGTGGTCATTACATTGCCTGAAATAGCCGAATGCTACGAATTTACTTGGAACGGTATCACTACCAACCAGTCCTCTACTTTACGCTATGTAACCAATGGAGCAAATGGATGCGATAGCATTACTTATCAACCCGTTACCATTCTCGATAGTGTGGTCGTTACATTGCCTGAAATAGCCGAATGCTACGAATTTACTTGGAACGGTATTACTACCAACCAATCCACGACTTTACGCTATGTAACCAATGGAGCAAATGGATGCGATAGCATTACTTATCAACCCGTTACCATTCTCGATAGTGTAGTCGTTACATTGCCCACTATCATTAGTTGCCATACCTTTACATGGAACGGCCTAACAGCAGACGATTCCACTACCCTTTCTATAATTGATACAGGAAGCAATGGTTGCGACAGCATTACCCACCAACCCGTTCTTATTGAACGACTATCACAAGACATTGAAGATCACGTATATATCAATGAAAACTATAACAAAAATGGATTTAACTTACCTAAACATACTGAAATTGGCGATTATAACTACGAAATTAAAACAACTTCGATTGAAGGATGCGATAGTATTGTCTATCTAACCTTACATGTTGATTCAAAAATACAGTTAGACATCAATCCAGCTAAATTTGTTGGAACCTCCAATGGTTACCTCAACTGGCAAATCGAGGGTGTAGAAGCTTATCCTGATATCCATATCATAATATATGATCGATTTGGTCATAAACTTGCAGAATACCATGGTTACGACAATAATAATGGTTGGAACGGACAATACAAAGGTCACCTTCTCCCTATCACAGACTATTGGTACTGGATACACGAAGATTCTACCAATTCTACTCTAATTGGGCACGTCACGCTATTCTATTAAACATATATATATCCGTTACCAAGAATCTATTAGTAACCAACAAAACAAGATTAAATCAATATCAATAATGATATACAATTATAGGAGCAGAAATTAAATAAGGTCATGCTAATCATACCCGAGTAGAGCGATAACTGGGAGATTTGAAATCACAAGAAACATAGAAATTTATTGTCCGAATGCTCATGTTGAAGTTTTTCCCAAAATGAGCCTCGAAAAATTACTTATCGATGACTAAAAAAACGAATAATAGAATTATGAAAACAAAATTTCTCATCTTTTTAGCAATGTTTACATGGTTCGCTTGTCAACACAAGACAAAACCTGCTTACGAACCAACTCATGACCAGTCTGACTTTGTAGAAATTACAGAAAATGTACCTGATGTCATACTTGAGATACGCTACTTCAGCACCTACAATTTCGTTGGTAAACGCATTGACGGATATATGAAACCTACCGCTTTACTCACCAAGCGTGCCGCCGATAGTCTAAAAGCTGTGAGCGATGAAGTGGTAAGACTCGGCTATCGTTTAAAAATTTACGATGCCTATCGTCCTCAAATGGCAGTGAACCATTTTGTACGCTGGAGCGAAGACTTTGCCGACACACTAATGAAAGCATATTTCTACCCCGACCTAAACAAAAACGAACTTTTCCCGAAAGGATATATTGCCGAACGCAGTGGACATTCACGCGGTTCCACTGTTGACCTCACTCTATTTGATATGACTACCGAGAAGGAGGTAGATATGGGTGGCACTTTCGACTGGTTTGGCATTGAATCGCACCCCAACTACTGCGGCACTCACCCCGACACCACACGCTATCCTGAAATAGGAAAATACATAGGTGACGGAACTGGACTCACCGAACAGCAATACAACAACCGTATGCTACTAAGAACCGTCATGCTGCGACACGGATTCAAACCCATTGACACCGAATGGTGGCATTTTACATTGGCGGACGAGCCTTACCCTAACACGTACTTTAATTTTCCAATAGAATAATTAAAATATATCTATGCTATAATTTGGCATAGGTTAGGGTTTTCTTTGTCAAAAAAAAATGAAACACCATGAGTAATTTTAAAAACTGCCCATTCCCTACACTGTATTTGCTTGTAAGTGACGATCAGAACATTGACTTTGAGAATAGGTTCCAATAAGGAGAGATTAGTAAAGCCTCAAAAAAACACAATTATCACTATTCACACCGTAATTCAGACGAACTAGAATATGTTAAAAAAAAAGCAAAAAAAGTTTGTTTTTCATAAAAAAAGATGTATTCTTGCATATTGTTTCTTAAGAATTTCATACCTATGAAGAAAAAAACACTACTCTCAATACTACTTAGTATTTCCGCCTGGACTATGGCACAAAATCCTCCAATCGGAATCGAAAATCTTCTATGGTGGGACACCGATTATCCCACAATTACATGGGGAAGTGGCATTCGAACTGGTGACATCAAAACCGTTCAATACATTCTATCCCTAATTGGTGAACAACCATCAGGAACACCACAATACTACGAATGGCAGTGGTCGGATATTAACATCCCTTACGGCTCACAACTTGAGTCGATCGACAAACAAAGTGCACAAGGATTGCGTGCATCTACCATTTACTCTATCCTATCAGAACGAGGCGACCACCAAATCGTATATAACCGCACCGACGGGTACAAACTTACGGCTAACCTAACTGCGTCTGAATTGCCTATATGGATGCAAACCTACGGATTCAATCCAATGTATTGCACATGGACTGGTCAAAACAGAGAAATTCCAAGCAACATCGTTATCCGTACCGACAAAGATGTAAATTGGCATAAATTCAAAACATACGACTACCTAATTCTAAGTGAAGACGTATTGGCCGATAGAGAATTGATGGAAATAGTAGGCAACAATTTCAAACGCATGGGTATGACCCGCGATGAAATGAATCCTGATATTCTAATCACACTTACCAAAGATGCTAACAAAAGTGTGGAATATACCTACGTACCAGAACAAGTTCAACACATACAAACAGGTAGTTCAAGCACCCCTATTTACGGATGGAAAGGAGCTTACTTAGGTAGCATTACATCCAATAAATACGAAACCGTTAAAACAGGTGGTTACACCCAAAAAACTTCCACTACCGACGCCTATCTTGAGGTATCTATACTGGAAGCTTCACGCATGGGACAACGTGTATTACCGATGATTTGGCAAATGAAATACAATTACCACAACAATACCGATTCAAACATTGACGATTTATATCGCAAAGCCATCAATTATGTACGTCACCCATTGGATAGCAAAGCAATGAGTGTTTATTATTCAGCAACTCCTAACAATAAAATGTTTTATGATAAATATTCATTAGTAAACTTCGGTATTGTAACCGATTTGCAAAACGTTGTTCAAGGAGTAGATTCACGCTCAGATGTAGTACGTAAAACTGGCTTACGAAAAGGCGATAAAATTATCACCATCAGATGTACAGAAAAGAAACATTTGGATAGTGGCAATGACTACTATGGCAATATTACTGTAGAACGTAATGGTAGCAACATAACGTTGAAATTCAAAAATTGTCGCCCAGTCAACTCTTATACGCTCACCTTAAGCAAATTCTTCTACATCCTATAGAATAACCACTTTAAGACTTATATCGTTATGAAAAGATTATCAATTATAATAGGGTTATTGTTTTGCATAACAGCAATGGCTTCTGCCTTAGACAAATATGTATCAATATTGCCGGTCGCAGTCAATGTATATGATACCCCCACCGCCGATGGTAAGGTAATGGGCACAATTGCACCCAAACAAGAAGTAATGGTTTATGTAACTAACGGTGACTGGACCATTATTGATTACCAAGGACAAGTGGGATATGTAGCCAGTGCTTGTCTCAAAAAGGTAGATTCAGAAACCTCAACTAACACGAATCAAACCCAACCGCAAACAACTACCCCACAACAGACACAGGCTAAAACAGAACCACAAACTGCAGCTCAGCCTCAACAACAACCTCAACAACAACCTGCAACAAAACCAAATGCAACGACAGAGGCTCAACCCAAACTCAATATGCCATCCAAATCGCTTGGAAACCAAATATTCTCGCTATACGACCAAGCTGAAAGCTATAAACTTATAAACAGTCGCGATAACAAATCCGACTTATTCGATTGCGGTGGAAGTATGTATTTTGAGTTTGCTTACCACATGCCGACCTACGTCAATCCTCATCATCAAGACGATTGGGACGGCATTCCATGGCTTACACCTTTCCATTTACATGGAGGAGCATTTTCTATGGGTGGTATCATTCCTGTTTGGGGTCCGATTGGATTAGATTTAGGATGGAGTATGGATATTACTTACGGAAAATACGCTATAAACGAGTTCTACTACGATGTCACTCATAACAATTTCACCGATCAAAAGTATTTCGGTAGTCAATACAAAGACGCATCAAGATTCAGATTAACAATGCCCTTCTACCTAATGTCTGTATTCGGTTTGGAAGTGGCACACCGACAATTCGTACGACTACATACTGGCCCTCGTTTTACTCTTTATTTCTTAGATCAAGTAAATTTTAACTATATCGACGAATATGGTGATAAAAAATATGATTCTTATGAATTATACTCCATTGGAGAAAAAGATAATGCTCACCGAACATTTGGCATTTCATGGTACCTTGGTGTAAGTTATAGTTACAAGAGTATCGGATTTCGTGTAGCTTACGAATGGGGATTAATTGGTCGCTACAAAAACGATTATTATAACGCAGGACTCAATCGAAAAGAATTGTATGACCCTCGCTATAACAACCTAACTGCTTCTTTATTCATACCAATAAACTTTTAATTGACAAAATAAAAAAACATAATACTCATGAAAAGATTATTCGTTCTTCCTCTATTAGTACTATTGGCTTTACCCGCCAATGCACAATTTCTAAACCGCTTAGTACATGGTGCTGCTAATGCTGCCGAGAATGCGGTGCAAAGCAACGTAAACCGTAAGGTTGAACAAGGTATTGACAATGCTTTTAATCCTGAAGAAGATTCTAAAAACAACTCAGATAAAAATTCATCAACAGCAAAAAGTAATAACAACCAATCTCAAAATGGTTGGACGTGTCCTGCTTGTGGTACTAAGGGCAATAACGGTAAATTTTGCAACGAATGTGGTGCCAAAAAACCTGAGCCAAGCGATGGTACATGGAATTGTTCAGCCTGTGGTACAAAAGGCAACACGGGAAAATTCTGCAACGAATGTGGTAGCAAAAAACCTGAGGGAGGTACCTCTAATGCCTCTAACGGAAGTTCGTCGCAACTTGGCGAACGTGCAGCAGGAGAATGGAAGAAGTTTGATTTCGTCCCTGGCGACGAAGTAATTTATTATGACCAATTGGATGGTGAACAACTCGGTGAATTCCCAAGTAAATGGGAATTGGTTAATGGTGAATGTGAAATACAACAATCTAATGGAGAAAACGTCGTAGCACTTATGCCACATTGCACTATCATGCCACTTATGAAAACAACATGGAACTATCTACCAGAAATTTATACCATAGAGTTTGACTACTACGACTTCGTTGAAAACGAAGGCGAGGATTTTGGCGACTTACATCTCAATTTTTACGCTCACCCAGAAGGTTTAGACGAACGTGGTGACTGGTTGTGGGGTTTCACCTTCGATAACTTCGTAGAAAATTACACGCTGAAAGATCAGAATTTCTACAAGGAATTCCACACAACTGTTTGGGCAACCACCACCGACAAGGGAGTTGATAACACCAATCGCATTGAGCGCGTGGAACCGAACAAATGGCACCACATATCGGTTTCGGTCAACAAGCGCGCCATCAAAGTTTATTTTGACCAGACCCGTGTGTTCAACCTGCCCAACTACAAAAACCCGAACGGCGGTCACATCGAATTCACGTATGACTTCTGCGAAACGCCGGCCTACATCAAAAACGTCCGCATCGCCAAAGGGGCCGTACCCTTGTACGACCGGATGATGACCGACGGCAAATTCATCACCTACGGCATTACCTTCGACGTGGGCAAAGCCGTGATCAAGCCCGAATCCATGGGCGAAATCAACCGTATCGTAAATTTGATGAACGAAAACCCAAGTCTCAAATTTGAAGTACAAGGTCATACCGACAACACTGGTAGTGCTGCTACCAACCAAACACTTAGTGAACAACGTGCTCAAGCCATCGTAGCCAAACTAATCGAAATGGGTATCAGTGCCAACCGTTTAACCGCTGTAGGTAAAGGACAAACTTCACCACTTGCCGATAACTCAACCGATGAAGGTCGTGCTAAAAACCGACGTGTAGAATTTATTAAAAAGTAAATTATGAGAAAGATCATCACAACTTTTGCTATCGCTATAAGTCTAACGATGCAAGCACAAACCAGCCCCGAAACCGTCATGTCGTGGTGCCCATCTTTGCCCACCGCTGACGAAATGATCCGGTTCCAAGCAGAATCCGCCCATGAACAGACGTTGACGCAGCCCGAGCTCTTCAACGACTTCGCCGACAAGCTCAAAGCGGCCCAGGCAAAGGCCAATGCGGTTTTCAAAAAGGAAACCGTATCGACTGAAAAAGTCATGGCCTCGAAAACCAGCGGCACCGACCTGACCGTTGCCCAGGCCTCGCAGCTCAGCGAGGCCCAAGCCCGCCAGTTGGCCCAAAACAAAATGACAAGCACCATGACCGGCCTCGGCCTCAGCGCCGAAGACATGGCCCGCATGCAGAGCGGCGACCTCAGCGAGGCCGAGCAGATGGCCCTGGCCAACAAGGTGATGATGGCCCAAACGGGCGGCATCAGCATGGAGGACATCCAACGCATGGAGCACATGAGCGACGCCGAGCGCGCCCAATACCTGCAGCAGTCGGGCAAACTGGCCTCGACCAGCGCCAAGGCGCAGCAAAACCAACCGGCCCTGCAAAAACAGCAGCAAAAAACGGCCCTGGTCAACAAAATGCAGGAATACGACCGCCAACTGAGCGCCGGGCACAACGAGTACCGCGCCATCCGCGAGCGTGCCGTCAAAGCAGGCCGCAACCTGTACAACAACAGCTACAAAGCCCGCTACGAGAGTTTGGAAGCGCAGAAACAACGGGCCGTGAGCGAAGGCGCCCTTGACGAGATGTCGCCCAACGAAGCCGCCTACCAGCGTTTCATGGCCGCCAGCAACCAGCAGACCGAGTTGATGTGCGATTTTTACCGCCAGTACATCCCGACCTACCGCAAAGCGATTGTGGACCAGATGGCATATTGCAAGAACACCTTGCTGCCCGCCGCCAAAGGCCACCAGCAAACTGTTGACGAGCTCTACCGCTTGACCGGCGAGGTCCAATACGCCATCAGCGCCACCGAGGTCACGGCCACAGCCGCCCTCTACCTCGAAACGCCCGAAGCCTTACAAGATTACGAGATTGACTTTTAAAATTTCAAATAGTATCTATATACGAAAAATGGTTGTCTTAATGACAACCATTTTCTTTTCTATAGAATCTATTTAGTATATAAACTAAAACAGTTTATTCATTATTACAATTTACGTTTATCAAGCACATGTTTAGCCTTACCCATTGAGCGTTCAATACTATTAGGAGCTACAATACGAAGGTCTGGTTTAATTCCTATTACACTTATCAATCGAGCAGCCAATTGAGCTTTATAACGAGTCATATCCTCAATATTATCACTATAAAATTCCTCACGAAGCTCAACATCAATTTGGAAAGTATCTACATTATTTATTCGATCAACTGTAATAAAATATTGACCTTGGAATTCTGGAATTTCTAAAATAACACTTTCTACCTGTGAAGGAAATACATTTACACCACGAACAATCAACATATCATCACTACGACCAAGAATACGACCCATACGCACCATTGTACGGCCGCATTTGCACTTTTCATAAGTTAGATGAGTTAAGTCTCTTGTACGGTAACGAAGCATTGGCATTCCCCATTTATCAAGTGTAGTAAATACCAATTCACCTTCCTGACCCTCAGGCAGAGGTTTAAGCGTTACTGGATCGATAATTTCAGGGAAAAACATATCTTCCCAAAGATGAGTACCATCTTGACATTCACATTCGCCCCCTACACCAGGACCACTCACTTCGGTCAATCCATAAATATCGTAAGCTTTAATGCCAAGTTTTGACTCCAATTCTTTACGCATATTTTCAGTCCATGGTTCAGCTCCGAAAGCTCCAAATTTCAATTTAATTTTATCTTTAACACCTTCTTTTTCTATTTCTTCCGCTAAGAAAAGAGCATAAGAAGGAGTACAACAAAGACCAGTACATTCAAGATCTTGCATCAACATAATTTGCTTAGCGGTATTTCCCGAACTAGTAGGCAATACTGTGGCCCCGATTTTAGTAGCACCATCATGAGCACCCAAACCTCCAGTAAACAAACCATATCCGTATGATATTTGAATTGTATCCTCTTTAGAAGCTCCATAAGCAGTCAAGCAACGAGCTACTCCTTCCTTCCAATTTTCAACATCGTGAGCCGTATAACCTGCCACAATTGGTTTTCCAGTGGTTCCACTTGATGCGTGAAGACGTATAATCTCCGAGCGATCTACCGCAAACAATCCATCAGGATAATTTTCACGAAGATCTGTCTTTACTGTAAATGGCAGTTTAGAAATATCATCAATTGACTTAATATCTGAAGGTTTCAGTCCCATATCGTCCATTTTTTTCTTATAAAAAGGGACATTATCATAAGCATGTTTTACAATTCTTACGAGTCGTTCACTTTGCAATTTTTTCAACGACTCACGATCCATACATTCTCTTTCAGGATTCCAAATCATAGGTATTGTGTTTTAAAATTATTATCTTATTTATGGTCATTTTCAAATTCTGCCAAACGATCGTCTAAGTCCTTCATTTGCTCTTGCAAAACAAAAGAAGTACATATACGTAAACCTTGTTGTTCACTACCCGTCGTATCCAAAGGAATAGCACTAATACCGTAATACAACAAATCGTGCATCAATTGACCTCCTGTAAGATTTTTATAAGCTACAGTAAAATAAAATCCATTTCCAATAGGATTACCTAAATCATCGGCATACAAAATATTGAAACCATGAGAAATAAAAATCTTTTTCATTTGCTCAGCACGACGCTCATATTCATGAACATCTTCAAGAAAATTATATTCCTTATCACAAGCGGCTTTAAACATAGCCGCAAGAGCTACTTGTGCAGAATGAGAAGTTCCAGCTGAAAGTCCATACAAAACACGACCCACTAATACTTCTCCGAAAGCTGCGACTCCAAAACGCGATTGCAATATCTCATAAGAGCGTTTATACAGTTCTGGTCTAAACACCAACAAACCTATACGTTGTCCGGCATAACTAAACGCTTTTGAACCAGAAATCATCATCACGCAACGTTCGGTATATTTAGCTGCAGAAGGTTGAAAAGGCGCTTCAAAAGGATGCGAAATATCTTTACGGAAATCCATACCAAAATAAGCTAAATCCTCAATAATCACCACATCATACTTATCTGCTAAAGCCGCTATTCCTTTTAATTCATCTTCTGTCAAACACATCCATGAAGGATTATTGGGATTTGAATATAAAAGTCCAGCCACGTTTCCTTTTTTCAAATATTCCTCAACCTTATCAAGCAAAGCCTTTCCTCGATAATTAAACATATCGAATGATGCCGCCTTAAATCCAACAATATCTACTTGCGTTTTTTGCAATGGAAAACCTGGATCTATAAATAAGATAGTATCCTTTTCGGGCATAGCCAATTTAAGAGTCGTAAATGTAGCGAATGCTCCTTGCATAGAACCACAAGTAGGGATACAAAAAGCCCCAGGGATATCAATATCAATAAATGCCTTTACAAAACGAGATGCTTGCTCTTTCAAATCAGGAATTCCAGCCAAAGCCGGATACACCGCAGCCACTCCTTTTTTTAACGCATTAATTTCTGCTTCAGTACCAATTTTATCGGGTTTCAGTCCAGGAACGCCCATTTCCATATGCACATATCTTGTTCCTGTCTTCTGTTCCACTTTATTAGAAACCATCACAATTTCACGAATTGTAGCTCGTGTAAAATCTTTCAACCCCAACGATTCAATGGCTTCTGTTACGATTTTTTTATCTAACATATTTTTTATTGTTTACTGCCCAATTCAAGAGCTTTTATATTCATAGCAATAATTTCTTCGCCTTTTGAACCAAATATACGAGAAACGCTATCACTCAAAGTTTTAATATCCAATCCTAAGGCCTCTGCTGCAGCTCCAAGAAGAATCATATTTACACTTCTCGACATTTGATTTGCTTTGGCTATTTCATCAGCATCCACCAATTTAACATTTCCAATGCTTTTCAATTCCGCATATATTTTTTCGACATCAGGATAATTAGGAATATTGACAAATGGTGCTTTAGCCGTAATAATCCATCCTCCTTTCTTAAGGGATGGACGATAACGTAAAGTTTCCATCGGTTCCATAGAAATAATGATATCTGCGCACCCGATTCCAATAAGATCGGAGCAAATTGGTTCATCTGAAATTCGTAGGTGACTATGAACATCACCTCCTCGTTGACTCATGCCATGTACCTCTGCTTGTTTGATATACATACCTTTATTCATAGCAGCATCACCAATAATTGTTGCGATGGAAAGAATACCTTGTCCACCTACACCCGAAAGTATTATATCTCTTTTCATTTTGCTTTCTGTTTTTTTAATTTACGACCTAAAGTTTGCAAACATTCACGACGAGGTATAATTACGGAAAGACCTCTATACTCAAGTTCTTCAGAAATAATACGTGTAATTTCTTCCATATTTTTAGGCAATGGTTCTACCACATGTAAATGATTTCTATCCAAACCTAAACCTAAACATATGGCTTCGTATTTATTTAAACCTGCAGAATCCTGACCTCCTGTCATAGCCGTTGTTAAATTATCCGAAATAATAACAGTAATGGCCGCATTGGCATTAATAGCATCAAGCAAACCTGTCATTCCCGAATGTGTAAAAGTAGAATCTCCAATAATAGCAATAGCATGTTTTAATCCTGCATCTGCTGCTCCTTTTGCCATAGTAATAGAAGCTCCCATATCCACACAAGAATGAAGTGCTGAGAATGGAGGAAGTGCTCCTAATGTATAACAACCTATATCACCAAACACACGAGTATCAGGATATTTTTCACGAATTACTTTATTCATTGCCTCATACACACTACGATGTCCGCATCCCTGACACAAAGCAGGTGGACGAGGTACTATATTTTCACTAACACTATCATGAGCATGTTCTGCTAATCCTAAAGCTACACGCACATTATCTGGATTTAATTCACCACAACGAGGTAAAGTTCCATCCAAACGACCTCTAACTTTCTTTTCAGTAGGCAATACACCAAGCATTTGTTCTTCAACAAACGGTTGTCCATCTTCAATCACCAAAATCTCTTCTACACGTTCTGCCAAGGTACGAATACGTTCAACAGGTAGAGGATATTGAGATATACGAAGAATATCGTATTCTTTCAAGTCTGCAAGATTTTCGCACACATAATTATACGCAATACCACAAGCTATAATACCACGAGAAGGATTGCCTTTTTTCAATTCTATATTAAATTTTGAATTGTTAGACATCTCACGCAACTCTGGTTGAAATGCTGTTAAAGCTGCATTTTTACGACGAGCATTTACTGGCAACAACACCCAATCCTTATTATTAGAAACTGGATTAAGTTCATTACAAGAACGAGCTTCTTCTTTCACATTCACTACAGCACGAGAATGAGCCATACGCGTTACTATACGAAGCAACACAGGTAATTTAGTCTTCTCAGAAAGGTCGAATGCCTTTTCCATCATATCGTAAGCATCTTGTTGAGAAGATGGTTCAAACGTTGGAACCATCGCAAACTTCCCATAAAAACGAGAATCTTGCTCATCTTGCGACGAATGCATTGAAGGATCATCAGCAGCCACAACGACCAATCCGCCATTAACACCAGTCATACCACTATTAACAAATGGGTCTGCACAAACATTCATACCCACGTGTTTCATACATACCATTGCTCGCTTACCTGCAAACGACATACCCAAAGCAGCTTCCATCGCCGTTTTTTCATTAGTACACCAACGACTATGAACTCCTCGTTCTTTAGCCAACGGAGAAGCTTGAATAAATTCAGTAATTTCTGTTGAAGGCGTTCCAGGATATGCATAAACCCCACTCAATCCCGCGTGAAGTGCTCCAAGAGCTATAGCATGGTCGCCCAATAAGAACTGTCTCATAATGTTATATTATATAAATTTTTCAAATTCTAAAGGAACATTTTTACGATACGATTGTCCACCAAAACGAGCAAGAACTTCGCCTTTTTCGTTAGTAATAATCACCTCACAATATGGTACTTTCGGATGATTCGATTTCACAATAGCTTCAGCCGTAAGAAGTTCTCCTTCGTAAGCTGATTTAAAAAAATGAATATCACTACTGATAGATAAGGACAAGGTTTTATATGTATTTACAGCAGCCGCAAATGCCAAATCAGCTAAAGTAAATAAGGCTCCTCCCTGACAAACATTTCCTGCATTAAGATGATGTTCTGTTACTTTCATAGTAGCTTTAGCATAACCATCTGAAATATCGACTAATTCACACCCTGCACATGCAGCAAAACGATCGTCTTTAAATATTTCTTTTAATGTCATTTTAGATTTTCAATTATCTTTCGCAAAAATAATAAAAGGTTGCCTAAAAACTATACTCCTTCTATCTCTTTTAACTTATTTATTAAAACTTTATTTACTTCATGTTTTAAACTTTCAGGTTCTAACACTTTTATATCAGGAAACTTAAGTGAAAGATCTACAACAAAATCTGTAGTCGGACGAAGTTTAAACTCAAAAATACTATATTCATCAGTAGTTTCTATTTCTTTCTGAGAATGATGCCAAGGCAACGAACGAAGATACTTGTTTTCAGGATCTTTAACTTTCAAAACTACCTTCTCCAATTTAACGGTAGATTTAACTAAAACTCCATAATAATCAGAGAAATAACTTTCTGCATCAAACTCTGGGTCTATAGTAAAGGTCTGGTCCAATGTTTCACATTCCATGATACGGTCTAAACCATACAAACGCATTTCCTTTTCTGCCTGCGAATATGCCAACACATACCAGCGATTTTTATGTAATTTCAAGAGATAAGGATTAATTATCGACTCTTTTTTTGTCCCATTTTGATAATTATGATGCAATATCTTGACAGATTTTAAATTCTTTATCGATTTCATTAATGTTGTGAGGAATGTATAACCCGAAGGTATTTCGTCCACATAGATTTTGCCACGCAACTGAGAACTTTCCTTCAAAAGATTACGAAGCGACAAATTATTTAGCACCCATCTACGCAATTTATCATTATTGATATCTTCATAATCTTCGATATAATAACGATAGTATCCCGAAGTTTCACAAGAAATTTTCACGCCAAACATTTCTTCTAATGCACGACAATGAGCAAAAAACGTTCGTCTTGGTAAATCGGAGTGACTATCATTTAAAGACGAATTCTCCCATTTCTTTCGGATATCATTATAAGATATTTTTCCTGCTTCATTAATGACTTCTATCAACCATATATAGCGATTGAAAAGTTCGCCAGCAGTCGTTTTTGCACTACTCATAATATTTTTTTAAAAAAAAGTATAACTGTGCCGCCTTCTTGCACACCTCTATTATATTTTTGCCTTTGTAAACAACAAAAATCTTACATCATGGAAACTGTAGAACTTTTGGCATTTGGGTTCATTAACATTGCTACCCCAATCATTTTAATATTCGTTATCGCATCATTGCTCAAAAAGGAATAACTGGGAGTTACAACAAAACACAACAACAAAAAGCACTACATTATTTCTTTATTTTTAGACTTGGCTTGAATCATTCGTTCACCTTTGGCCACGTCATTTGTTACCCAAAGGTTTCCGCCAATTGTCGCTCCTTCACCAATGGTAATTCTTCCTAAAATGGTAGAATTACTATAAATGATGACATTATCTTCGATAATAGGATGACGAGGTATTCCTTTAATCGGATTTCCATTTTCATCAAGAGGAAAACTTTTAGCCCCAAGTGTAACCCCTTGATAAAGTTGTACATGCTTACCAATAATGCAAGTTTCTCCAATCACTACACCGGTTCCATGGTCTATACAAAAATATTCTCCTATAGTGGCACCAGGATGAATATCTATACCCGTTTCAGAGTGCGCCATTTCTGTAATAATTCGCGGAATTAATGGCACTCCCAACAATAATAATTCATGGGCTATTCTATAATTAGTAATGGCACGGATTGCAGGATAACAAAAGATGATTTCGCCATAACTTTTAGCCGCTGGGTCTCCATTATACATGGCTTGCAAATCGGTCAACAACACTTCTCTAATTTTCGGCAAACGAGTAATAAAAGCTTTCGATTTCTCTTCAGCTTTTATTTTTAATTCTTGTTCATCTATATTCTTATCGCCTTCTTCCAAAATAAAACACAAACTCGCCAAAATCTGATTCGTCAAACTCTCAGAAAGTTCTTCAACCTTTACTCCCATTTGATATTTTACACTGGCTTTACTTGCCGTAAAAGTTCCAAAATAACCAGGGAAAAGTATAGAACGGGTAAGTTCTACCATCTGCTCTAAGACCTGACTTGACAAAATTGGCAACCCAGCATGACTAAGATGAAAGACATTTTTAAAAGAACTTTCAGAAGAAAGTTTATCAATCACTTCAACCAATTCTATTTGAGCGATTTCGGAAGTATTATTTTTCATTTAATTCACAATAAAATTCAGTTACAAAAATAACAATTTATATAATTATCACCAAACTATAATTATAAAGAGTATTTTTGTAAAAAAATAAAATCATGGCACGATTTAAACTTACCATAGAATACGATGGTTCACGATATGCAGGATGGCAGATTCAACGCAACGAGAAAACCATTCAAGGAGCATTTTTTGATGCCTGTAAAAAAGTCTTTGGCGAAAAAACAAAATTCGATTTTTATGGCTCAGGACGCACCGATGCTGGGGTACACGCTTTAGAGCAAATCGCTCATCTTGAGGTAGATACCAAGTTACCGCTCGACCGTATTCGTATGTCACTTAACGATAATTTACCCTACGATATCAATGTATTGAAAGTGGAAAACGCCCATCCAAAATTTCATGCACGTTTCGACGCTAAAGAACGCAGCTATGTTTACCTAATTTCCAAACGAAGAAGTGCCTTTGGGAAATCGTATATTTGGTGGGTGAAAGATCGCCTCAATATCCAAGTTATGCGTTCCGCTGCTCGTTTACTTGAAGGGAAACACGACTTCCAATCGTTTACTGAACGCGATGTAGAATCTGATTCCACGCTTGTACATTTAACGAAAGTTGACATCATCGAAACCGAAAATCTCATTGCCATTCACATCATGGGATCGCATTTTCTATGGAAAATGGTACGTCGTATAGTAGGAGTTTTGGTAGAAATTGGTCGCAAAAAACTCCCCGTTACCGACATTACCTATTTCCTTTCGGGATACACCAACGAACCTGCTCGATACACTGCTCCATCATCAGGATTATACCTCGAACATGTGTATTACGAAGGAGAAAAAATCAATCGAGAAATGACTGAAATCCCAGGAGTTTTAAGACTAAAATAAAAGCATTCATCTTGATTTTTACAAAAAACGACCATTTATTCCTCTTGATTTTTACAAAAAACAGCCATTTATTCCTCTTGATTTTTACAAAAAGTATTATATTTGCATTCATATTTAATATGTAAAGCTATGTATTACAAGAGATTAATTGACAAATACCTATTAGAATGGAAAGAGAAAGCAAATCACAAACCTCTTTTGCTTCGAGGAGCACGTCAAGTAGGGAAATCAAGTGCAGTAAAACATCTTGGAGAAACTTTCAAATACTATATTGAAATTAACTTTGAGAAACAAAAGGATACAAAGCGATTATTTGAAGAATTATCTGATATTCATACAATAGCAGAACGAATAGGAGTCCTTTTTTCAACACCTATTATAGAAAATGAAACTCTAATATTCTTAGATGAGATACAATCATGCCCAGACGCAATAAAAAGTCTATGGAAATGGAAAGAAGATTTCCCAAACCTACACGTAATTGCCGCAGGATCACTACTTGAATTTGCTCTCAAAGAATTGTCCTCTTTTGGAGTAGGACGTGTTACTTCATACTATGTTTATCCCTTTTCTTTTGACGAATTTCTTATGGCAAATGGGAAAGAAAATTGGATTGAACAAAAACAAAAAGCTAACCACAATTCCCCTGTTTTTGAGGCTTTACACAACGAACTCGTTCAATTATTTAGAACCTATTTATTAGTAGGTGGTATGCCAGCTTGTGTAGCACAGTGGGTAGAAACGCACAACTACCAACTATGTGCCGAAGAGCAAGAAGATATTTGCAACTCTTATTACGACGATTTCTCAAAATATGCCAACAAAATAGATATTAAAATACTTCGGAACACCTTACAAAGTGTAGTGGTACAAACGGGTAAAAAATTTGTCTATGGGCACGTTGAAGGAGGATATAGGACAGAAGAAATTAAAACTGCCTTACAAATGTTACTAGATGCTGGTCTTATAAAACGTATAAGTCACACCGCTGCCAATGGAATTCCCTTAGGAGCAGAAACCAACGATAAATTCAGGAAATATCTATTTCTTGATAGTGGTATGCTACTACGCCTAATGGACTTAGAATTGGGAGGCTCAAAACAAATGACAGAGCAAATATTAACAAGTGTAGCCTCAGATTTAGTTAACAAAGGATCTTTAACGGAACTTGTATGTGGATGGGAATTAGTAAAATATAGTTCTCCTAAAGTCCAACCAGAGCTATATTATTGGGAAAATTTAAAAAATGGAACCTCAGCAGAAGTAGACTATATTCTTGTTCGAGATATGAAAATTCTACCTCTTGAAGTAAAATCGGGCACTAGTGGTAAAATGAAAAGTTTACGCAATTTTATGCAATCAAAAAATCTAACCAATGGACTACGCTGTTCTCTTGAAAACTTTTCGCAACTAACCATTGAAGACGAAACTAATAACCACACTAGCTACATCGATATAGTCCCGCTTTATGCTTTGTCAAATTTGTAGAAAAAGAGGCATCAAAAAGGATGCCTCTTCTCTTAAAAATCGTTTTTTATTTGATCTATTGTTAGTATTCTTGTTTTCAACTTTATAATATCATTTTGACAAACACTTGTCGATGCCCCCCATATAGCATCTATATGCATACACATTTCTAACAATTCACTATCATCGTTCACAATAATGTACCTTATATCAGAAGGAGTAATAGATAAAGCTCCAAATCTCTTAGCTTGTAATGCTCCATTAAGCCGATTTTCATCTACATAATAATCCTCATCATAAGGGACATACCTCCATTCTTTTTCATCATAATACCTATAATTGTTAATCTTTACATTTGTTATTTTATTACGACTAATACCTATTTCTGGTTTTATTCTACTCAAAATAACACTATCAGCAACTATTCGTTTCTTAAATTTCTTAAAAAACTCATTTGTCAAGTAAGATACAGGGGAAACAGCATTTTTTCTTGCCCACTCCTTCGTTACTCCAATTCCATAATTACCATACATTTCAATATGCAATTTTACTTGAGACAATGGAATGTCGCAAAAAGATACCATCGACACACAATAATGTCTATATAATCTTGATTTCCAACCAAACTCTACGCAATATTTTGGTATAAAGCCATTTTTCAATATACTTTTTAATATATCCAAGCTTGAAGTATAATGAAATAAAGTGTCTGAACTTAACATAATTATTTATTACTATTCGTTATTAATTTAAATCTTTTATCAAACGAACACTGCGCCCGCCGTTGCGGTCGTAGCTGTTCAACGGAGAGTGACCGCCCGAGTTGAAGCCCTCGTAGTAAGCGTTACTGCTACTGCTGCACGTACTCGACCAATAGTAACCGTACGTGCCCACATTGTACATGCTCGTATCATAGCGGTTGCCCGCAGCAGGAAGGAATACCGCCCCATTCGCTTCCATCGCCTTCCATTCCACTAAAGTATACATATTTAAAGTATACATATTCGTTATATACGAATTATTGCCAGGCGTAAACGACAATCCATAAGGACGTTCAAAATCATCTGGTAAAATAATCATACCATTAATGTTACCTATTACTGCATGACCATACAAATTTGCTGCGTTATTACGTGAGTTGAACAAATACGCCCACTCTGCATTCGTAAGAACACGCCATAATCCCTTCGCATTTCCGCCATTGCTGATAGCATTGTATACGCCCCAATCGGCATTGGCGTAAGTTCCCGTTAGGTTAGTCGTTGCAGAATTGCCCGGATAATAATCTGCATTCGTTGTAGAGGTAGAATAGGGTTGATAAGCCTTCGCACCACTATTCCAACCAGAGGTTCCCCAACCAAACAGGTCAATCCAACCATTCCATGTGGACGAAATATTCTTATTCCGATCTCCCACATAATCATATTGATTCTCTGCAAAACGCCATACACCCGTACTAGCATTGTACTGCAAATTACCTTGTGAGAATTGCACTTGCTTGTCGGCTGATACGCTGAATAGACCCGGAAGTTTTCCGTTATCAATTACCACCAAAGAACCACTGTCAGGATCTGAACCTGAGTCCGCCCCACTTCCTGAGCCAGAACCCGCCTTGGCGATGGTAATGACCGTATTGTCGGACAAGGTAAAGTATACATTATTAGCGTCTTGGGTTACAGATTTGAACACACATTCGGCATTTGAACCGGCAGGACCAACAGGACCTTGAGGACCAGCAGGACCTTGAGGACCAGTAGCACCCGTATCGCCCTTGTCTCCTTTATCACCCGTGTCACCCTTATCGCCTTTATCGCCCTTATCACCCGTGGCTTGACCTACAAATTCATAGTTGGCACCTTCGTCGTACGACACGTACCAATTGCCATTTTCAATCTTGAACTTCGGGGTTACTGCCGACTGTGTTGTGCCACCATTATTGATGTCGTTTACAGGAATTTTATCTCCATTAGCGTCTTTGATTATTTCACCATCTACCGTCCAATAATAGTTACCGTCTTCACCCTTAGTCACGGTAACAAAAGGCATACTTCCTTGATTTCCACCTTCGGAAGAACTGCTATTTCCTACACTTGTAGTTCCGTTGCTGTGGATAGTAACCGTTTTACCATCGCCGAAAGTAATGACATACCCTTCTTTCACTTCGGTAAATGCCAATATTTTTTCATTTTTTTCTAATGCTCCTACAACAGTCTGCAAAGCATCCACATTGTCGTTTAATGCCTTACATTTATCATTCAGATTATTGTACAAAGCTTCTAATTGAGTTGTTTTTTGCCATAAAGCATTCCATATTTGAGTATCATCTGTCTTTTTACAAGAATACACTCCTACTAATGCCAACAACAACAAAGATATTGTGTAAAATTTCCTTTTCATATTATTCCATATTTTTCATAAAACAATCGGTTTCTTCATCTTTCGTCTCGAAAATGCGAACATCTTCAAATTCACTGAAAGTCAAATCCGCCTCTTCGCGAGTCATGTATTGATACGTCACCACTTCAACACCGTCCATTTTATATTGAACTTTAAGACATTTTTCTTTTTTATTGCATGATGATAATGCCACAATAACAAGGGCAAAAATTGCGAGAACTCGCCATAGATTTTTTCTCATTTCGTTTTGTATTTGTACGTGATTACTACTAAGATTTATTATTTGGTTTACGTGAGAAAACCAAATAATTTTGAAAGTACTTTCAAAAAAAATTAAAAAAATTTACGCTTGCTACTCGTATGAATCACTATTAGAGACAAAAAAAGCAGATGAAAAACATCTAACTAAATATTATTTTATATTATTATAATAATGCTCACTCAAAATCTTTTTTGTGATTATTCAGCCAAAGTTTTTATTACAAAAAAACAAAGTTCTCCTATAAACCTTTTCCATTTTTACATAAAAATTGAGTAAAAATCTACCAACGAGTAATCATTGATAACTAAAAATAAAACGAAGATTTTCTACTCTAAATTCTTCTCCTCAGCATCGAGATTGCCAGACCAAAGGTATTTCTTAGTCTCGGAGACGAGTACTTTTGACAATAACAAAACAGCTATAAGGTTAGGGATACACATCAAACCATTGGCAATATCGGAAAACGTCCAAACTACCGATAAATTTAAAATTGACCCTAAAAAGACTACTACTATATATATCAATCGAAATGGCAAAACTGCCTTATAACCAAACAAATATTCCATACTCTTCTCACCATAATACGACCATCCCAAAATGGTAGAAAAAGCAAAAGTAAAGATACCAACAGTAAGCACTAACGGTCCGATTACTGGAATGGTTCCGAATGCTGCATGAGTAAGTGCTGCACCTTGAGTAGCATCAATACCATTAGGAGCAATACACGTGCTTACCAACACCAATCCTGTAAGGGCACAAACCACCACCGTGTCCCAAAATGTTCCTGATGCCGCAACCAAAGCCTGACGAACTGGATTTCGAGTTTGCGTAGCTGCCGAAACGATTGGTGCAGCCCCCATTCCCGACTCATTCGAAAATAATCCTCGTGCAATTCCATAACGACAAGTCATCAAGACTGTTGTCCCCACAAAACCTCCTCCAACGGCCTCCGACGTGAATGCCGAACGCACTATCAACCCTATTGTTTCAGGTAAATATTCGGCGTTTATTATCAAGATTATGAGGCATCCTATGATATAAAAAATGGCCATAAACGGAACCAAATATGAACATACTTTAGCTATTCCCTTAATTCCTAATAAGATTACTACCGCAACAAGCAAAGTGACTACTATTCCTGTTACGTGAAAAGGCAATCCAAAAGTCTCATTTGCCAAAAGGGCTATAGAATTCACTTGTACCGTCGATCCAATTCCAAAAGTAGCAAATACGGTAAAGATGGCAAACAACACCCCCAACCACTTCATTTTCAGACCTTTTTCAAGTACATACATGGGTCCCCCAACCATCTGACCTCGTTCGTTTTTCATACGATACTTTACTGACAATAGGGATTCTGCGTATTTCGTTGCAATACCAAATACACCTGTAAACCAACACCAAAGTACAGCTCCTGGTCCGCCTAATGCGATTGCGGTAGCCACACCAATAATATTTCCCGTGCCAATAGTTGCCGCAAGAGCTGTTGCCAACGACTCAAATTGCGACACATCGCCATGTGAACCTTTATCTTTTGTAACAGAAAGTTTTATTGCCGTCCATATCTTCAACTGAGGAAATCGCAAAAGTACAGTCAAATACAAATGTGTTCCTAACAACAAAATAATCATTGGATACCCCCAAAGGGCATCCGCTATTTCTTTTAGAAATTCTTCCATCTATCAAAAATTTCCACAAAGATACTAAAATAATCTCATTCAAAAGAAAAGACCTTTTATAGCAATCATCACCATATCTAATTCCTCATCTCTGACAAAAAAAATAGCACGTCAACACAAAAAACATTTTTCATAAAATTCCTTTACAAATTGCCAACATTTTTTTTTCAGAAGTTCTCATTCCTTCGATAAACTTTTGCAAATTATCGTGTGTAGGAATATAAACAGGAATTACATAAATATTTCCTCCATAACTATCTTTGTGTAATTCGTATTTGACAGGATTTTCGTCTTTTTCGTAAGGATAAACATAACCGCCTTTTTTTATCTGCTTGCAAAACATGTAGGTAACAACTTGATATAGATCTTCGCGCCCTACTCCATTGTTAAGGTGCTTGTATTTTGCATCCAAGATAAAATCATCTTTCCAAAAATCGGGATACAACCGACGGCTATTTTTGCTGATAGCATCGTCATATGAATCTTTTTCAAACATGCGGAAACCTCCTTTATGCTTTTTGTTCTCGGGATGATTGAACCCAATAGATTTCAACACCGTATTCAAATATTCTTCCCACAACCAAGCTCCGTCAAACAAGATGCCGTAAACCTGGTCTTTCTCCTGCCCGTATTTGAGCGATTCGTGACGTAAAATTTGAAGGCAAATCTTCTGCAAATCGGTATATGCAGCAAAATAAGGATGTTGAATGGGGCGAAGATTCTGATTAATAATGCGTTGTCGCTCACGTACATTATACGATGGTGTAGCCATAACAATCTGACTGACAGCTGTTTTGGTATCAGAATCATTGTTTAGAATCGTAGCACCGCTTAATTTAGAACGGATATACTCTATGGTATGGCGTACCAGTTGCGTCACCTCGTTGTCGTAACTGTGCTTGCGGGTGGAGTAGGCAACCGTTCCTTTGAAGGGTATGTTTTGGCGGATGTGGCGACTGACATCGATGGGCCCGCGAATGTTGGCATCATTGTACTCAAAGCGGCGGTACTTCTTGAAAACACCTTGTGCTACAGCCTTTTTCAAATAGTAAGGAAACAGGTATAGCAAAAAGTCAAAAATTGGTTCTTGACTGGTGGAATGCTTGATGTCAAACAAGTTGATAGCGAACACTTTTTGCAACATATAATGCAAAAAATAATCATACTGACAACCTTTGGCAAAACGTGACTTGATGTCAAGCTGGGTTTCGTTCACCCCCACAAAGCCCATGATGTTGCCCGTAGAGATTTCGTTTCCGCGCATAGTGATGATATAGCTTTCGCTGATATCATCGCCATAGCGGTTCAAATCTTGCGGAAACACCAACAGGTTGGGATTGCCGTCGAGTGCCAGATCCTTGATTTTTACATTGGCGATTCTGTCAAGGTCGGACTTGTGAACCAACTCATTCTGCTTCAGATTGTGCTGGCTGTTGTCCGTTATCTGCAGTTGTGTCATTGTAAGCGTCTTTTAGTTTTTTGATGTTGCCTTCAATATCTTGCATTCCACGCAAATACTCACGAAGCAAACCTTCCAAATGATATTTCCATAACTGCTCGAAATCATAGTTGTCGCCATCGTTCTTGTAATTTACAAGTTTCAAGAAATAACTTGCACCAATGTGGTATGCCGATGAGAGTCCCTCTACAGACTTTTTCTCGTCTGCATCATTTTCTATTGGATTGTGCCAAATAGCATAGTTGAGATTATTCATTCTTATTTTTATCTGCTTAATGACATCTTCGCTTGGTTTTAGCATATTGTCGTCTTTATCCTTGCCCCACGCTTCCGTGCTATCAAGCATTTTCTCGGATTCCTCGGCAGTTACTTCCTTAAACGCAAACCTGCGTCGGAAGGCGAAATCCATACTCTCCACGCTGCGGTCGATATCGTTCATTGTACCAATGATATAGACGTTCTCAGGGACGAAGAAGCCTTTTTTGAAAGCATCGCCATCTTCAACCATATTCTGATACTGAGTCTGCACTCGGCCCTTCTCGCCGCGATAGCCTGGGTCGATTGAGAAAAACAGTTCTCCAAAGATTTTTGAGATTTCACCACGATTGATTTCGTCAATAATGAAGATGAAAGATTTTTCATTCACTGTATTAGACGAGGATGAAGGAGTCGTATATTTTCTGACGATATTCAAAGCATCTTCAACAGTTATATTTGACCGATATACAGCTGGTAAGGTAAATTTGCAACCATTCAAATCAACTATATCTTCTTTGATATTTTTAACCAACCATTCAACCTTCCTGATTCTGGGATATCCGTTATATTTTTCATCATATTCATATTCGCCAGTAACAATACCTATCGCATCAATTTCTTTCGCGGAATAACATGAAACAACAAGGTCCCCCTCTTTCATCTTATTTTGAAACGCTCGTAAAATGCTTTTTCCTCCGTGAGTCCATTCTTCGTATTCATCGAAGTCTTCTACATTGCCATATTCTTTCCATCCTATTCTAATATGTCCATTTTCTAAACATTCTTTTCTGACAGGATTGTTCCCAGTTCCAGCTAGAGATACTTTCCATACAACAGGATTGTTGTTTAGTTTATCTGCAAGTGATAAACTTGCAGATTGATTATTTATCAAAGTTTTTTTACAGAACTCCTTAAATACACCGTCTTTGCGTTCAAAACCGACATTGCCGTTGCCATCTTGAATCGGTCTTAATCCTTCCACAAAGTCGGTATAGTCGTAACTTGGGTGGAACTGAACGAAACCTATTTCATTTTCGGAACATCCCATTTCTTTAGCAATTTGCTTTGCCAAATAGGTTTTACCTGTTCCTGGTGCACCTGTCAGGATTAGGTTGTGGTTGCTTGTAATAAGATTAACGTATTCCTGTATTTTTTCGTTCATATTTTGTTCTTTTTGTTTTGATATGTAATTATCTAACATGTTTTTGTAGTTATCAAAAAAATCATTAAGCGTTTTATTGGGAGTTTCTTTGTCAAATAGTCCCAATTCTTTAATTGTTTTTTCATTTACAGGATTTGCACTGGATTTTTCTTCTTGAGTTAAATATAATTTGACAATATGATCATCATCCCAACGTGGACGGACATTAACCCAAGTATTTACCCAATTAAGATAACATGCATTATTTTGATATGGTTTTTGAGAAGCAGCATTAATGTTAATTAGGATAGAATAATTGTTAGAATAGCTACTCCATTCTTTAATTTGGTTTTGAATATTATCTCCGTTATATCCTTGTCCTTGTCTTCTAAAATCACGTTTTCCAACAAAAGGCTTTATGTAAGTATCATATCCGACAAATTTAGTATCTTCGTTAACAACATACTCTAAATGTGAAACAAAATACTCTAACAGGTGTTTAAATTTTTGATAGTCGCTCATAAAATAATTTCCTATGTGATATCCAAAATCAATAGTCAAGGTTTTTAGATTGGAATCATTATAGCAATCATCAATTAATAAGTCTTTAAGCAAGTTTCGAATTTGCACATCAGAACTTATTTGATTACATATTTCGTCGTACAAGGCAAAACCATTGACTATGTTTTCTTTCGCACCCTTTGTGAATTTAATATCAGTGCCGATTTTTTCAGCAACAGACTTATATTCTGAATATTTATATATGTAGTATTTATCAGGGAACTGCAACCAAAGATATGTGCTAATTGCGTTTTCGTTTTGGAAACTTTGCCTCCAAGAATTGTCGGGATTAGCATTATTATGTTTGGCAATAATTTCTATAGATTTTTGTTTGAACTCATCAATGCGTGTCTGCAAATCCTTTGTTTCGTCATATAAATTGCGAAACATCGAACGAGTTTCATCTTTATACTCTTTAGCAAAATTTATTATTTGTGAACCTGGAAAATTATTGACAGAAGCCAATAGATTTGCTGTTTTCCCTATTGCGTCCTTAAACATCTCGGAAAAATCGGGTGCTTCTATGTCAAAATGTTTCTGAAACCATTTTACCGCAACCCACTTATATTTTTCGTCTTCCCAATGTTCAAGAAAACTGGTTTTATAAAACTCAACCAATTCGTTAAACTTTTGATTGTCAAATTGCATAATAATTTGTTTTATCATTTTTCATTTCCAAATCTACAAATTTTGTAAAAAAGAGCAAGATAGCACCATATTTTTTTTCATCTTTTTGTTTTACACTGGCAAAGAAAATAACAACCTCCGCCAGTTAGTGGCAGAGGCTTAGAAAATCGATATGGCAGTTTACAATATCTCCCTCGCAATCCACGCACAGGCTTCGGCATCGGCGAGGGCGTGATGATGATTTTTCAAACAGTAACCACAAATTTCTGCAACAGTATAGAGTTGATAATTCTCCAAGTTTGGAAATACCCGTCGCGAAGCACAAAGTGTATCGTAAAATTCATAATCTGGATAATCCATTTGATACACACGAAAAACCGCTTTCAGACAACCTTCGTCAAAAGGTTTATTGTGAGCCACAAGAGGTAACCCCTTAATCAATGGCTCTATCTGAGCCCAAACTTTGGGAAAAATTGGAGCTTCATCTGTATCCTGCTGACATAATCCATGCACCTGACTACACCAATAATTATAATAGTTAGGTTCTGGCTGGATAAGAGAATAAAACGAATCCACTATCTCACCATTACGTACGATAACAATACCAACAGAACAGACAGAACTACGGGCATTATTAGCCGTTTCAAAATCTATAGCTGCAAAATCCTTCATTACTACTTATCATCTTTATATTTAGATAATACAGGATTTTCTTAATCAAAATCTAAGCAAACTTGATTCTAGTCCAGACTTGCACTGTATTTATCCCACATTTTCTTTATTTTCCCTGCTATTTCTTTTCGGAGCCAGATAGGTTCGAGCACTTCCATGTCTTCGCCGTTCCAAAGTATCTCTTGCTGGAAGTCGAAGGAAGGGCGGAGATGGTAGGTAAAGATGCTGTATTCTTCGTTTCGCTCAATTTCTTCTTGCGACTCGTGCATCTTAAGGTCGCGGATATAGTTTGCCTGACCTGCCGACACCTTCAATTTTACTATCTCAGTCTTAATTACATCGCCAACTATCACTCCAAAGCAGCCTTCAAAAAACTCATCTGCCGACCAATCCTTCGGCATCTCAAATGTCTCATCTTTTGCTTGCAAGGAGTTAATACGGTCGAGAGCATAGATATGCGGTCCCTTTTCATAATAAGACGGATAGGTACTACGAGCTACCATGTACCAACGTTGACGAAACAACTTAATACAATACGGCTGCACATCAAAATTATTCTCCTCGTTCTTCCAATAACTATGATAGGTAATACTGAGCACACGATTCTCCTTCATTGCCTCAAGGATGGGTTGCAAGTAATTTTGCCCTGAAGGAACATATTCTAAAATGATACGATCCTTGATACTCTGATTATTTAGCAAAACATTACTCACACAGAACGTATTGTAGAGCCATGAACGAAGTCCGTTTTTTTCAATATCCTCTTCATTATCAATAAAATAACGATACTCACCACGGTTCTCGTTAACGATACTGATTCCAAACATATCCCAAATGACATAGCGCCAATTATCGAAGGTACGCTTAGGAATATCCACCCCCCTGCTAATGTCGTCGCGAAGCCACAAATCGTTCAGTTCCTTGAACGAAATCTTACATCTGCGATAGATGGTGTCTATCACCCAGACGTACTTGGTTATCAAACTTTGTCCTCTGTCGTTACCCATATTTCTTTATTTTTTCTACAAAGATACACCACACCTCTGCCAAATGATAACAGAGGTATAAAAAATCACAATAATTTATTCGCAATCCTCACTCAAGCTTCAGTCACGATTATTCGTTATTTTGATTGATCAAATTTACCACAACCTTCACCATGACATCTTTCTCTTCTGTTTTGCTCTCCGCAATCATTAGGGTCAGAGCGACAAGTGTGTTATCAGCCAAACGCTTGGAGCCGTTCTTACGGTAGAGAATTTGGTTATTGTTAAGGAACCACAAGAAAAGTGTTGCTGCAATACGTTTATTACCGTCGCTGAACGAATGATTCTTCGTAACAAGATAAAGCAACATAGCTGCCTTCTCTTCAACACTTGGGTAGAGTTCTTTACCATCAAAAGTTTGATAAATTTGCCCAATACTGCTCTTGAAGGAATCGTCCTTCTCGTTGCCAAACAAGACAGAACCGCCAAACTTTTTGCGTAAGCCGTTGATTGCTTCCATCGCATTGTCATAGGTAGCGTGAAATGGTTCTTCTTTTGTGGTTTTGTCGATAGCCAACCGCTCATAGTCGTAGTTGTCCAAGGTATCGAGGGCATACGAATAATTCGTCACCACCTCGAAAAGAGCGTTGGTTTCGTCGGTGGAAAGCAGCGGCGACCCTTGGATAGTGCGGCCCAGCATGCCCACCAACTGGCGCAGCTCGCCAATCTGCTCCTTACGGATGCGTTCGTTGACCGCATAGCCTTTGGTCAAATATTCTTTTAACACACGGTTTGCCCACTTTCTAAACTGTACGCCACGTTGACTCTTAACACGATAGCCAACAGAGATGATGACATCCAGTGTGTAGAATGCTACTGGTTTATCAGAATGGGGAACACGCAAAAAATGCGTATTGCTTTCTTTTTCAACTTCCCTATCCGAGAAAACATTGTTGACATGCTTTCGTATTGTTTTCTCATCCCGATCGAACAATACAGACATTTGATTGGCACTAAGCCACACCGTTTCGTTTTCCAAACGGACATCAATCTGCGTCTGTCCATCCTCCGTTTGATAGATGACAATTTGATTTTCTTCCATAACTCTTAACAAGACTTACATTCACAGTAAAACTAATATTTTATAATCTTTTTATAACAAAAATATACCACACCTATGCCAAATAATGGCAGAAGTTTAAAAAAATCAAGATTAGAGACAATACTATTCTTTAATAATGAATCTGTTTTTTAGTATAAGTAAGGGAATATAAGGTGTTTAAAATAACTCTGTTCTTTAATTTTTCTCCCATTTCACCGAAAGTTTTTCAAAAAAAGCTTCCAATTCTTTTCTTACTTTTCTCATTTCTTTCGCTTCCTCTCCAAAATATTTTGAATTGTTGTAATGTTTATAGTTAGCAAAAAAACTCTGTGAACTATTTCCACTATAATTGACGTAAAAACCTACATATTTTTTCCCATTATTAATCTTAAAATTATCTCCCACCTCTATGTAAGAATATATGTATAAGACGTTTTTTCCCCCTTTCGTTTTTAAATTCACCACATAGTTTATCTTTGGCAAATAAATACTCACTTTTTTAGAACCTTCTGTGGTCGTTTCATCAAAGGTTTTATCACTTCCTGCTGAATAATCTTCTATTTCTTTTTTTAATTCCAAAACCCTTTCTTTTTGTGCTGGATAATTTGATAGAATCTCACATTCTCGCTTTATGTATCCCAACGATTTATCCATTGCAAATGCTTCATATTCTGGATTCTGCTCTTTATATGACATTATTAAGTCGACAACATCTACATGATCTTCAAACTTATATTCCTCCCAATACTGACTGGAAGATCCACATGAGATTAGAAGTAATAACAATAAACTCTTCAATATATTTTTCATAATTATATTATTTAGGTGAATTAAACAATGATTGAACAAGAGAACGACTCTTATCTACAGTTGTATTTACGCCATTTATGACGGACTTAACGCCATATATTAAGAAAAAAGCACTGGCTGTCAATCTCGACTCGACACTCTCCTTGAGCGGAGCACAGGTCATTGACCATAAGTAATTTTGTCTTGCTAATTCTAAATCTGCATTCCTTACACGCGTATCTATAAGAGCCCCTTCTAACCCTTTTGCTCCTACCTTATCGTAAGCATGATCGTGCTGAATTGAAAAAGACTCATTGTAATTCCTAGGAACATAATCAAAATTATCATTTCCAGCATACGTTTTAGGATTATTTGGGCCTGTATAACTTGAACCAAACAGATTATTATGCAAGGACTTAGCATCTACACAATCATCGCCTACCCCAACAAAAATGGTATAGTCTTTTGTTTGAATTGGGGTTCTTTGATTTTGACATAATTTTTTCCCATTCGATAATGCTAGTATATAACCATCTCTATTTTCATCATGATCATTAAAAAAAGAATATCCGCAATAACTATATCCGTCTTTCAAAGCAACAACTCCTTTTTGTTTAATATCACTTTGCGTTAATACCGCTCTATCATAGTATATTTCATCCACCCCATCAATGGTTCTTTTTACCCATACAGCCCCATTAGGGTCTGAATAAATGATTGGATTAGCATTGCAATAATTATACGCTCCATTTTGTGGATATTTCTCCATCAAAGGATCAACTCCATACCACACACTCAACTCTGGTGAGTAATATCTTGCTCCGTAATAAGCAAGTCCTGTTTCGGTATCGAGTTCTTTGCCGTTGAACTTATACGGATTAGAGTAAGTTTTGGTTTCGGATAAGATTTCGCCGTATGGCATATACACCAAACTTTGTTGCACCACACCGTCTTTATCAGTGAGGTAGTTGGTACTTCCAAGGTGGTCGGTATGGAAGAAATAAAGGTTGGTTTCTTCTTCGCTGTTCGATTCAAAACCTGTGGTATTAGGGTTTTCCCACTGGGCTGGAACGCCTGTTTGCGTTGGTTTAGCAAGAGCATTTTCCCATCCTTCAGGGATATCGTAATTACCAAATTCTACCACTGGATATGCCTCTGAAATAAACTCCACATCGCCCGTCAGACCTTTTTGTGTCGGTACGCCTGGTGGGGTATTATGTCCTTTTACATACGCCTCTCGCGAATGTTCTATCGCATTCAGTTTCTGTATATAGTCCTTATTTCCAGCCGTTTGCGTGTAATTATCCTGCACAAATCGATTCTTAA
>Ga0247610_10001322_pt1 | contig 31004 bp, 42 predicted proteins | sample 174DNAGHGhighgp2_FD_193483 | JGI IMG/M metagenome (GOLD analysis project Ga0247610, IMG submission 193483) | Sheep rumen microbial communities from Palmerston North, Manawatu-Wanganui, New Zealand - 1742 DNA GHGhigh gp2 | ecosystem: Host-associated > Mammals > Digestive system > Stomach > Rumen...
TGCGATGTTGTGCGCAGAAGGAAGAACTCTGACGCGACAATCAGAAGCTGGAACAACTATGGCAACCTTCTGATAAACCGCTTTGGTGGTGCTACTGAAATGCGCCAGTTGAAGCGCGAACAAGTGGAAGAGTTCATGCGCGACTATGAAACCAAGGTCAGCGCAGCAAGGTTCAATGGCGCGTTGCAGTTCTTCAAGCGCGTCTGGGACACATTGAAGAAGTACGATTCCCCACAGGAACTGAAAGCGCGTCTCACTTCTGAAAGTCCTTGGGACTACATTCTTCCAATGAAAACTGGAGAGGTTGTTGGAAAGAAGCCATTTACCCCAGAGCAGTTGACCAAGATTTGGAGGGTTCTGGAAGAGATTGGAAATCCAGACCTGACCCTTCTGTTTGACCTTGCCAGAAACACAGGCGCAAGACTTCACGATCTGGTTTCTTGGAAATGGGACGAACATCTGAAGTTCAGTCTTGAAGATGGAAAGCCACAGGCAACCTTGGAATGGAAACCCATCAAGACAGCAAATTCCACTGGAAAGATTATGGTCATTCCAATCCTTGACGAGCGCGTTGTGAAGGAACTCTGGATGAGAAGCAAGAAGCGGAAGGCTGGAGAGGAATACATACTCCCGTCAATGCTTGCGATGTACCAGAAAAACAAGGCTTGCGCGTTGACCAAACTGACCCAGAGTGTTTTCACAAGGGCTGGCATTGAGACGAAACAGAAGGTGGCTGGGAACTCAAGGAAGAACTGCGTATATGGGATGCACAGTTTCAGACACACCTTGGTTTCAGAGTTGTTCAGAGGTGGAGTTGATTTGGGAACGATCCAGCACTTGTACACAGGACACGGTTCTTCCTATGTCACTGAACTTTACGCCCACGCAGACATGGACAAGAAGAAAGTTGACCTCTCCCATCTGGCGCAAATCCAGACCGCGAAAAAAGAGCCTACAAGGGCAGAGACATTCCTGAGTATGATGAACCAATCTGACAAGGAGGAATACGACAGGATACGCCTGATGCCCGTTTCCAAGCAAATCCAGAACGAGTTGGTTTCCCTTCTGAAGTTCAAGACCAAGGCTGAGTTGAAAACCATAGCGGACTGGGTTGCTGAGAGAATGGGCAAAATCTGATATACTATCCGCCAACCAAAGAAGGAGACAAATTCATGACCAAGGAACTTGAACAGAGACTTGACAATCTGAAAATCAAGTATGACGCATATCTGCTGAAGGCTGAACTCATATCCTCAATCCGCTCTGGAAATGGGGAATGGAACAGGAATGGATATGTGTTCTGGGACGATGTTGAGGGGATTGGAGTTGTTGAAGATGGAAATGGCGTTCTCTGCGCGATAAACGATCTGGGGTTTCAAGTTCCAGTTGAAGACCCAGAGCTGATTGACATTGTGAAAGCATTGTCAGCAGATTGACAGACAACCATCCAGACAAAGGAAAAGGACGGCCACCAAGCCGTCCTTTTTTGTTGTACTATGCCAAGAAAACTGGTTCAATTATACATCAGATTTCAGTGGCTTTCATTCTGGAGGCGTGTCTTGACTTCCTCAAACTTGTTCAGCAACTCAATGTCAAACAGAACAATGTCCCTGAGCCGCCAAGAACCATATTCGTTCTGTTCGTACCATGAAACCATAACGCCCTTGTCATTTCCACTGAATCCAGTTTTTTCCATGTCAACCTCTGCGAAACTCATCTGCTTCCAGAAGTTGGTTTCGTCCATCTTCTCAAACGGGCGATAGTGGATGATGTATGGTTTCTGGTCTGGTTCCTTCATTCCCACGAACTTGCTGTCAAGGCAGAAGATTGAGGTCTTGATGAGGTCATGTATGTCTTTCATTTTCAGTTTACCTTTCTGTGTGTTGTTTGTTGTTGTTGACTCACTACATATACAGTATACAGCTAAACAGGTGGATGGTAAACATAGTATTTTCAGAAAATCTCACATTTATAATGCAGGAAATCAGGCAATATTGGTCATAAATGGGTAGGTATGGGTCTGGATTATAACTCCAAAATCGTACACAAATAATCTATGATTTGCATGAAGTGGTCTGGGAATAAAAACTGAATCCAGTTTTACCATAAATCTTCCAGAAATGGTATATAATTAACAGAGGGTGAAGCTGGTTACTTCATCACGTATTTTCATAGTAGAGGGGAAACCCAAGTGGAAGTACCCTCCTCCGTTCCAACCAAATGGAGAGTTGAAAATGCGATTGACAAACAACCACGGAGAAAACAGATTATGAAAATATCATTTGGCAATGCCATATACAATCACAAGCCAACGGATGCTGACATGAAATGGCACTCAGGCTTTCTGGACAGGAAGAAACAACCAATATCATGTCCAGTGCGAGAGGACACCGTAGAGAACTACGCTTTCGCCTATGACAACGGAATATGCGTGAAGGGCTACAGATTCACCTCAGAGAAGGACATCTGGAAAAGGACTTTCATCTGCGACTTTGACAACCTCACGGAAGAACAATATCACAAAGTCATTGAACTTGTTGAAGATGGAAAACTCAAACGCATTCAGGGAAGGGTTTCGTCTGGAATGAAGGTTGATATGTTCCAGCATGATGGAATACCAGATTGGAAACCAGCCAAATGGAAATACAAGGTGTTCTTCCCTCTGGACGAGTTCTACGGATCAAGAGGAGTCATGTGCGTCAGAGAGGAAGTTGAACGAGCCTATCTTGATGTTGTTCAGTTCTTCAACCAATGGTCTGAAAGGGAAAGGACAGAAGAAGTTGCGCGTCTATGGCTCAAGGCGAACAACCAGTCAATGTACTACAAGCATGGAAAGAACAAGGGACTTCTGAGAAACAACCATCCAGCGTTGGTCATTGAAGACCCCATGTTCAAGGACTACATTCTTCCAGACCCAGTTGAAGTCACGAATCCACGCCATCAGATAACATATTCAGTGGTTCCAGAAATGAAAGAGCCATTCATGTTCCTCAAGGACGAGGACTGGGAAAGAATACTTGGAATGGGAATGGCATCAAGGTTCCCAGCAACAACAAAGTCAGACTTCACTGACATAATAGACCTGCCATACGATGCGAAGGACACATGGGAGAGGAAACTTTCCAAGTCTGAGAAGAAACTTGACAACAGACTTGGAGAGAAAAACGGAACACACAAACTTGTTGAAAAGGCGTTGAATGGTTGCATCCGCAACCAACCAGATGAAAGGGAAATACCAACCTCAAAGGCTGGAATGGCGAAGAAGTCTGGAAAGAACGAATGGAAAGACCTCATGTTTGACTTCCAGCTTGCCAGTTCAACCAACAGAGCAATATACACCAACTGGGAGTCTGGATATGAAATGGAGAAGGTCAAGAAAACCCTCAAGGACACAGTGAAGTTCCTTGTCAGGTGTCAAGCTGAGTATGAACTTGGATTGAATGGAAACCCAACAAGGCAGTCTGTCATTGGAAAAACCATCCATGACCTTCCGTGGTATGCCAGCAAAATATTTGGAGAGACATTCATTGAGAACATGAATCAACAGAGCCTGACCAGTCTGGCGAAGTCAATATCCAACGCCATTGAGAAAGCCTGCGATATGTTCAAGGCGTGGAGATTGGAGCAGAAGTGCCTTAAACTGATGGAGGAAAACCCAGAGCTGAATTGTCAGTGGAGAATGGCAAGGCAAAGACTTGGTGAAACTGCCAACTTTGAGGAATACTACAAAACCAAGAATGAACTTGAAAACTCTGTTCTGGAACAGGCAAGGAGCATTGAATTTCCATACGCCTATGTCAGAAGGGGATTGAAGAAGGAAATGGTTGAAATGGCTCTTGACGATGGCAGACCAATGTCAAAGAGCGAGTTCGTCAGTTTTGTCATGGAGAAAACCGTGGAACATGATGGATGCGTTGATGAAGAGAAGGTTGAAGGTTGGTTCCGTGATTATCAATCACGATTCAACAAGATTCAGAGAATGGAACTGGGCAATGAAGGAGTCTATGGTCAAATGACTGGCTACCAGTTGAAGAATGGAAAGGTGAGGAAAGAACACAAATCAAAGTACGATGAACTGTTCAATGGAAAGACCAAGGAGGAAATATCCAACATCATTGACAGCATGAACATATCAAGAGGAAGGAAATCACAACTCAGAAAGGAGTGGTTATGATGTTTAGGTTTTTTTGTCAATTAACGATACCCTCCCCACCCCACACAAACCCCACACATGAATACCCATAGAGAAGTTTACAAAAAAACCTAAACATTCCACTTGAACAGACACCCAATAAGGATTACAGTCATGAGAGTAAATGACAAAGAAGAGATTATCAGGACACTGGAGAGCATTGAACCAGACGATTTTGAGTTCATCAAGGTGAACTGTGGAAACAGACACAAGTGCTTTGGACACTTGAACAAAAGACCAATAGATGACTTGATGGGGTTCATGTTTGACTTGTCATTGTCAAGAAGAATTACAAGTCTGAAACTGATGGATGGTGGAATGAAATACTCGTCACCATTGGTCATTGGCACAACTGAAAGTAGAGATGGAACAACAAACATTGACGCTGAAGTGATAGAGGCAATTGGACTTGTTCTGAAAAGAAGGATTGAAGCAGAATTTCCTTTGACAAAGCAGTACATGAGCGCTGTTGAAGAACGAGAAAAAGAAAGACAGGAAGAAGAGAGACAAGCGAAACGGAAGAAACGAGAGAAACCAGAGAATGAGAAGAAATCCCTTACTGAACTGATGGATGAAGTCCTCCAAGAGGTCATACAGAAAAAGAAGGAACAGAATTTTTTCAACCCATTCAATGATGATTTTGGAATGCCCTGAAGAGTTTTTGACAATGAACAATCAAAACGAGGAAATAACAATGAGAAAATACTATGCCAAATCAACAGAAGTGGATTTCAGCAAAATGACGAGGCTTGAAGTCCCAGAACTATGCCAGTAGAGGAAGAACGCCAAGATGCTACATTAGATAGCCATTGAACGCTGCGAGAAACTGGCGAACAAATACTCTGAGAAAATCCGCGATGCAATACTCCAGTTCAGAAAAGGGGAACTGGATTATGTCTCAATACTCATACTCAGGGATGAAGTCATTGAGCAGTTCAAGAAGGACATAAAGAAAGACACATTGACTGAAGGTGTGTCAGACTTTGAGATCAAGCACATCTGGAACAACACTCTGAAGCGACTTACTGCGTTGCTGATGGGAGCATGAAACTTTTTTCAACTTTTTTTTGAAAACCACCACAGTTTGCAAACGGAATTCCCTAAATACTTATGTTGAAAGTGATAGAAAAAGGTATTTCAATCACTTGCCAACAATAAACAAACAGAGGACAAAACAAAATGAAAAACATAATGAGAACAATACGGAAAAACCTGAAGAGCAATACCAAAGTGGTAGAGCCAGTGTAGAAGGTCATAGATGAGGCGTTTGACTATATGCTTCCATTCGTTGAGGAAGCGGAAAAAGCAAGGGAACAATACTACAGCAACCCTTCAATCCAGAATGGCGCAAGGAGACACGAACTTGAGCAGAAAGCCAAGAACGCCATTGAATGCACTTCCCAGCACCTTTGGGAGACTTGGGAAAGGGAATGGAAGACGGACATCACTGAATGCGAGTTCATCACATTAATAATCAACGCATTGAAGAGGATGCACCCACAAGGAGAGGATATGCCAGACGAGGGCAAGATCTGGTTCCGCTACATTAATAATGAACTGTTCAAGTAATAAGGAGGGCAAAACAATGATAAGCACTATGTCAAAGAAATACTGCTGTGGAAACATAAAGGAGATTGAGAACTACGACAAGGCAGCTCTTGATCCAATATATGCGTGGAAGGTATATCACAGGAACCTTCTCACAGGAGTTGGAAGAATAGACCCAAAGAACCTTGACTCAATTGGGAAATACTACAGGGTTCCAGCAAGAGAACTCATTTTCCTTCCAAGGATTGAGGTTGAGAGGATTGAGGATCAGATTCCAATTACAACAGAGGACAGGCACACTCTGAACAAGGTTCTGAAGTTCTGGACAAAACTGAATCCAGACAGACTTTTCAGCGAGTTGGACAAATAGGAGTACGATAGACTCAACAGGAGCATAAGCAGGCTTCGCATTCTCTGGAACCAGATGAAGGCGAGATGCCACAACGAGAACGCGCAGGACTACCGCTTCTATGGTGCGCTTGGGGTGAAGGTCTGCGATGAATGGATTGAGAGTTCAGACAGTTTTGTTCTGTGGTCTCTCCAGAATGGATATACCTACTATCCAGACAGAGTGAAAGGCGATCAGTTGTCAATTGACAGGATTGACCCAACAAAGGGATATGAACCTTCCAATTGCAGATGGATACCACACAGGGAGAACTGCTCAAGGACAAGACCCATTGACTGGACACCAGTGATTGACAGAGCATACAAGCTGGCAAGGCTCTTTCCACTTGCTGTTCTTGAAATCTGCTATGGAAGACCAAGAATGGACTGGAAAAAGGCAAGGGACACATACTTTGGTGGAGACAACAAGAAGGTTGTCCAGTTCCTTGAGGACAATGGCTTCTGCTCTATGAGCATATACAAGGTTCGCAAAACCCTTGGGGATGTTGTGCCACAGAAGAAATCAGAGAGGGGTGAATGAAATGGAATGGTTGGATCTCATAAACCTTGTGGCAGACACGGCCAAGCACAAAATGTACTACACGGTTGCACTTCTGGAAGAGCCAAAGGTTCAGGTATTTGTGGAGGACGATGGGAAGTATGGAGTGAACTACTTGACGCACAATGTCCAGTACTTCTTCAGCGCAGACGAGACAATCCAGTATTTGTCAGACCATGAGTTGTTTGGATGGCAAGTCCAGTCCTACAACATAGAAAGCCGTTGGAATCAGGCTGAAGAAATGAACATAGTTTTATACAGAATTGAGAGGTGAAAATAATGAACATAATCATAATAACTGCTATGGTGGTGACTGCGATAATCCTTTGCGCTTTGGCTTTCAAGGTTGCGAAGCGCGAGGACGAGTATCTTGCGGACATGAACCGCAGAATAAAGGAACTTGAAAACAGGAACAGGGAGGAACAGAACAATGATATACATTGACACCAACCTGACCCACTGCACATTGGGAAACGGAAAGATAGCTGCAATATATCCACAGGTCAGAATAGGACTTGATGTTGGAGACAATGTTGACATGCAGAAACTCAAGGACTTCAACGAGAGATTGCAGTCATTCATTGACAAGGGATTGAACGAATGTCTGATTGACAACAACCCACAGAAGAGGAAAGAACTATGAGAGGGAAGAAGAACAACTTCATAGAAGAACAGGAGTTGATTGAATAGTGGAACATCTGGAAAGACTCAGCAAGAAAACCAGAGGACAGAAAAGTTCCAGACAGGCTTGTTGAACAGATGTACACTGTTGCATAGCACCTTCTTGAACACCCAAGGTTCGTAAGGTACAGCCAGCACGATAAGGACGATATGAAACAGGAGGCAGTGATAAAATGCCTGCGCAACATCAAGAACTTCAACCCAGAGAAGGGAAAGCTGTTCTCATATCTGACCTATTGCTGCTGGACTGCCTTTGTTGTCTACCTTGCAAACTACTACAAGGAGCAAAACAGAAAGCGGGAACAGATACTTGACGCATTGAACAGCATTGACGAGAAGCAGATTGTAAGCATCAAGTATCTGCATGAACTTCTTGGAGATTTGCAGGAAACCGTTGAATCATACAGAGACAAGGAGGAAATTGGAGAATGAGAACTTGGTTTCAGAAATTGAAAAGGCCCCTCATTTCAAAAAAATTGGTCAAGGGAAAAGGCGTAGGCGGCGAAGTGAAGAGCAAACCAACAAAAATGTTATTATGTTTTTGTAATGTTCTTGAAAAGACGAAAAATGTCTTTGAGGTGATATAAACTATGGGAAAAGTTGGAAGACCAATGTTGGGAAAGCGCAGATTGACCCAGACGGAGTTGAACAGACGGCACCAAGACAAGGTTTGTTCAATAGACGATGAGTTGAACCACGCATTCAACCAGATTGACTGGAACAGAAGGAACGCAGCAGAATAGAGCCTTGTGAACTGGGTTGAAACCTATTGCGTTCCACTCCTTCTGAACGATCCACCACCAGTTCTTGGCAACCAGATACTTGCGCAGATGGAACAGACCATCACTGCGCACGAGAAGTTCATGGTCTGTATGGGGCGTGGTTCTGGCAAGACATCCTATGTGGAGTGCGCCACTCTGTTCGCAATCGCAACTGGGCGTTAGAAGTTCGTTGTGGTTGTGTCAGCAAACCAGCGCGCTTCAACGAACATCTTGAAGGACATCTGGAGGGCTGTGAACGAGAAAGGCACTGCGTTTGCACAGGACTATCCTGAAATCGCGGCTCCGTTCCACATAGCAAATGGTTCATTCAGAAGACGCCAACTTTACAGGGGCGTTTCCACGGACCTTGAGAAGAACTCGTCAGAATTGGTGTTCGCAAGGTTGAAGGACGAGAATGGGAATGAGATGCCAACTTCAGGGTCTGTGATTTCCTGTAGGGGCGTGACAAGTGGAATCCGTGGACTGAAGCGCGGAAACCTTCGTCCTTCATACGCAATCCTTGACGACATTATGACCGCTCAGGACGCACGGAGTCCAGAGGCAATTGAGAAGTTGATGGAGGCAATCAACAAGGACATCATTCCATTGTCAGGGAAAGAAAGATTGAGTGTGCTTCAGACAGCAACGCCAATTGCCCCAGACGATCTTGTGGAGAAGATAAAACAGGACAAGTCGTGGAGGACAACCATATTCCCAGCGGTGATTGAGTTCCCAAAGAATTCTGAACTCTGGAACGAGTATTTCAGAATGTGGGATGAAGAGAATGTTGCTGAGACTGGACATACAGCAAGCCTTGACTTCTACAAGGAACACAGAACTGAAATGGACGAGGGTTCAAGGGTGTTCAATCCATCCCGTTTCTCTGAGAAGGATGGACACATAAGCGCGATTCAGAAGCTGCTTGAACTTCAGCACACATTGGGCGAGAATGTGTTTATGTCAGAATACCAGATGTCTCCAAGGGCGATGCAGTTCGCGCTTCCAATCACTCCAAAGCTGGTTGCGTCAAGGGTTTCCAATTTGAGGGAACTTGAAATCCCATCTGAGGGAGTTCAGTACATTTGCGCCGCGACGGATGTGAACGCCAGCAAATGGTTGACAACTGTGATTATGGCATTCACGCGAAAGCAGACGGCGCACATCATCTGGCACAAGTTCAAGAAGTGCCACATTCCAGCAAACATACCAGAGCATGACTACTACCAGAGGCTGTACAACCTTCTTGGTGAACATGGAAGGGAGTTGAAGAAGATTGCTGATGAACACCACTTCAAGATACAAGGTTGGTCAATTGACTGCGGCGGCACCAACTGGAATCCAGTCCTTGACTTTGCTAAGAACTCAATAAGGGTATGTGGACTTCCCTGTTGTGGATTTGCCGGCAAGGCTTCACACGCATATCGTTCTTTCATGCGTTCAAGGTTGAAGGAGGATGTGAACAGAACCTTGCTGTGTGGTGATGAAGACGAGAGGAAGAAGTCTGGAACAGGGCGCAGATGGACTTACCACGATTCAGATATGTACCACGAACAGGCGCAGAAGGGATTTCTCCAAGAGGTTGGGAACATTGGTTCTATTAGCTGGTATTAGGGTGGAAACCACACTGATTGGGCTGTTCAGGTCTGCAACGAGAAACTTCTTCTGAAACGCGCAAGGCAGGATGGAACAGTTGAATACACTTGGAAGGAGATTGGAGAAGACCACGATGCTCTGGACTCAATTGGTCAGTGTCTGGCAACCTACGCAAGTCAGGGTTTCTCCAATGGGAACACGGGAAGAACCTCACTGCTTGCGTCAAGACAGAGGTTCCAGAAGCGCAAACTGAAGATAGTCTGATAAAGTGGTGTAAATAAGACCTGAACAATTTTTCAAGGTGAATAAGATGAACATTGTAAGACAGCGCAAAATCCTGTAGAAGATTGTTGAACTTGAGTCTGACATAGACATTCTGAAGAAAGCGAGAATGGATGCGGTGGCAAATGGGTATGCGTCTGCTTCCATTTCATCTGGTGGTGGGTCAAAATCCTACACGCGCTACACTCCTGACCAATTCACAAGCCTCATCAACGAGTTGCTGAAGGAACTTGCCCAGTGGCGTGGATTGCTCACAACTGGAAACCCAAGACCGTTGAAGACAATCGTGACTGTATATTTCTGAGAGGTTCAAGATGGCTACTACAAGAACGAACAAGAAGTCTGCAAGGCAGACGAAGAATCCAGTGATGAAATCTGGCATTGTTGAAAACCAAATGAACCAGCCAGTGAAGGTTGTGAAGTACAACGCGAGAGGCAGATACAAGATCGTTGACGGGACTTCCCAGTTCATGATTGAGCCGTCAAGTCCAGAGATAAGGAGTGAAGACCAGATCCTTGACGCGAACAAACGCGCAAGGCTTTTGGATTTGACCCGTAACCTTGTCCGCAACAGTTCTCTTTTCAATACAATCCTTGGTTCACTTTCAACGAGGGTTGTGTCAACCTGTGGCGGAAAGGTCATTCTGTCTCTGCCAAATGAGGAAGCGAACAAATCACTGAGAAAGGCTTTCTACTCCTACACGCGCAATGTTGACTTCTATACTGGAGATAGCCTGAACCACCTTCTGAAGCGCGTGCTGCGTGAGTATGTGATTGGCGGTGATTGCGTTCTTCTGTTTGACGATGGGCTTGTGGAGGATTCTGGAAAGGTTCTGTTCTTTGAGTCCAATGAAATAGTTGATGTTCCACTGAATGTGGTTCAGGAACACTATGGTCAAGGCGCGTGGATTTCTCAGGGCAAGGTATATTCCAAGAACGGACGCCACATTGGAACAGTTGTCAGCAAGTCCCAGAGTGGAATGGCTGGAGAGGCTGTTGACCCTGAGAAGTGCTACTATCTGAAGAAAGACCCAAATGGAAATCCCTTGGACAACTACTGGTTCCACTTCTCCAGCAATTGGAGAGAGGGAAGGGGAGTTTCACAGGCCGCTTCTGCCATTGCCACAATCCACCAACTTGAAGACCTTGTGTAGTCTGAACTAATGGCTTCAAGGCGCAATTCCCAAATCTTCTGTTGGTTGACCCAGACGCCTGAACAGGAACAGATTGCCCCAACGATGTTTGAAAGTCCAGATGACATTGACGAAATGACTGACGATGAAATCAAGGAGGTTGTAAAGAAGGAGGCTGAGGAAGAGAAGGTGATTTCGTTCAACCGCGCAAAGGAGAACTCAATTCTTTATGAGGCTCTTCCAGAGGGATTTGACGCAAAGCAACTTCAGACAACTCATCCCAACAACAATGTTCAGGTGATGGTTGATTTCCTTGCCAATCGTTGTGCTGCTTCAATGGGATTGTCCAAGGTATATGCTACTGGCAACCCAAGCGACACAGATTGGAGGGCAAACCAGTTGTTCAGCTTCCCAACAATCCTTGAGTTCCAGCACGATCTTGAACAGGTGGAAGATTGGCTGTTTAGCTGCTTCATGAAATGGGCTGTGAAGAAGGGTGAAGTCAAGGCTTATATCGCAGAGGATTTCATGGACTTTGTTTCTTGGCAGTGGGCGGGGCTTGATGATATAGATGAAGTTGCCCATCAGAATGGAATACGACTTGCCCTTGAGAACAACACTAAGACATACAGAGAAATCCTTGGTGCTAACTGGAAGGACAAGTTGGAACAGACCGCCTATGAACACAAATGGATGTCTGATCATGGAATAACTCCACCATCTGAAAAAATGATAAGTGGTGGACAGACAGAGGCTTCAAAGACTTCTGTTGAGACTGTGGTTGAAGAAGAGGTGTAAATACGAGGGATTGGAAATGAACAAGAACTTCAACATATATTCTGAAATCGTTGATGACGGATGCAAGTGGATGGAACAGGATGTTTCACCCACAGATTTCCGCGCGTTTGCTGAGGGAGTTGAAAGTGGTGATGAAGTCACTGTGAACATCAATTCCTGCGGCGGCTCTGTGCTTGGTGGCGTTGCCATAGCGAACCAGATAAAGGCATTGAACGCGAAGGGCGTTCATACCACAGCACGCGTTGAAGGACTTTGCGCCTCAATCGCAACAGTCATCATGTGCGCTTGCGAACGCATTGTGATGGACAACACTTCTTTCATTATGGTTCACAATTGCTGGACGCAGGTTCAGGGTGATTCCAATGAACTCCGCAAACAGGCAGATGTGATGGACAAGATGAACGATGTGATGATGTCCTTCTACAAGAGCAAGTTTGATCTCACTGAAGAAGAACTGAAATCACTGATGGACGCTGAGACTTGGTTCAGCGGAAGTGAGGCAAAGGACTTCAAGTTGAACTGTGAAGTCATTGAGGGTCAATCTGAATACAAGATTGCTGCTTCCATAAGCGAGAAGCATTTTAAGAACATCCCAAAGAGGTTATTGGAAATGAAAAACAAAGCAGAAAATGTTTCCGCAGAGGAAACACTGAAGGAAGAGATTGTGGAGGAAGTTACTGAGGAAAAACAGGAACAGGAACTTGCCCCAGAGGAAGAGAAGAAGGTTGAGGAAGTGGTTGAAGAAGTCACCAAGGACGAGACCACTGAGGAACAACCTGAAGAGGAAACTGTGGAAGAGAAAACCACAGAGGAACTGAAGGAAGAGGTGGAAGCACTCAAGGCGCGTGTCGCAGAGTTGGAGAAGGAAAACGAGGAACTCAAGGCAAACTGCGTCAAGAAGGCTGAGGAAGTTCCAGAAGAGAAGGTTGAAGAAAAGACTGAGGAAGAGGTTGTGACCAAGGCTGAAGCAGACAAGAGAGTGTCTGGAATGCAGGCTTCCATGCAGAAGCAGGTCAACGCCCTTTCCACAGAACTAAGCAATTTCAAGAGTCAGCTACAGGCGAAGGAAGAGGAACTGAAATCTGCCAAGGCAGAAATCACCAGCCTCAATGATAGTCTGAACAAGTCAACTGAGGAATTGTCAGCGATGGCATCCACCTTGGAGGAAAAGACAAAGGCATTGGAGAAGCTGAACGCCAATGTCAACGCACAGGCAGAGGAATTGCCAACCATGCAGGAAGGGCTTGCGAAATGCGCATCACCCGCTGAGAAAGTGGCGTTCATCAAGTCTGGCAAATATGTTCACTGAGTTGGTGGACAATCTAACAACTACAAAAACTAACTATTGAAAGAGGTACATTAAAATGGCTCTTACATCTCCAGGCGTCATCAAGACGACCAATGAAATTCTGATTGGACTCGCACCTGAAATCACGATGGTGAAGCAGTTCACTTATGACATCAGCAACGAGGTTGCTGACTATGGCGCGAAGGTTCGCGTCCCATTCCTCACCGCTGGCGAGGCTGAGAACTATGGCGATGACAACTGCTCTGACACTGGCACGGGCAACTACGCCCACGCGACTGGTTCCCTGAGCGATGTGTTCGTCACTCTCACCAAGCAGCCAAAGGTCACGGTACCCATCACGCAGACGGACAAGCTGGAGCTGCCTAATGACTCCTTCTGGGGCAAGGCTGGCGAGGCTGGACGCAATGTGATTGGTGCTTCCATCTCCAAGGAAATCTGTGGCAACTTCACTGCTGCAAACTGCACGGGTGGCAAGATCACGATGGCTTCTGTGACGAAGAACGCGATTGCCAAGCTGCGCAACAGCGCCGCTTCCAAGGGCCGCATTGCTGACTATGTGCTTGTGTTGGATGGCGATTACTACGCTGACCTCATCAGCCTTCTTGATAGCAATGTCTTTGGTGGCGTTGACCCAATCCAGAATGGCGTGATTTCCAAGCTGTATGGTTTCAAGAGCATTGTTTGCTCCTATGACCTTCCAGAGGGCATCAAGGGTGCGCTCGTTCCTGCTGATGGTCTCGCTGTGGCAGTCCGTCCCGTGGCGATTCCGGATCCTCAGGCTTATCCTGAGTGTGGCGTTGTGAGCGACGAGCAGGGCTTCTCCCTCACCGCGCTCCGCTTCACGGACTTCGCAACAGCAAAGGCGTTCTACAATGTGACCACGCTGGTTGGCACTGCGCTTCTGCGTCCTGCTGAGACGTTCTACATTGCGGCTGCATAAGTCTGAATTGGCGTGATGGGGGTTTCCATAACAACCCCTTGAACTGACATTTCACAATACACACACAAGGTCTTTCCGCTTGAAGGAGTTATGGACTTCAGCGGAAGACCTTTCTTGTTTGGAGAATTGCATGGAAGCAAAAAATATCAGAGACAAGGTGAAGTCAGTCATTGACTATTCAGAGATTGCGTTTGAGTGTGGGTTCTTCTTCAATCCAGTTGGAAACTTCAGTATCATCCCATTTGGCGATTATTACCTTGCGTCATTCAGGGCGTTTGGATATTTCATCACGTCAGACCTTCACCAATACGTGTTCACTCCAAACATGAGGTTGAAAGAACCTCACAAGTACATCTTCTGTCTGCTTGACAGGGATTTCAAGTTCGTGAAGAAGTTGAAGTGCGTTCAATCATCCTATTGGGAACATCCAGTATGGAACAAGAGGTTGCCGTACCTTGAGGACATGCGCATGACAATCTGGAATGGATAGATATATGGCATGTCAACAATCATCTACCAAGACGAAAAGAAGTATGCACTGCTTGGTCTTGAACTTCAGAAGATTGTGGTGGATGGTGATTTGGTTTCTTGCCAACATGTGTGGAACAGTGTACCAGTTGGAATCAAGGGAACCCAGAAGAACTTCCTTCCAATTCCAGACAAGCCTTTCAACTTCGTTGCCGCCACGTTTCCAGAAGGTGTGATTCAACTTGACCTTACAACCAACAAGTTCACGCAAGGTGGCAAGATTGAACCAGAGAAACTTCTTAGAGGGAACACGCCACTGTTGAAGACTGACTTTGGATATATGACAATCACGCATGACCTGTACTTTGACGAGCGAAAGAGGAAAGGCTACAACAACTACATTGTTGAGTACAACGCAGACCTTTCAATAAGGCGCGTGTCAAGTCCATTCAAGTTGACAGATCAGAACATTGAGTTCATCACAACACTGATTGAAGATGGCGAAGACTTGCTGATAGGAGACACCATAATGGACGAAACGCCAATGTTGTTCAGGTTCAACAGGTCTGAATTCATGGAACTTGTAAATATGAGGTAAGAGGTTGAAAGATGAAATCCCCATTTGAGAAAATTGACCGTGCTTTTGCTCCGTTCTACGATGAGACGATAACCATTGAATCAAAAGATGGAAGTTCTGGAACATTCCTCTGCTGCTGCTTCACAGATGGAACTGCTGACCCATTGACTGACGATATGATGGAGACTGACAGAGAGGACATGACATTCGTGTTCATGAAAGGCGACTGGGCGTTCGTGAAGAAACTCCAGCGTGGATCAACAATCCAGAGAATGTCAAACAGCAAGAAGTATTCAGTCTCTGAATCCAAACTTGACAACGCGCTTGGATGGGTTGTCACGGCAAGAGAAGCCTGACGGAGGGTTGAAATGGCAACCATTGATGTCACCTGCGCAGATGGCCGTCCCCTTTCTGAACTCTCCAAATTGATTCAGCAAAGGGGAGAGTGGTTGAAGGAAACTGCTGAACAGTCATGCACCGCAACCATGCTTGATGTTCTTGTTTCAATCAGGGCATTGACCGCCATTGCCAAACCCAGCAAGAAGGAAATCAAGATTACAACAACATCACTGACACCTTCTTTCACTGGTGGAAGGAACAATCCCAAGTTCTGTCTGAGGAATGGAACAATGAGATACACGCCAAAGAGAAACCAGAGGATTGGCAGAACTTCTTGGGTGACTAATGATATATTGAAGGTCTGCAAGGTTTACATGTGGCATGACATAAAAGACAGGGAATGGTTGATTGTTGCTGTGTCTGAGAATGACGCGAGGGACTGGGCGTTCAACAAAATCCAGAAGAGGGCAAGGAGGTTCAAGGGACTTGCCAGAACAGCGTTGTCAATATTGATGATGAAGTCTGGTTCCAAGACCTCTTAGAAGATGGAAAGTTCACAGGCGGCGAACAAGGCAACTCAGACAACGCGAGTTCAGAAGAATGGGAATGGTTCAACATTCTCTTTGACTGCCTCTGATTTGTTGGACTATGCGAAACTTGCGTTGAAGGGTGGTGATTCAGCAATCAATCAGGCGCTGATGAAAGCAGCCAATAAGATAGCATCCACCATAAACAAGAAGGCTGAGAAACTACTGCTCTTTGAAAAACTTGACACTCCATTCCCAGAGGTCAAGCAGAAAAGATGATATCAAAAGGCGTGTAAATAAGGGATGCGATGATTGAACAGTAGATAGAGAAGAAAATACTTGCCCATCTTGGATGCAAGTTGAAGGAAGCTGGAATTGAGAAAGTCCAGCTCGTGGGTCAGCTTGACGCGGTGGAAGGAGTGAAGGGAATTGAGGCTTTTGACAACGATGTGATAATCATTGCAAAGGCTTCGCCCCGCTCCTATTCCACGCCCACGATTCCAACATGCCAGATAAATGTGGATGTGAATGCGCTTGTTCGCGCTGACATTGACTACAACGGAAAGAACTATCTTGCGGTGTCTGACGAGTTGATGAATGTGTTTCAACATTGGCAGAGGTGCTATTGCTCCACGCATGACGAGTTCACTGTTCCAAACGAATTCAACTGCTCTGGTTTCCAGCTTGGTGGTGGAACCTTCACGCTGGATGCAACAGGAAAGACTTGGCAATACCAACACAGCATGACGATTTATGGAGTGGTTCAAGAAACCACATACGAATAATAACAACTAAAATGAGGATTAAAAGAAATGGCATTTCAAGCACCATACGACTTCTTTGGACTTGCGACTGATTCCAATGGTCTGGTCGTTCAAGAGTCAAGTGAAAACGCTTCAGCCGCGATTGCGACTGGGCATGACGATAAGGGCGATATTGTTGCGCACCATACATTTGGAGAGAGAATGTCCCCATCCGCCACTTACATTCTGGGTAAGGACTACTCCATGCCCTCGCTCAAGTGTGGTACTCCGGTGGCTGGCACTGGAGACTACGCAGACAAGAAGTTTGTCTATGCTGGCGTGACAATCAGCACAAGCGCGGGTCAGCCTCCTTCAATTCAAGTCACTGGCGAGGAAATCCCTTCTTCCATTGACCACTCTGACTGCAAGTATACCTTCCCATCAGAAACACTGAAACTGTGCCACCACGCGCAGGTTCTTTGGGGCGCACCATTGAACAACCTTGGAACAGGCAACTATCTCCAGAGCGCGAACTACACCGCTGGCGGAAACCTCTCCACCGCAACGAAAGATGGATTGGTTGTTTCCTATGACATCACGGAAGGTCAGCTTGAAGTATAGGCAACCATCACGCAGACTGGAACAGCGAAACCAACAATCTCCACCACTGGTTCTGATTGGGAAATCACTTCTCCATTGACTTGCTCCAACCCTGACGCGGACTATCCATCTTGGACAGTGACATTGAGCAAGTATCTCACGCACGACACGTCTTCAAATGGTTGAAACGAAGGGCAGAGTGGTATCGTCGAAACAGACAATCACTCTGCTCCCATAACCAACGACACTCCAACAGAAAGATACTTGGACGATGACGAGTTATGGGAAGAAATCACAAGGCACGCGGAAGAACGAAGCGGCGAGTATGTGGACGGACAAGATGACTTGAAGTTATAGTTGAGTCCATTCTCGCCATTCGTGGATGATGAAGAAGAAAACAACTACGAATACGGGAACGGATGAAATGACAAGCAAACTGGCAGAAGAAGACATCGAGGCGTTGATGAAGGAAGGTTGTACCATACACCCATCCGACGTCATACGCCTAAACGCGCTTGGATTGAAGTTGGAGAAAAGACCTGACTTCAGACTTTCAACACTTCCAAGGGTCGCGGTGTGTGGCGGCGTTCTGTTCATACAGCCAACCATTGAGCAAGACATATTCCTTGACAACATGTTCCAGATATACAGCAAGGACGATGGAACAAGGCTTGCTCTTGAGGCTTATGTCCTTGCGCATCCAGACTCCAACTGGTCAAAGCGTCCAATCTTCCCATCACTGTTCGCAGTCAAATGCACCTATTGGATTAGAAAGAACTTGGGCAAGGAAAACGCAACGAAAGTACGCGCCGCCATTGACTACTGCAAGTATGGCATGAACCCTTTTGACGGTGAATATCCAGTCTATGCGAAAGACGAAACATGGGACAAGTGGTATGACGCGACAGGGGACAAGTCAATGAGTATGAAACAATGGCTTGAGGCTTGTGCGTTGGGCGTTGACTCTGCGGCGGCATTGAAAGCCACTTCTCCACAACTTGCCGCGATGATTGAGCGCGCGTATATCTTGAAGGACAGGAACATCAGCGAGGACGAGAAAGTTGCGTCCGCCCAATACTTCGCAACCTTGAACTACATCAAGGAAAAAGCCTATGCTGAAAGAGACGCGAAGAAGAAACATAAGAAAGCGAAGAAGCATGACGAGGTGAAGGACAATGGCTGACCAGAACATCAAGATTAACATTGGCACTACATACAGCGGAGCTGGAATGTAGAAAGCAATGGCTGCTACCAACCAACTTGGAAATGTCTCCAAGAGGGCGGCAGGCGCGATTGGACAACTTGGAAGCGCGTTTGGTGGAATGGATGGACAGATTGGAAAGGCTGTCAGCGCAATCTCTGGTTTCGCCTCTGCTATTGCTATGGCGGGTCCAGTTGGTTTGGCTATTACCGCAATAACTTCACTTGTCCAGATGTTCAAGTTCTTCAGTGACGAGGCTGAGAAGGCGAAGAAGGCGCAGATGAAGATGTTCTCTGACAACTTGATGAAGGGCATTGACAACTATGGAAAGGGTCTGGACAAGGTGATAGACAAACTTGGAAAACTCCAGACGCAACAGGAGAAGGTTGCCAAATCCACGGTTGACTTGAACAACGCATTGACGGACAAGAATGTTGCACAGAGACAACTTGAAGCAGTCAACGAGGGAGAGGGAAAGACCGCTGGGGAACGTGGAGTCATACAGGCAAGGGCGAATGTTGACATTGCGAAGATGAAAGGCGAAGGTTCAATCTCGTCTGCTGACGCGAGCGTGACGCAAGCGCAGACAAGGTTGAATAATACCACTACCGCGCTTGGTCAAGTTGGCGATGAAATAAGGTCTCTGTCCTTGCGCCTTGAAACCCTAAGTGGATTGAACAAGGCATATCACGACACATCAGAAAGGGAAGGTTTCCAAAACCAGACCACGATTTACAAGGCGCACCAGACCCAACTTGCGGTGGACAAGGCAACGAAGAAACTTGCTGAATTGAGGGAGAGACAAGCAACCCTTCTTAAGCAACAGGAAACGCAAGACAACGAACTCAAGGCGGCACAGGAGAAAGCGGCTACTGCGCGAATCAATGCAGAGGCAGAGAACGCAAAGGCATCACAGGCACTCAAGGACGCAGAAGACAAGGAATACGAAGAGCAGGAGAAGGCAAGAGAAGAAGCCGTAAAGGCAACATGGGATGAAGTTTCCGTGAGAGTTGAACGCAACGCGAAGATGAAGGAACAGGAGCGCGCGGAAGAGAAGTTGAAGGAAACCATCAAACAGCATGATGAAGATGAGAAAGCATTGGAACAGGCCACAAAGGAACTTGAGGACGCGCAACTTGAATATGCCTATCGTCTAAGAAGGGCGAAGATAGCGGAGTTCAATACAGATTGGAGGACTGCTGGAGGTGGCCCTGGTGGTGCGTGGAATGGAGGTTCTGCGCTTCCAGCAGACCAAATCATAGGGAATGGTATCAATGGCAAGAACCGCTATGACCCAAGAAACAACGCCTCAATCCATGACGCTGGATATAATGAGCGCAAGCAAGAAGGATATGCCAGAAACGCGCAGTCACAGGGATATGGACTTTCCGCAAGGGATAGGGATTTCCAAAACTGGGCGGCTGGGAAACTTGCTTCTGGTCAAGAATTGTCTGGTCCTGACATGGAACGTTTCAAGGACATAAACAGTAGAGACCCAGAAATCCAGAGGCAAAAAGCAGAACAAGCAGCAGAAAAGGCGCGTCAAGAAGCAGAAGCAAAGGCACTTGAGAAGGAAACGAAAGAATAGAAACTAAGGGACGATGTTGCTGAAATCGTGACTCTGATGAACAAACTTGGATTGAAGTGATAGAGGTGAATATCAATGGCAGGAAATAGACAGACAACTTGGGGCGCGAACAACCTCGTGATTGAACAGGACTATACGTTCAAGTTCAATGAGATTGTCGCTGGAGACCCAGAACTCTACATTGAAATCCAGCCAGAGGATTCCGAGGAAGATGATGTTGTTGAAATCGTGACTTGGAGACACGCAGTGAGAGTTGAAACCGCGTCATGGAGATATGTTGGAATGGACTACACAACAGCCATGAGTTGCGCAAACTCCATGAGGAACACGCTTACCCATTCCAAGTATGTTTGGGAGTTTGGCGTATATGTTGATAGTGGAGTTGTGAAGAATGGTTGGTACAAGGCGGCTTCAATGCCAACACTTGAGTCTGACGTTGCCATTGTCAAGAACGGGATTGGAGATATGTACGATGTTGTGGTACAGGCGCAAATGACAAGTGACGAGTATGACAAGAACCCCAACATCAACATCACTGGTTCAAGACCTCTCGCTGGCGTTCTTGGACATGTCGCTGGATGGAATAATTCTGTCACGCCCACGAATGGAAAGTATTTCAACGCCGCTTCCGCTGACAACATTTCACTTGTTTCCTCTCCAACTTGGAAGAGGGAGTTTGAGATTGCGGGCGTTGATTACACTGGACTTGTGCCAGACGAGCAATCACCAATAGGCTATTCATTCCCCCTTTGGTACAAGGTGCGCACGACCTATCAATGCCAAGTCAAGTTTGAGGGCATGACGCGCGCGGCTTGTAAAAACCTCTTCAACACCTTGAATGGAACTTCTGGTTGGTGGTACAAATACCACCCCTATGAATACAAGGCGCAATCATCTGGTGGAACCGTCACATTCGTTTGGACATAGGACACGACCAAATGGTGCTATCAATGCCTAAACGAGTTCAAGGCGCATCCATCCTACGGAAACCTTTGGACTGCGGAACTTTCATTGACTTGCTGGCAAGACGAGTACACACAAAACCCAAGTGGGACTTTCAATCCAACATGGCCGAGTTGCTGGAATGTAGTCCCAGGAATTTCTCAATTCTTGTAATATACTTTATGAAGAGGATATAACACAATGGCAGACAGACCCCCATTTCTTTGTGAGTTGGACAAGAACAAACTCATAGACACGCAAGTTGGATTTGTTGACACATTCAACTACGCCGTTCGCGCGATTGACAATCTTGAAGGTGGAAAGAACTGCACCGTGGATTGGACAACGCCAGACCATCCAATAATCAATGTTGAACTTGACGATGATGAGGAAGGTGGAGGAAGTGGTGGTGAAGTCTCCGCAGTAAAGGATGTTGTTGCTTCAACCTCTGGAAGTCAAAGTGGAATTGAAATCCAGTATGTTGACGCAAGACCAGAATCGTTCATTCCATTTGGCGGAGGCGGACAAGTCTCGTTCATTGGAACTGACAACACGGTGACGAGCGCAGCTTCTTAGTTCCGTTTCTCAAAGGCTGCAAACTCAAACATTGTTGTGTCTGCGAGTGGAACGACGCTGACGATTGGCGTATTTTATATATGAAATCATTGAGGACAAACAATGAGCCTTGCCATTCCAGCTTCCTATGATGAATATTACTACACTTCGCAGAACGACGGCTTGATTTGCGATGGTGGAATAATGCCTTTGAGGAACAATGTTGACCCAACCTCCACATGGTACAAGTATTGTCTAAGGGCAGAGGACTTGATGTTCTTGAACGAGGCGTTGAACATCAAGGGGAAGTGCGCCAGATACAACACTGGAGTTCCAACGCCAACCAAAATAATAGACTCTAACAAACTGGCAGTCATACGCGACAACATAGGTTATATATGGCCTGCTGGCTCGCCTACAATGCCAAACCTACAGCCACATGACTTTGGGAACGACTCTACTGGATTGCAACAATACATTCAGGACTCTTTTGGAAGCAAGACGAGATACAGCGCGAACGATGCCTATTACCGCAACCCATTGAGGGCTGACCAAATAATGAACCTATTCAAGGACGTGAAGCAGTTGAACTACTTTTACAGGAGTGGTGGAAGCAGAGGGAGTGCTGTTCCATACAACTACTCAAGGGGATGTACGACAGAGAGGACATACAGCGATGGAAGTTCGCCAGACACATTCACATACGAATATGTCTGGTACGACCAAATATACTACAAGTATTATGACAGTGAGCTTGAATACCATTGGGATGAACACCCAACCAGCAAGTATCTGACATTCTCCTTGTATTCATCTGGGGACATGATACCAAAGACATTGGTTGAACTCGCAATCTGGGGAGGGTTCTACGTCACCAACTACGCTGGGAAGATGAACGAATACAGCGAGTATGGCGAAGTGACGAACAAGACAAGTTATGTATTTGTCCCAATCAAGAGCGCATATACGAACATGTAGAATGTGTCTGTTCCAACTGTGTCAGATTCAGAACTCAATACCGCAATCAACCTTGCGTATTCAACTGCTGGATTGGAGAAGAACGCCAGTGACATTCCCTGTGGACTTCCATCTGGTTCTTACCATTCGATACACCACGAAGCATATTCCCAATGCCAGTTGTGGGACATAATCTACTTTTCGCATCCATTCTACTGCACGCTTGAAAATGTGCCTATGAATTGATTTCGCGTAAATAAGAAGTGAACTTTAACAGGGTTGGACAAGTCCAGCCAAAAACGAGGTGAAAAAATGATTGGAACAATCTCAATCAAGGTAAATGCTGCGAAGCCTAATTTCCCTTTGCAGCCAATGTTCGCGTTTCAGGGAAGTCCATCTTCAATCAGAATTTTGGATGTGCCAAAGTCCATTGGAGAATGGGCAATTACTTCTGTGAAGGTTGCCATTGAATATCCAGACAACACCACAGTTGAAAAGACTGCCGTGAGGAATGGTTCTGTCTGGGTTGCGACTGTTGAAGGTTGCGAAGTTGCAGGAAAGGTTCTCAATGGTTATTCTGTCCTTGCTGATGGAAAGGACGAAGATGGAAACGAAGTCTCTGGATATGTTCTGGGGAAAGGTGATGTTTTCATCTTGGAGAACGACACGGAACTTTCAAGGCTTGTTGGGAAAATCGCAGTAAGGTATGTTGATAACATTCCAGATGTTCCAACCAAGGGCGATCTGATGAACTCAAATGGGGAGTTGAGGCTGTTTGATGGGAATGACTGGATTGTTATAAGCACTGGAGAACATTCTGTGGTGTATGATTCCCAAATCACCATATAGAAGAATGGAACTTCAGTTGGTTCTTTCACAGTAAATGCTTCTGAACCAAAGAACATTGACATTCCAGTTCCATCCAACACCTCTGACCTTGTGAACGATTCAGGTTTCATAACAGTTGAGGCAATCCCTTCTGACATATCATCTTTCAACAATGATGTGGGGTATATCACTGCTTCAGCGTTGCCTACAAAGGTGAGCGAACTTGAAAACGATTCTGGTTTCATCACATTGGCACAAGTTCCAACTCCATCTTACATTGAAGACGCAACAGGGAACAGGATAAACGCAAACCTCTCTTGCACTTACATAGACAATGCTTGGGAAGTCACAGACCCTTCAAGCAACAAGTATGTCCTTGAATATGTTGGCTTCATCCAATCATATCATACATGGGAATGTGTAGAACCAGAGAACATCAAGCTGGTTTTGACATACGCGAATGAATGGTCGCTTAAAGTATACACTTGGCAAGAAATTGGGCCTGGAGGCGACAATGATTGGGTGCTTGACATAACTGGCTCGTATAACGGAGACTCGGACATAACAACCATCCCATACTTTGTGAATGCAACAACGACATACAACTACAGCGCGCAAAGACCAGTCACGAAGTATCTGACATTGGCAACGAAAGATGAACTTCCTACGAAGACTTCTGACCTTGTGAACGATTCTGGGTTCGTCACAGCAAGTCAAGTTCCACCAGTTCCAAGCAACTTGTCAGAATACAACAATGACGTTGGTTTCATAACAGCTTCTGCAATTCCCTCCAACGTAGGTGCTTTCACGAACGATGTTGGGTACTTGACAGCAAGCGATGTTTCAACCTCAGCACTTTATCCATCTTCGCCATACAGCGCGTATGTCCAGATTGACGATTACGGCGAAGTCAACGCCAAGAAGCTGTTGAACGAAACTGGGGTTTGGTTCGTCAAGGCTATAATAGAGCAATATACTCCCAATCCAGTCACTGGATATTGGGTTTCACCCCCAAAGATAACTGACAATGGAACGAACATTCTTGCGGAGTTCTGGGTTCAGGACAAGGAGAGGAAATACGAGCCACAGAAAATCACCTATGGCTCATCTTCCTCTTCAGCAGTTGAAATGCTGATAACGGTTGAATACAACAACGTGGTCTTCAGAGTGCAGTTGAAGAAATCAACGCAAGCTGACATTCCAACGTGGATTGACTGTGGCAGGCTTGTGCGCGATGGCGACGCGAACACTTGTCTGAGGATTTCCCAACTTGAAGACGACATTGGGCTTGTGCATGACATCTCTGACAAGAGGGACTTGACCGACATTTCCTATTCTGGGAAAGACGAAGACGCATTCTTCCTTGGCGTTGGAAGTTTCACGATTGAACTTCCAGACACTTGGACGGCAACAGAACAGAAGACCTATGTCCTTGACAATAGGCAGAAAAACCAGAACTACTACAAGTTGTGGAGTTCAAGTCCAGCTATGTTCTACATCAACACATTGAATGAAGCGACTTTCTACATAATGGACATCAGCAGCACCGAGATTGGTTCATTCAATTGGAATCAGGTAAAGGGTGGAGACAAGGTTGCAGTGACAATAACCTATAAGGGAGTTGAATATCCTTGTCATGTTCAGGCGAATTGGGAAGCAACGACCCTTGCGACCGCAAACGATGTGGTGAAGATGAGCAAGAACAACACTCTTCTTAAGGGAGAGAACATCAGAATCAACACGAACAATCAGGAAAACATAGGTGTTCTTGTAGCCAACCAAAATCTCAATGGCTATGCTCTGACCCAAAGTGGAATAGCAAAATACGATTCAAATGCCGCGACAAAGACATTCAACTTCCCATCAGGAGATGCGACTGGTTCAACATTCGCAACAAGGGAATGGGTTCAGTCACAGGGGTATTCAAGTGGTGCTTCTGTTGATGACTATATTCCAGTGACAATCCACCAGAATCTTGAAAGCGACAGTACCAACTACAAACTCCGGATATACAACAGTAACTTGAGTGCGTATATGGAATATTAGACGAACACAAATGGAAGTAATTCTGGTTATAGCACAATGAACTTCATGGTATTCAAGGATAATGGGTATACACTGTAGGAAAGCATTGACTACAATAATGTCTTGGATGGATATAACTGGTATGTGGAGTACAGTGATTCCAATGGAAACTTCTACAGGAGTTCTTGGGAAGATGTTTATACTACAAACATTAGCAACTTCCTGTATGTGAAGGTTGTCAAGGACTGACAGAAATGGATTTGAGAGGTAAAGAAAAATGATTAGTCAAATCAACATAACAGTGAACGCGGCGAAACCTAAGTTTCCGCTTTCCCCAATGGTTGCGTTCAATGGAAGTCCATCTTCTGTGAGGATTTCAGGCGTTCCATGCTCAATAGGAGACTGGAGCATCAACAGCGTGAGCGTCCTTGTCTCATACCCAAACAACTTCACTGTTGAAAAGACTGCGGTGAAGGTTGACAATCTCTGGATCGCAACCATTGATGGAAGTCAGACCAATGGCGTGATAAAGAATGGCTTTCAAGTGATTGCTGATGGAGTTGACGAAAACAACTTGCCTGTGAATGGATATGTCCTTGGAGTTGGCGATGTTGTTGTTCTTCCACGCGACAAGGGCATTGAGAAACTAGTTGACAGATACACTGTGAGATACTTGAACGAACCTCCTGTGAATCCTTCAATTGGCGACATGCTGAACCTCAATGGGAAGTTCAAGGTTTGGGATGGCAGCAAATGGGTTTCTGTGAGTGGAGAGGATATTGAAGTCTATGATTCCACAATCACCATCCAGAAGAACGGCGCGATGATTGGCTCGTTCACTGTCAATTCCCAGCAGAACAAGACCATCAACATACCTGTTCCATCCAATGTTTCAGAGCTGAACAACGATGTTGGCTACATCACAGCAAGCCAAGTTCCAGCAGTTCCAAGCAACCTTTCTGACTTCAACAACGATGTTGGGTTCATAACTGAAAGCGCGGTTCCTTCAAAGGTAAGCGAACTTCAGAACGATGCTGGCTACATAACAGCGTCTGCCATTCCTGCTGTCCCATCAAAGACAAGCGAACTTGAAAACGATTCTGGATTCGTCACTGCAAGCGCAATCCCATCAAAGGTTTCTGAGCTGCAAAACGATTCTGGCTTCATTACTGCCTCTCAGATTCCAGCCATTCCTTCCAAGGTAAGCGAACTTGACAATGACTCTGGATATATCACGATGAGCGCAATTCCAGCAATCCCATCCAAGACTTCTGAATTGGACAACGATTCTGGATTCATAACCGCTTCAGCAATTCCTTCTCAGATTTCTTCTTTTGAGAATGATGTTGGTTATCTAAGCGCAGTGACTTGGAATGATGTTCAGAACAAGCCAGCAATCCCAAGCAAGACTAGCGAACTTGACAATGATGCTGGATTCATCACTGAAGCCGCAATTCCAAGCAATGTGTCTGAGTTCAACAATGACGCTGGGTATTTGAGCGCGGTGACTTGGAACGATATTTCTGGAAAACCAAACATTCCAAGCCAGACCTCTGACCTTGTGAATGACAGTGGATTTGTGACTGCTTCAACAATGGCAGCTTCCTACTACAACAAGACGGAGATTGATGGAATGATTGGTTCAATAAACACAATCCTTGACAACATAAACGGAGAGGTCATCTAAAATGGGAACAACAGCACAGAAACTTCAGGCAATCCAGAACTCAAAGGCTGCAATCAAGGCTGCTATTGAGGCGAAGGGCGTTTCAGATGTGGGCGATGTACTGGCAGACTACGCAACCAAGATTGGGCAGATTTCTGGTGGTGGAGGTTCAACGAAGTTTGGAATGACGATTGACAGTGTGGTTGGTGATGTCAATTCAAGTGGTCAGCTTCAACTTCCATCTACTCCATTCTCGTTCAGTTCAACGGAAATAATATCACTTGCGAACAACGCCCTCTACTACAAGTTCTACAACAACACAGCATTGACTTCTGTCAACCTTCCAAACCTTACAAGTTGTGAGACGAATGGTTTACAGTATGCTTTCTATGGATGCACCAATTTGACTTCTATCAACCTTCCAAAGCTGGCAAGTGGAACTCTCAACACCACATTCAGAGGATGCACTTCCTTGACTTCAGTTGAACTTCCAGAATTCAATGGTAGTTTGCAATAGACATTCTATGGTTGCTCAAACCTTGTCAGTTTCAGTGCGCCAAAGATGACAACTGGTTCTATGCCATACCCATTCACTAACTGCACCAAACTTCAGACAGTGGATTTGTCTGGATTGACAACTACATCCCTTTCAAGCACATTCTCTGGACTCACCTCACTGAGAACAGTGAAGTTGAACAATTATAGAGGAACTTTGTACAACACATTCCAGAACTGTTCAAACTTGGAGGTTGTTGATTTCCACGAAACTACAGCAGTTCCAACATTGTCAAACACAACCACATTCAATGGAACTAACAACACATACAGAATAATAGTTCCCAATGCCCTTTATGACCAGTGGATTGCAGCGTCCAACTGGAGTTATTCAAGCATTGTCACACACATTGAAAAGGCAATAAAGGCGTTGTCGTTCAAGGCTGGCTCAGCAAACTCCACGATAAGCCTTGACGCAGTTGGAACTCCAACGAGCATTGACATTGAGTATTCAACTGATGGTGGCGCGACATTCTCGCCTTACACAGTTGGAACAACAATCACCTTGACCAGCGTTGATGACACAGTGATGTTCAGAGCTGGATCAACAGGTCAAACGGCACTTGCTGACGATTCCAGCAACTACCACAAGTTCGTAATGACAGGTTCAATCAGCGTTGAAGACAGTTTGGTTTGGTTGCTGAACAGACAGGGAACAGAACCACAGACCCTTGATGACTATGCTTTCTATGGTTTGTTCAATGGCTGCTCTGTGATGACAACTGCTCCTGAACTTCCATTCACCTCTCTTGGTGATTACTCATACGCATATATGTTTGCTGGTTGTACAGGATTGACAACTGCGCCAGAACTTGCCAACACTTCTCTCACTGAAGGTTGCTATGAGGGAATGTTCAAGGGCTGTACTTCAATCACAACAGCACCAACACTTCCAGCAACAACATTGGCGACTGGATGCTACAACGAAATGTTCTATGGTTGCTCTTCGTTGAACTACATCAAACTTTCCTACACAGGAAACTTCTCCACAACATACTTCAACGATTGGGTGTATGGAGTTGCAGCAAGCGGAACATTCAAGTACAAGGGTTCTGACACAACTGTTGGGACAAGCGCGATTCCTTCTGGATGGACTGTTCCAACTGTTGTGTACAAGAACTACATCAACACCAACATCGCTGAATTGAACACAGGAGTTGTTCCAACAACAACCACAAAGGTTGTGGGAAGGTTCAGAGGAAGCGCAGTTGGAAACTGGTTCGTTGGAATAGAAGGGCAGGGATGGAGAGGCTTCAACTCCACTAACACTTTCTATGTTGATGTCAATGGAATGAGCGGGAGAATAAGCCAGTCTGGATGGGACACAACGAAATGGTATGATGTTGAGTATGGCAACCTCTACTTCACCTGCACCCCAGTTGATGGTGGAACAACCCTTTCGCAGACAAGTACTGCAAGATCGTTCACGCATACCAACCCATTGAAACTTGGAAGCGCAACATACAATTGGCAGGGCGAGTACGAAAAGTTTGACTGCGCTGGATTCAAGATTTACGATGGAACAACTCTGGTGAAGGACTACAGACCAGCACTTGACGAAAACAATGTTGCCTGCTTCTATGAGGAAGTATCTGGAACATACGCATATCCTTCAAGTGGAACATTCTTGGCATACTAATTGAGAGGTTAAAAAAATGATAGTACAGGAAAACATAGGAAACGATTTGGTCAAGACATACTCTGACCAAGGCATGATGATTCAAGGTGGATTCCCAGAGGGTCTTTACGCGGAAGCCATTGACCCAATATCTGCTGGAAGGACATACATTGAGACAGACATTCCAGTTCCAGAAGAGGAACAGCACATTGACTTGGTTGGTGCTTCAACATCCAGCTTTGAGTCAACCCCAGAAAATGTTGTTGAGGCAAGCACTGTCTCGTTGTAAATATTTCGTGAGGTGATATGCCATGAACGAGGACAAAGTGACAGACATGTTCATCAAGTTGATGGACGAAATCCATCAGAACACTTCTGCGCTCAAGGATATGATAGCGAACCATGAAGCCAGAATCAGCGTCCTTGAGAAGTCAGATGACAAGAAGTGCGGAGAATGGAAGAACCAGCTCATCATGCTTCTTGCAAAAGCCTGTGTGATTGGACTTGTGACTGTTGGTTCTCTGACTGGAGCAAGCAAACTCATACAGACAGTTCTCAGCGTGAATGTCCCAGCACAAGTGGAGGTGCAGAAATGAACTGCTTGGTCAAAAAACTGATATTGAAAAATCTGAACAAGTTCCTTGAGACATACAGAACTGACATTGAGACTTCAAGGAAGAATGTGAAGGTCTGGTTGAAAAGGGCTGAGACTATAACCAAGTTCCTCAATCTGCTCTCGTCTGAACTTGAAGATGGGAACATCACTGAGGAAGAGTTGAAAAATACCATTGATGGTCTGAAATCCATAGTTCAAGACTGGTAAATATTTGCGGCTTGTCATGGTGGTTGGAAAAATCTGGGATTTGCATTGCCATTGTTTTTGCCCAGTACCTGTTTGTTTGCCACCATTGACAAGCCTTTTCCATTTGACCAAGGCTCAGGTTTCCAGTATACTCTCACCCAGTCTGGTATACAAAAGTTCTCCAAATTGGTGTCCATTTGTAGACCAGTTCAATGATAACAGTTAAAATAAATCGCCATTATGTGCTTATTTTCTGATATAGCATGTATAAGAGAGAAGTGGGAGTTTCCTTTTTCTTGAACAAACCCCAATGTTTTCAGCAGGTGGTATCTAAAAGTCCTACAATTTGCGCTTGCTTTCCATAGCGGAGTATCATAAACTGTTCCCATCTTCAACACCTAAAAAGAAAGGAAAAAACAAGATGGGCAAACATGGCGAAGGATCGCTTTACAAGAAGCGCGGAAGAGGCTGCTGGCGCGTGAAGTGGATGTTTGAAGGGAAACTCCACGATGAAAGCACTGGCACAGAGGACATTGAAAAGGCAAGGAAGATTGCCAGACAGAAAACTGCCTGCACTTCAGCACTTGGAGATGTCAAAGCACTTTCCGCCAGACTTGAAAAGGCAAAGGACGAACAGACATTCCTTGAGGCAAAGACCAATCCATCACTGAACCTTTTCAGAATGGTGGTTGCTTTCCGTTCTTGCGATGTTGTGCGCAGAAGGAAGAACTCTGACGCGACAATCAGAAGCTGGAACAACTATGGCAACCTTCTGATAAACCGCTTTGGTGGTGCTACTGAAATGCGCCAGTTGAAGCGCGAACAAGTGG